>MTKW01000491.1_pt1 | contig 24963 bp, 22 predicted proteins | sample 1042761 | NCBI WGS metagenome assembly MTKW01 (sample SAMN06205366, study PRJNA360243) | anaerobic digester metagenome | biome: Wastewater treatment plant; feature: Anaerobic digester sludge; material: sludge; isolation source: anaerobic digester fed with sludge from wastewater treatment plant ...
CGCATCCCCGACGCCAAAGGCCGCCACATTTTTGTGGACTATGCCCACACCGAAGACGCCCTGCGAAATGTCCTGACCGCCCTGCGCGAAACCGCGCCCGGCCAGCTCATTTGTGTGTTTGGTTGCGGGGGCAATCGCGATGCCCACAAACGCCCCCTCATGGGTGCGGCCGCATCTGCCATTGCCCATCGCGTCATCGTCACCAGCGACAACCCGCGCAACGAAGACCCCGACGCCATTATCGCGCAAATTGTCGCGGGCATGGATGTGACGAAGCCGCACCGCGTGGAACCTGACCGCACCCGCGCGATTCATGCCGCCCTGCGTGAAGCCGCCCCCGGTGACACCATCCTCATTGCCGGCAAAGGCCACGAGCCTTATCAGGAAGTCGCCGGGCGGCTGATACACTTCGATGACCGCGAAGTCGTCCGCGCCGCCCTTTCCAGCGGCATCTAAACACAACAACCCGGCGCCCCAAAAAAGTTTTCCACACCGTGGAAAACTTTTTTCCACACCATGGAAAAAATTCGCCCCCCGCGCCCCATCCCGCCCCAAATTTTCCATACCGTGGAAAACTTTTTTCCATAGCGTGGAAAATTCCGAAATTAAGTTTCCATAGCGTGGAAAAGTTGGGCGGGGGTTAGTTTTTGCGGGTGGCGATGTGGCGGGCGAGGGCGGCGAGGGGGGCGGTGTCGCCGGGGAAGTCGGCGAGAGCGGCAAGGGCTTGTTCCACGCGTTCTTGCAGGAGGGCGCGGGCGCCATCGAGTCCGTACACGGAAACGGCGGTATTTTTTTCTCGCGCGGCATCGGAGCCTGCGGTTTTGCCAAGCTGGGCGGTGGTGGCGGTGGCGTCCAGAATGTCGTCGGCAATTTGAAAGGCTTCGCCGATGGCCTGGCCGTAGGTGGTTGCGGCGGCTAATGCCGCGGGTGTTCCAGCGGCGGCGAGGACGCCCATGCGGACGGCGCAGGCCAGCAAGTCGCCGGTTTTGTGCTGTTGAATGTAGCGCAGTCGTTCGGCGTCGGGGGGCTGGCCTTCGCTGAGCATGTCTTCGACTTGGCCGCCAACCACGGCTTGTGAGCCGGCGGCGGCGGCGAGTTCGCGCACAATTTCCAGAGCGGCGACTGGCGTTTGGGCGGCGAGTTGAAAGGCGAGCGCTTGAAGGGCGTCGCCGGCGAGGAGGGCGATGGCTTCGCCATAGACTTTATGGCAGGTGGGGACGCCGCGGCGCAGGTCGTCGTCGTCCATGCAGGGCAAGTCGTCGTGAATGAGGGTGTAGGTGTGGAGGCATTCGATGGCGGCGGCGGGCAGGAGGGCGGCCTCGCGCGGCGCGCCGCAGGCTGTGGCGGCGGCGGCACAGAGGATGGGGCGCAGGCGTTTGCCGCCGGCGAACAAGCTGTGGCGCATGGCGGCGTGGAGGGTGGCGGGGCGGGTGTCCGCCGGTGGCACGCGCCGGTCCAGTTCGGCTTCAATCCAGCGTGCGCCGCTGGTCAGATAGGCGTTGAGGTCCATGCTCATGGTGTTTCGTTGGTTGCTGTTGTGTGTGTGCGTGGTGGTTGAGGGGCTGTCAGATGCCCAGGTCTATGAAGCGGACGAGGCCTTCGTAGGTTTGCCCAGATGAGGTTGTGAAGCGAATGTGCGCCTTGTCGGGGGTTGCGCCTTTCAACACACGAACGGTTACGCCAGCGTTCAGGGTGCCCAGCGGGCGGGTGTTGGCCGGGTCCATCGGGTACAAGTAAATGGGGCGAGTTGTGACGACATCCTGCTCATCCACCTGGCGCGGCGCCATCAAGGCGTCGAGGCGGGAAACGGGCGCGCCGGCGTAGGCCCATGCGCCGCGCTTGGCCTGCTTGGCTTCCAGCTCGGCTTGGCGCAACCGCCGCCACCAGGCATCGGCGCTGCGGCCGTTATAGGCTTTCAAATCGCCGAGGTCCGTGCCCATGCCGTGGACGCGCGCGAGGCCGTTGCGAACCAGCTCGAAGCCGAGGTCTTCACCCGCGGCGTTCAGCACCATGGCGTAGTCGCGGTCTTTTGCCGAGCGGCCGAGGGCGTCGGACAAGCGGGAGTGAACGGTGAAGTTTTCTTTTAGAAACTGCTCGGTGAACTTGGCGGCTTCCTTGCCGACTTTGATGACATCGGCGATGTTGGCGATTCCAAAATAATCCGCTTGTTCCTGCAATCGCTCCGGCAGGGAACTGTCGGCTTCGGGTGTGTCCACGAAATACAGACGGAACAGGTAGGTTCTGGTTTTGATGTTGCCGGGCTTGACGTGAAAACTGTCGCCGTCATTGGCCGGGTTGGGGATAAGGCGGCAGTTGAGGTAGTCCCGCCATTTTTTTGCGGCGGACGCGCTCGTTGTGCCCCAGCTCAGGAACAGGACGGCGAGAAGCGCCGTCACCCATTTAGATGCATGTATTCGGCTCATTCCTACAATTTATGCGAAAACGCGGAGATGCGAAAGCAAAAAAGGCGGCGTTGACAACTGGCGCGCGAGACCATTCAATGCGCGTATGAAACGCATCTGGAAATGGCTGCTGTTGGCGGTTGTGGCGGTGACGCCCTGGCTCCGGGGGCTGTCATATCCTTTTCTGTATGACGATATCGGCATGATTGCCGAAAACTCTTTTTTGGAGGAGCCGGGCCATATCGTCAAGGTGCTGTCGGGCTGGACGTTGACGCAGCCGCAGGTGATTAATGGGCGTCGTCCGGCGGTGCTGGCGACATACTTTCTGGATCGCGAATGCCACGGGTTGCGACCGGCCGGCTGGCGCGTGACGAATCTGTTGCTGCATCTGGCGAATGCCGGCTTGCTGGCCTGGCTGGTGCGGCGCTTGACGGGCCATTCATTCATGGCGGCGGCGAGCGGCCTGTTGTTTGCCTTGCATCCGCTGGTGACGGAGCCGGTTCACGCGCCGGGGTTTCGCGCGGATGTTTTGTGTTTGTTTTTTATTTTAGCGGGCGCGCATCTGTTTTGGGCGGAGGGGACGCGCGCAACTTGGCGGCGGACGGCGAGTTGCGGGTTGCTGGCCTTGGCGTTGCTGGCGAAAGAAACGGCTGTAGCGGCTCCGCTGTTGTTTGCCGCGCTGGTCTTTTTATTTCCGGCGAAGAGTGGCGCGCCGAGCGGTCGCATTTTCAAATGGCTTGCGGTCACGTTTGTGTTGGCCGGCGTGTTTTTTGTGCTTTGGGTGGCGTCGCCGGTGGCTTTGCAGGCGGCGGGTCATTTCTGGAATGGGGAGTCGCTGCGCTTTCCAGAAACCATCTTTTCGGCGCCTGCTTTATGGACGCGCACGTTGCGCCTTTTGCTGGTGCCTTGGCCGTTGAATGTGACGCCGGCTTTTACGCCGGTGACGTCGCTTGCGTCGTTGCGCTTTTGGGTGGGGGTGGGGTGGCTCGTTTTTTGCTTGTGGGGTATTCGCCGCGCGTATCGGGCGGCACCGGCGCTGGCGCTGGGGTTGCTGTGGGCGTTGATTTTCTTTCTTCCGGTGGCGAACCTGTTTCCTTTGCTGCATCCGGTGGCGGACCGCTACTTTTATCCCATCGTGCCCGGTTTCGCGATTGCCGTGGCCTGGCTGCTGGCCCAGCAAACCCGTGCCGCGCGCGCGGTGGGGCTGGCGGGGCTGCTGGCTATTTATGCGCTGTTGATTTCCGTGCGGCTGGGCCAGTGGGCGTCCGGCGAGCGCTTGTGGACGGCGGCCTATTTCCAAAATTCGCAAAGCGCCACTGCCGCGACCTGGCTGGGGCTGTTGCGGGATGAGGCCGGCGATGCCGAGGGCGCGCGCGAATTTTATCAGGCGGCCACGAAAGCCAATCCGTATGCCGTGGAAGCGTGGATTAACTGGGGGGCGGAGGAAGCGCGCGCCGGCAACTGGGCGGAAGCGGAACGGTTATGGCGGCACGCGGTGAAGATTCGTCCTGACAAGGCGAGCGGCTGGAGCAATCTGGCGTTGTGTCTGGAGCAACTGGGGCGGCCGGATGAGGCGGCGCAAGCGCGGGAGCGTCTCAAGGAAATTCAAACGCCGCCGTAGCGACTGCTTTTTATGGCAGGGAATACCCGTGGCGCGCAAATACGGCGCGGGATTCGTCGGAGCCCAGATATTCCAGGAAGGCCATTGCGCCCAAGCGATTGGGGGCATTCACCAAGACAGCCGCCGCCGCATATTGCACGTCGGCGCTTTCGTCACCGCCCGCGCCTTCGTCCGGCGACAGGATAACGACGTTGCGTTTGAGCGCGACATCCACCATGCCTTTTTCAATCATGGAGCGCATGGGTTCTTCGGCGGCGGGGAAAAAGACGTCCGCGGGCAGACCCAGTCGAATGCTTTCCGCCATGACTGCCGACAGCCCCACGTTTAGTTGAATTTCAAAACTGGTTTGTTCGGTGAACGTTTGCGCAATTTCCTGCAGGGGTTGCAGGAAAACCTGATCGGCAAACACCTGGATATTCTGCGCCGCCGCCGACCGCGCCGCCGCCACCGGAATCAACAAAGCCAACCATAGATTTCGCATCACTTTCAAAAGAATCCCTCCGTCTAAACGGTTTATCCGGCAATATGGAAGCGCACCCCCGGCGGTTTGTCAATGCGGGGGAAAAAGAATCTTTGTCAGTCGCATGAGAAGTTCACCAGTCCCGCTTCGCGCAGACTGACGTATGGGGCGGGGTGGGGGCGGTGGCCGCCAATAATGATGTGATCGAGGAGTTCAATGCCCACCACGCGGCCGGTTTCCACCAGTTGGCGGGTGGTTTGGATGTCATCGGAGGAGGGCGTGGGGTCGCCGGAGGGGTGGTTGTGGGCGACAATGATGGCGGCGGCCGACATGCGTATGGCCTCGCGGAACACATCGCGCGGGTGGGCGAGGCTGGCGTTCAGCGTGCCCTTGTGAATGGGCTCCGGCGCGCGACGCAGGCGATATTTTTGGTCCAGCATCAACACCCAGAACACTTCCTGTTCCAGCCGCAAGGTGTCTTTTTTGAGGAGTTCCAGCACATGGAGGGGTTCGCGGATGAGCGGGAGGGTGGTTTCGGTGGCGCTCATGGCCCGGCGGCCCAATTCCATCGCGGCCTGCAGCTCCAGCGCCTTGACCGTGCCAATGCCTTTGATGGCGCGCAATTCTTCGTGCGAGGCGTCGGCGAGGCGGGCGAGGGAGCCTTGGTGGCGGTCGAGAAGCTGGCGGGCCAAATCAATCACGCTTTGGCCGCGGATGCCCGCGCGCAGGAGGATGGCCACCAGAACGTCATCGGGCACGTTCTGAACGCCGGCTTCGAGGGCCAGTTCGCGGGGGCGGCGGTGATCCGGCAGGTCCTTGATGCGTGAGAGTGAAATCACATAGCGCGTTTCGGCAACTTGCGTCGGCTTTTTCATGCGTGCAACGTAGAAGTACCATTGCCACCTAGCGTTGGCAATCCCCGACGGCGGAAGAATAATTACCCACAAGGCGCCCAAACAGTGTAGAGTGCCGGGCATGACTGTTCGGCCGTCCAAGTATTCGTTGGGAGAAGAGATTGCGCATGCCATCACGCATGGGGTGGGCGCGGGGCTGGCCATCGCGGGGCTGGCCGTGTTGATGGTGGCCGCGGCCACGCGCGGCAGCGGCGCCTGGCAGGTGGCGCCGTGCGCCGTTTACGGCGCGGCGATGATTCTCATGTTCACCATGTCCACGCTTTATCACAGTTTCCCGTGGCCGCGGGTGAAGCGCGTGTTCCGGATTCTGGATCACGAAATGATTTTCCTGATGATTGCGGGCAGTTATACGCCGTTTGTGCTGATTACGCTGCGGGGCGCGCTGGGCTGGACGTTGTTTGGCATTGTGTGGGGGCTTGCGGTTGTCGGCATGGTGTTTCAGGGCTTTTTTACGGGGCGCTTCAAAAAAGCCACGACGCTTTTATATGTGCTGATGGGGTGGATTATTGTTGTGGCGCTGAAGCCGTTGCTGGATCGCATGTCCGTGGCGGGCGTCCGGTGGCTGGTGGCGGGCGGGTTGTGCTACACGCTGGGCGCGGGGGTGTATTTATTCAAGCGGGTTCGCTATCACCATGCGGTGTGGCACCTGCTGGTTCTGGCCGGCAGCGCGTGCCATTATTTCGCGATTTTGTGGCACGTTTTGCCGCATCCGTAAGGCGATTGATTCAGGGGGAAGCTAAAGCCTAAAACAGCTCGAGTTGCGCGGCGTCGTGCGCCTTGGGCTTGTGGGCGCGGGGCTGGGCCAGTTTGGGGTGGCCGGCTTCGCTCAGTTCCTCGTCTTCCAGATTGGCGAGAATTTCCCTGGCGCGCCCGATGACCTCGGACGGCAGACCGGCGAGACGGGCGACATGAATGCCGTAGGATTTGTCGGCGGCGCCGGCCACGATTTTGCGCAGGAAAACAATGCGCTCGTCTTTTTCGCTGACGAGGACGTTGTAGTTTTTGACGCCGGGGAGGGTGAGGGCGATGTCGGTCAATTCGTGATAGTGGGTGGCGAACAGGGTTTTGGCTTTGACGCGGGGATTGTTGTGCAGGTATTCCGCCACGGACCAGGCGATGGAAATGCCGTCGAAGGTGGAGGTGCCGCGGCCGATTTCGTCGAGCACAATCAGCGAGCGCGGCGTGGCATTGTTGAGGATGTTGGCGGTTTCCTGCATTTCCACCATGAATGTGGAGCGGCCGCGCGCCAAATCGTCGCCCGCTCCGACGCGCGTGAAGACGCGGTCCACCACGCTGATTTCGGCGGAAGAGGCGGGAATGAACGAGCCCATTTGCGCCATGATGACGATGAGGGCCACTTGGCGGATATAGGTGGATTTTCCGGCCATGTTCGGGCCGGTGATAATCAGGAGCTGATGGGTGTGATTGTCAAGCTGGGTGTCGTTGGGCACAAAGCGGTCGGACTCCGGGAGCAGTTCGATGACCGGGTGACGGCCGTCGCGAATCACCAGCGGGCCATCCTCGGTCATTTTCGGGCGGACATAACGACAGGTTAGCGCGCGCTCGGCAAAGGTGGCGAGCACATCCAGTTCGGCGATGGCGGCGGCGGTTTGCTGAATTTCAGGGGTGGCGGCCACCACCTGCTCGCGCAGTTCGAGGAACAACTCGTATTCGAGGGCCACCGATTTTTCTTCCGCGCCGACGATTTTGCTTTCGACTTCCTTCAGCTCCGGGGTGATGAAGCGCTCGCCATTGACCATCGTTTGCTTGCGGATGTAATCGGACGGCACGCGCGAGAGATTGGCCTTGGTGACTTCGATGAAGTAGCCGAACACTTTGTTGAAGCGAATTTTCAGGGAGCTGATGCCGGTGCGCTCGATTTCCTGCGCCTGAAGGGCCGCAATCCATTGTTTGCCGTCGTGGGCGGCGGCGCGAAGCTCATCCAACTGTTCATGATAGCCCTTGCGGATGAGGCCGCCTTCCTTGATGGAGATGGGTGGCTCATCCACCAAGGCTCGTTGAATGAGCGCGACGAGGTCATCTTGCGGAACGATGGCGCGATTCAATTCCGCGAGGCGGCCGGTGGTGTGCGGGGCCAGCGCGGCTTGCAGGGCGGGCAGTTTGGCGAGAGAAAGCGCGAGCGCGCGGACGTCGCGTCCGTTGCCTGAGCCGCTGGCCAGACGCGCCAAGAGACGCTCCAAGTCTTTGATGTTGCCGAGGATTTTACGAAACTCTTCAAGTTCGTGGCGCTTTTCCAGAAGCGCGGCGACTGCGTCATGGCGCGCGACGATGGCCGCGAGATTTTGCAAGGGGCGGACCAGCCAATCGCGCAGGAGGCGCGAGCCCATCGCGGTGCGCGTGGTGTCGAGGGCTTTCAGCAGGGTGGTGGGGGCGTCCGTGCGCGGTGTGCCGCGGGAGGCAACCAGCTCCAGATTGGCGAGCGTGGATTCGTCGAGCATCATGGCATCCGCGGCGGTTCGCAGGCGGATGCTGCGGATGTGGTTGGCCGGACGGCGCAGGTCACGCGTGACGTAGTACAGGAGGGCGCCGGCGGCAGCCGTGGCGGCCGGGTGGCCGGTGCCGCCGAAGCCATCCAGCGATTGCACGCCTAAATGGCGGCAGAGGCCATCCTCGGCGGTGGCCGGGTCGAAAATCCAGTCTTCGCGCGCGGTGAGAATGAATGCGCCCGTGGCGCGCAGGTTGGCAAGAAAGGCTTCGTCCTCATGGAGGGATTCGGGCAGGATGACCTCCGGGGGCGAGTGGCGCGCGAGGTCGTCGAGGAGCACGGCGGGATCGGTTGTGTCTTCCATCCAGAAGTCGCCGGTGGACAGGTCCAGCATGGCCAGGCCGTAACGTTCACCTTGGCGATAGAGGCTCGCCAGATAGTTGGGGCGGGTGGCATCCAGCATGGAATCGGTCAGAACCGTGCCGGGGGTGACAATGCCGGTGATTTCGCGTTTGACAATTCCCTTGGCAGTGGCCGGGTCTTCCATCTGGTCGCAAATGGCCACCTTTTTGCCGGCGCGGAGCAGCTTGGCCAGATACGTATCCGCCGCATGAAACGGCACGCCGCACATGGGCATGTTCTGGCGCTTGGTGAGGGCAATCCCGAGGATTTCGGAGGCCACAATGGCGTCCTCGAAGAACATCTCGTAAAAATCGCCCAGACGGAAAAAGAGGATGGTGTCCGGGGCGATTTCCGCCTTGATGCGCCGATATTGGGCCATCATGGGAGTTGTGGGTTTCGCGCTCATTGTCAGGGGATGATTGAAGCAAACCCCGGCGCGCCTGAACAGTCCAAAACGGTTGTGCGATTTTTGCGAAGTTTGAAAAGGTTGCTGTTTGGGGGTGTTTTTGTTATGTATTGAAGAATGTTATTAAAGGAGTGAATCGTTTTTTATGGCGAAGGATAGTAATTTGATTGTTGTGCCCGGCGAAGTCGTCAAGGTGTTGCCAGCGACGATGTATCGGGTGCGGCTGGAGAATGGTCACGAGGTGCTCGGGCATATTTCCGGCAAGATGCGGCGGCATTTTATTAAAATTACCGCCGGGGACAAGGTGACGTTGGAGATTAGTCCGACGGATTTGACTAAGGGGCGGATTACGTTTCGGGAAAAGACCTGAGTTCACGCGCAAGGCGCGAAATGCCCGCTGTGGATGGATGTTCCACAGCGGGCTTTGTTTTTTTCAGGCGGCGAGGGGGCTATTGCACGACTATGTTTTCAATGCCGCCGGGGAGGATTTCCACGACGCGGCGGAGTTTGGCGTCGGCATCAAATTCAATCCGCCAGCCCATGTTGTCATCGCCATAGAGCCAGGCGCCGTCCTGTTGGTGTTGCGTTGGCTGGCCGACGCTTCCCAGCACTTCCTGCTCCGTCATGCCGGGGCGCAATGAGTTGAAGTCGCCGGGGAGGGCGGGGGCGTCTTCGGGATTTCCAAAGGTGATGGTGCCGACTTCTACGACTTCGCGCGGTTTGTCCAGGCGCAGGGTGAGGGTTTGGGCCTGCTGTTTGGCGCGGCCCCAATCCGTATAGACGGTGGCGGTGACCGTGGCGGGGCCCACCACGGTTTGCTGGCGGGAGCCGTAGTAGCGCGTCTTGACGGTGTAGGGGCCGGTGGGCGCGCGGCGAATCAGGTATTCTTCCGGGCCGTAGCCGTCGGTGATGTCGTCGGAAACCAAGCCGCCGCGCGAGGTGTTGCGATGGCCGTAATAGGCTTCTTCGCCGCCGGGCTCCGTCACGTGCAAATCAATGTCGGTGGCATCGGCATCCCACGCCATGACAATCCGCACATCCACGTCGAGATTGTTGCGCAGTTTTTTGTCATAGTCGGGAATCTTGGGCTTGGCGTTTTCGGGCCAGGATTGGCGGTTGCACCAGGCGGCCAAGGCATTCAGTTCTTCCAGGGCAACGAGGCCAATCGAGTGCGCGTGGCGATTCCAGGGCGTCAGGGCAACGCGGAGATAGAGCTCCATGGCTTCTGTCAGGTCCGCCGCGTTTTTGTTTTGCTTGCCGCGCGCGGTCAGCGCCAGCGCCAAATCGCGGAACGATTGCGGTTCTTCGGGGCGCAATTTGACGATGCGGCGCAGGATGACAATGGCGCGGTCCCATTCGCCGGCCGGCTGGAGGCGCCAGGCCAGAACGCGCAGGAGCGCGGCGTCTTCAATGCGCAATTCGGCGAGATTGGAGAGGATGCGCAGTCCGAGTTCGGGTTCCTGTGCTTTGAGAAATTCGTCGGCGCAGTCGAGGAAGAAGGCGGGGCTTTGCGACCATTCCTGACGCACGGAGAGATAGGCGGCGTAGCGTTCGTTGGTGGCGGCCGCCTGAATGGTTTTCAGGTATGGGGTATCGGGATTCCACGCCTGAATGGCGATGGTTGGACCCGCGCTTTTCTTGTCTTCTTTCATTGCGTCAGGCTCGGCAGGCGGTTCACCCAAGTCCTCGGACATTCCCATGCTCACGACGGGGGCGGGACTAGCGACATAATCCGCCAGTTCAAATGACGTCATCGTCGCGGGGGCCATGCGCATCCTATGTACTGGGGAAATTGCGGATGATTCAATCTCCAGCTCTGCGACCGACGAGTCCCCAACTCCTCCCCTCCGGGATGGGCGATGGGTGACTGGTTTGGAGAAGTCGGTTTTCCACCAGGCGACGCGGTCTTTCCAGAGGCGCTTCAATGTTTCCAAATGGCGGGCGCGTTCATCGGTGGTGGATTGCCAGCGTTGTTTCATGGCGGCAAGATATTGGTCGCGCAGGGCGGGCTGAGTGGCGGGCGGTTCAATTTCGTGGCGGAGCCACTGGTCGAGGGATTCAAGCACGATGAGGGATGTGGCCGGGCTGACGAGGCCGTATTTGCGGCCCAGCGCGAGCAATTCGTCTTCGAAGCGCTCGGCGTGCGGGGCCAACTGGTTCACGCGGGCAGCGGCCCACGCGGTGGCCAGGACGTTGCCTTCGCGGGCGTTCGCGGCGCGTAGTTCGAAGGACTCGCTCAGTGCGTCGGCGCCAAGTTCGATGGCCACGGAGGCTTCGGCGGCCGTCAGTTTGCCGAGCAGGGAAACGCGCCCTTGCACCGGCTGGCCCAAGCCTTGTATTTGCGCGATGCCAGTGCCCCGGAGGCCTTGGACGCGCGGCGGCGGGCTGATGATGAAGGCGCGCGCGGCGGGGATGTCCATGGTTTGCAGGTCCACCAGATTGCCGGCGCAGGCTTGGCGGAGCGATTCGCGGTCGGCCGTGGTTTGCGAGAGAATCGCGATGGGCTTGGCTCCGGCAAATGCGATGGGCGCGCCGGAGAGCGTGTCGTAGCCGTCGGTGAACAAGAGGATGGGGGATTCGCCCGGCGGCAGCGCGGCGGCGAGTGCGGCGAAATCGGTGCCGCCGTCATAGGGCAGTTTTTTCAGGGCCACAATCAGGCTGGCGGTGGTTTTGAATTCAACCGGCGGTTCGGGGGCGTCGCGGAAGACGGTCAGGGTGTAGGTGGTGCGCGCCGGGAAAGCGGCGAGCAAATTGTATTCTTGCTGGAGGTCGGCATTCGCACGACTGCCGGAGGCATCCCAGAGGATGTGGTAATGCTTCGCGGGTTTATCGGTGGTGGGCTGGGCCGCCGGCGCAAGCGCGGAGATGGCGAACCAGATGGAGCCGTCAGGTGATTTTTCCAGCGCGATGGTTTGGGGCGGCAACTTGGGCAAGGCCACCCAGATGTCAGAGGTCGGCGCTTCGTTGGTGGTGACGGATGTCACGCGCCAGAAATTTTCTGCTTGAGTGAAACGCTGATCGCCGAGGCCGCCAAGTTCGGGAGTGACGCCGGCTTCGTTGGCGACTTCGATGGCGACGGACAATTCCGCGATTGTTTCGCGCGGCATGGGCAGAAGGAGGGCGGCATCGCCCGTGGGCGCGCTGGCCAGCGGCGTGGTATAGGTGAGGCGAATGGTGCGGGCGCCTTGGGGCGGCAGGGGATAAATGCGTGTGCGGTATAGATTGCCTTTGATGTGTTCCACCAGTCCGGGGTCCACCCGCCGGCGGGTTTCTGTTTCGAAAGCCACGCGGGCTTTTTCTTTCTTCACCACCACGCCATCCACGAGAGCGCCGTTGATGTCCAGCGCGTAGGCGGAAACGGCCGCGCCGTCCGGCAGCGGGAACACCAAGTCGCCTTCCAGTATGCGCCGGTTCGGATTGTGGAACGTCATTGTGGTCGTCACGGTGGCGTAGAGTCCGCGCACGCTGGCTTCGATGGCCATCTTTTGCACCTGCATGGCGGTGGCGGATGGGTCGCTGAGTTCAATGGCCGGCGCGGGCCGCGGCGGAATAAAACCGGGGGGAATGAGTTGGGCGGACGATGTCCAAACGAGAAGCGAGAGGGACCAGATAAGGGCAAATATCTTTTTCATCGTGCGCACTCCTTATGAAATTTTAGATTCATTTTACACTCAACAGGATAATCGAACGTGGGGATGAAGCCAAGGAGAATTGGGGGTGAGCAGGGAGGGGGCGGGCGCGGCTTTCACGCATGTGTTTTTCGCGCGGGGGCGCGGGTGTTCAGGGCGACGGAGAGCAACAAGCCGATGGCGAAAATGAGGAGCGCGAACCAGCGGGAACGGCCGGATGGGAGGCCCGGATAGACCAGCCAAAAGGAGCCGAGAACCAGACCCAATATGCCCCGGGTGGTGAAGGCTTCCGCCTTGTCGAACAGCCAACTCACGATTCGCGCAAACAGGACAATGGCCAGTCCGGCACCGATGATAAGTGGGCCAAGGATGTGCCAGTCGAGGGCGGACACTCCCGCGAGAAGTGGTTGATATAAGTGAAAGTGAATCAACAAAAAGGCGGTGCTGAAGCCGGGAACGAGGCTGCCAAGGCCGAGGCCCAGGCCCGCCAACAACCAAATGCCGGCGTTCTGCGGCGGGGGCGCTCCACGCTGGCTCAGGTGCGGTTGCCAGAGGGCCAGACCCACGCAGAGGGCAAAGAAAAAGACGCCGGAGAGCCAACTGATGGCCGGGCCGCGCGCCTGACGCGCCTGTTGCCACACATCCGGCAAGGTGCCGGCCATGAAGCCCATGAACAGGAAGAGGAGAAGGACTTCATGGCGGGCATAGAGCGTGGCCAGCCCATGAACGCCGATGAGGACACCAACGCCGGCGGCCAGAAAAAATGGCCCGAAGCGCAACAGGTTGAGTTTGAAGTTTTTGAACGGGTTGGCCAGCGCGGCGGTCAGGGGACGGTAGAGGCCGAACAAGACGAGGAATGCGCTGCCGGAAAGTCCCGGCAGAAGGCCGGCCAAGCCGACAATCAGTCCCCGCAGCAAATGACGCAGCAGAGGCATGAGACCTCCTAGACGGCACCTCCGCCGGGCAGGTCGTGAATGATGGTGTCGCGGCACATGTTTTCGGAGAGATACGGATAATCCAGCGTGTAGTGCAGCCCGCGACTTTCGCGGCGGTGCATCGCCGAGCGGATAATCAGTTCCGCCACCGCGGCGATGTTGCGCAGTTCCAGCAGGTCGGAGGTCACCAGATAATCTTCATAGTAGGCGCGAATTTCGCGGCGCAAATTGCCGATGCGGCGCAAGGCGCGTGCGAGGCGGCGGCTGGTGCGTACAATGCCGACGTAGTCCCACATGACCGTGCGCACTTCGTTCCAGTTGTGCGTGACGACCACGGCTTCATCCGAAGGGACGGCATCGCCGATTTTCCAGGACGGGATTTCGACGTCGGAGCGGTGGGCTTGCCGGGCTTCCAGCATGTCACGCGCAGCGGCGTGGCCGCAGACGAGGGCTTCGAGCAGGGAGTTGCTGGCCAGACGATTGGCTCCGTGCAGGCCGGTGCAGGTGACTTCGCCGGCAGCATGCAGACCGGCCATGGCGGTGCGTCCGCGCACATCGGCGGCGACTCCGCCGCAGAAATAGTGTTCGGCGGGGACGACGGGGATGGGCTCGCGGGCCATGTCGAAACCGAACTCCTTGCAGGTGGCATAAATGTTTGGGAAGCGCTGCTGCAAAAATTCGGCGCTTTTGAATGAAATGTCGAGATACACGCAGGAATCGCCGCGGGTTTTCATTTCGTGGTCAATGGCGCGGGCCACGATGTCGCGGGGAGCGAGTTCCGCGCGCTCGTCGTAGCGTTTCATGAAGGCTTCGCCGGCGGCGTTGAGCAACTGGGCGCCTTCGCCGCGAACGGCTTCGCTAATCAGAAATGACTTGGCTTCCGGGTGGTACAGGCAGGTCGGGTGGAACTGCACAAATTCCATGTTGCGGATTTCCAAACCGGCGCGCCAGGCCATCGCAATGCCGTCGCCGGTGGCGATGTCCGGATTGCTGGTGTAGAGATAGACCTTTCCCGCGCCGCCGGTGGCCAGCAGGGTGTGAGCGGCGCGGACGGCGAGAATCTCGTTGGTGCTGCGGTCTATAAAGTAAGCGCCGATGCAGGCATCTTGTCCGGGAACCTTCAACCAGCCGGTGGTAATCAGGTCAATCGCCATGTGCTCTTCAAGAATGTTGATGGAGGGCAGTTCCCGGGCGCGGGCCGCCAGCACGCGGATGATTTCCGCCCCGGTGAAGTCGCCGCTGTGGAGAATGCGGCGGACGGAATGGCCGCCTTCGCGGCCCAGGTCATATTCGTCATCCGGTTCGCGCCCACTGCTGGTTTTACGTTCGAAGCGAACGCCCCACTTTTCGAGCGCGGCGATGCGATTCGCTCCGGCGGCGATGATTTCGCGGGCCACTTGCGGATTGGTCAGTCCGGCTCCGGCGACAATCGTGTCTTGCAGATGCGATTCAATGGTGTCGTCTTCGGCGATGGGTACGGCGATGCCCCCCTGGGCGTGGGAGGAGTTGCTTTCCGTCAGTTCGCGCTTGGCGCACAGCACCACCTGGCCATGAGGCGCCAACTCCATGGCGGCGGAAAGGCCCGCGAGTCCCGCGCCGATGATTAAGTAATCGCAATCGAGTACTTTCATGACGGTTTCAGCGTAGCATGTGGGCCGCGCATGAGCAAGGTTCGGTTCGTCCCAACGGAAATCTGACAAATATGGTGGACAGTCTCGGCGCGACACGGCAGACTTTCGATAGGATGAATCGCCTTGTCCAAGTTGTGGACCCCTTCGGTCAAACCGTCAGCAACCAGTACAGTCTGGCGGGGCAGCGGACAAAGATTGTTTATCCCGACGGAAAATCCCAGACGTTTGCTTGCGATGGCACGTCCCGGCTGACGAACGTGCAGGCGTCAGCTTTCGGGCTTTCGACCACAACGTATGCTTGCGACTCGCGTAACAATTTAACTGGCGCAAACCTGCCCGGCGGGCTGGCTGCCGCTTGTTCCTATGATGTGGCGAACCGCCCAGTCCTGTAATGGAGCCGATTAATCAAGGTGTTGCCGATTTATTATCAGGCATGTATGGACCTCCCCTCCGCTTCATCATCTCCTATTCAGGCTATAGGAATGTTTATTGGCGCATGGCAAGCATGGAATGAGGATCCCCGATGAAAATTAATCAATGGCAAGTATTAGGCATTGTTGTGCTGATTAGCGGGATCATGGCGCTTGTAACGGGCAGGGCCGGATTGACGTATTATGGGCGGATAGGGGGGGCGGCGCTCATGTTGCAGGTATTCTAATGATTATATATGGCGTATATTTGCTTTATCCGAAAAAAAGATAGGTTTTCCCAAATCAAGCAATCAACATGCAATCATTCATCATAAATATCTGCGCGTCCCCATCTGAAGCCCGCAGGGGGGGGGCCGTAGGCGGCCAAGATCAACGCCAATGGCCAAACCAATTTCATGGTCTACAACGCATGGAACCAGTTGACCAATCGCGTGTTTGGAGCGGGAAACGCATCCAATTCTCTTTTGTCAAAAGTACTTCTTGGGTGGTGTTATGAAGAACTTCTGGTTATCGTGGATAAGCCTCTCTTTGATTTACGGGTTTCTCGTATGGCCTGCGCTTGATTCATCTGGCGCGATTATTTCAGCGGCGGGGTTGATTATGGTCATGCCTTTGGCGCTGGCCTTGCGCAAGCGCATTAGGAAAACAAAGTGGCAAACACTGGTTGCCTTGCTATTGATTCTGATTGTGCAATTCGCACTACTATTTTTGTTGCCATACGCGATGAGGCTCTGTTGTTAGCAGTGCCCAGATTCTTTTGCCCGTTGGTTTGAACTGGCTGCTTTCCCGTCTTGCGGCCGGGGTATGGTGCCCTTCCGTTCAGGCCCGGGCTGGGGTGACCCATCTATTTGCGGAATTATCCTCAGTTTCATATTAGCTGAAAAGTTGAGCGAAAAGATTGCAGGGGGGCGGCAAAAATGGCTAAATGAGCGGTTGTATTTTCCAATGAAGGAGCATGAATGAAATCGAGCGTTCGTTTGGGTTTGATTGGCGTTGGCCTGATGGGGCTGATGCTGGCGGGGGGGTGTGGCCCGTCGGCAAACGATGGCGGACGACCGGCATATAAGCTGACGTACAGTGTGTTTTTNNGGCTCGCTGACCAAGGCGGATCAGTGCTGGCAGGGGGTCTTGAATGGCATTTCCGACATTGGCATGAGCTGTCTGGCCTATACGCCGGGCCGTTTCCCTCTGCTGGAGGCTCTTGATTTGCCTTTGGGTTGGCCGGATGGTTTGACCGCCACGCGCGTTGCCACCGCCATGGCGGCCAAGTACAACCCGGCGGAGTTGCAGGGTGCGAAAATCCTTTATATTCACGCGCATGGCCCCAGCATTCTGGCGACCAAGAAGCCGGTGCGCAATTTGGATGACTTGAAAAACATGAAAATCCGCGGCACCGGCCTTTCGGCGGGAATTGCCGCGGCGCTTGGCGCAACGGCCGTGGGCATGCCGCAGCCGGAAACGTATGACGCTCTGCAAAAAGGGGTGGTGGACGGCACACTTTGTCCGATTGAGACGCTGAAGGGCTGGAAGCAGGGCGAAGTCATCCATTATGTGACCGACACCAAGGTAATTGGCTATACCACGGCCATGTTTGTGGCAATGAATGCCAAGGCGTGGGATTCTCTACCGGCGGATTTGCAAGAGATTTTCACCGAGGTCAGCGCCGAATGGGTGGATAGGCACGGGGAGGCTTGGAATCAGGCGGATGAGGAGGGCGATGCGTTTGTCCGCAGCCTGAATCGCGAATTTGTGACGCTGGACGCCGGTCAGGAAGAGCAATGGAAGGCAAAAGTGGAGCCGCTCTTGCAGGCTTATCTCAAGCAAACCGAGGCCAAGGGGTTGCCCGGCGCTGAATTTCTGGCGGATATTCAAGCCGCGATTGCCGACGCGCCATGAAGATACTATCGGGAAGCAGCGCGCGCACCGGCTTGTTGCGCTGGCTGATACACGCCTTGGCGGTGGTGGGCAGTCTGGCCCTGCTGGCGCTGATTGTGGTGACAGTGGCGGATGTGATTGGCCGTCAGTTCGGCTGGCCGGTCAAGGGGGCTTATGATTTGGTGCGGGTGCTGGGGGCCGTTGCCACGGCGTGCGCGCTGCCGCTGACGAAGGCGGCGAAGGGGCACATTGCCATTGAATACTTTTTCCAGAAAATGCGCCGCCGCGGGCGTACCATCACCGATACGCTGATGCGGCTGGCCGTGCTGGCGCTCTTTGGCTTGCTGGCGTGGCAGTTCAGCGTGCAGGGATGGAGTTTTTACACCAGTGGAGAAGTGACGCCCACGCTCCACATGCCCATCTTCTGGGTGCCGTGGGTTGCGGCGGCGGCCTGCCTTGTCACGGTGGGCGTTACCCTTTGGCATTTGCTGCATCCCGGGCGGGCCATGATTCGTCTGCGTTGATATGAGTATGCTGCATATAGGTTTGTTGGGGATTGCGGTGCTGTTCGTGCTGCTGGCGGCGAGCATGCCGGTGGGGTTCGCCATGACCGTTGTGGGGGTGGTCGGGTTTGCCGCCGTCGTGAATGGGTCGGCGGCGCTGAACATGCTGGTGACCGATTACTACGACACGTTTTGCAATTATGGGCTGACGGTGATTCCGCTGTTTGTCTTCATGGGGCAGGTGGCGTTTCATACGGGCATCAGCAAAAAACTTTTTGCGGCGGCGCAATGCTGGTTCGGCTGGTTGCGCGGCGGGTTGGCGATGGCCACGGTTGGCGCGTGCGCGGCTTTTGGGGCCATTTGCGGCTCGGGGCCGGCCACTGCCGCCACCATGGCCGCCGTGGCGCTGCCGGAAATGAAGCGCTACCGCTACCATCCCGGCTTCGCCGCCGGCACGGTGGCCGCTGGCGGCAGTTTGGGCATGATGATTCCGCCCAGCGTGGTTTTCATTGTCTATGGCATCATGACGGAGCAGAGCATCGGCAAACTTTTCATTGCCGGTGTTGTGCCGGGGCTGATGATTGGCGTGTTGTTCATGCTTATCATCGGTTTGTTGTGCCGCGTGCGCCCGGCCCTTGCGCCGGCGGCGAGCAGCGTCTCGTGGGCGGCGCGCATCCGATCGCTGTCCGGCACGGTGGAGATGATTTTGCTGTTCGCGCTGGTGATGGGCGGCATGTTTGTCGGCTGGTTCACGCCGACGGAGGCGGCCGCTGTTGGCGCGGCGGGTGTCCTTGTGCTGACGGCTCTCTCCCGCAAGCTCAGCGTGCGTATGGTGACCATGGCGCTCTTCGAAACCTTGCGCACCTCCTGCATGGTGCTGGTGATTGTCGCCGGCGCGACGGTGTTCGGGCATTTTCTGCAAATCACCAATGTGCCGACGGAGCTGGCGACGTGGATGGCCAACCTGCCCTTGCCGGGGTGGGGGATTATGCTGGTGGTCATCGGCTTTTATCTGCTGGCCGGCGCGTTTCTTGATGCTCTCGCTTTGGTCATGCTGACCGTTCCCATCTTTTATCCGGTGATTTTGCAACTGGGGTATGACCCGATTTGGTTTGGTGTCATGATTGTGCTGGTCACTCAAATGGGCGTCATTTCGCCGCCGGTGGGCGTGAATGTCTATGTCGTCAGCGGCATGGACCGGACGGTGCCGATGCCCAGCGTTTTCAAGGGCGCGCTGCCGTTTTTGGCGGGACTTGTTCTGGCCGCGTTGTTGTTGCTGATTTTCCCGGAAATTGCCACCGCGCCCGCCAGTTGGGTGAAATAAAATGGAAAAGGAGACGCCATGACTCATTCCGTCCCCCACGAACACTTCCGAAAAATACTGTTTTGCACGGATTTTTCGGCCAATGCCGACCGCGCGTTTATTTTTGCGGTTAATGCCGCCCGCCGGCACACGGACGGCCAGTTGCATTTGCTGCACGTCATTCCGGAGCCGCCCGCCCAATTCTGGAAGGGCTACATTTATGAAGTGGATGAGGACGTGGACGCGCGCGCCAAGCGCGAAATTGATGAAAAGCTGGCGCAGACCTATCTGCCGCGCGTGCCCGAGGACGTGCAACTGACGATTGCCATGCGCATTGGTCAGGCCGGCCAGAAGATTCTGGAGTATGCCGCGGAGCAGGACATAGACCTCATTATTATCGGCCGCCAAGGGACCGGCACCGTCGGGAAAATATTCTTCGGCAACGTCAGCGAGCTTGTCGTGCGCAAGGCGCAATGTCCGGTCATGGTCATTCCGCCGCCGACAAAATAATCGCTCCGGCGTTTCGTTGCCGTCCCTTGCCGCCCGACGGCCTCACTCCCACTTGTGCTTGGGATATTTGCGCCGCAATTCCTGTTTGACGCGCGGATAGTGGTCGCGCCAAAACCCGGCGAGGTCTTTGGTGATTTGCACCGGCCGTTGACTGGGCGCGAGGATTTGAATGACCAGCGGGACNNGGGCGGTCTTTAATCTCTTTGCAGGAGGCCGCTCCCAGGCAGATTTGTTGAATCAAGAGTTCGCGCGTGCTTTCGTCGTACACCGGCAACTGCCAATCCGGCCAGGCGCGGGCCAGGCCGTTGACGCGCGCCATCCATTGGTCCACGGCGCGATTCCATCCCTTCAGGGCGCATTCACCCGCCAGCACCTTTGCCGCCAGCAGGCGGGCCGCTTCTTCGGCGGGGGGCGTGCCGCGAAGTTGCGATTCCAGCACCAAGTCACGAAAGACGATTTCCCGCCGGGCCACCACGCGTTTGGCGTCCGCGTCCCAACTCACGGCGGAGCGCTCCGAAAAATCTTCCGGATACAATTCCCGCAACCACTCCTCTTGAATCGCGGTGGCTTGCGTCAGGAGCACATTGATTTCGCCATCGCCGCGGCCGATTTCATGGATTTCGTTCGCCACGAGCAGCGCGGCTTCATCCGCCACGGATTCGCGCGCCAGTTCTCCGCGCCGCTTATGCACCAGCTCGCAGCGCAACGTGCCGCGGTCCAGACGGCGCGCGACTTGGTCCGAGAAGCCGGTCAGCACGCATTTGGCAATGTCCGCATCGTCGGGCGGCGAGGTTTCCAGCGGCAGGTTTTGGTTCGCGGCGATTCGCAGGAAATAGTCGCGCAGCGGGCCGACTTGACGCGCGGCCGCCGCGTGAATTCCCAGCCGGCGGCAACGATTCAGGTCAAAATTATTTTGCCGCGCATAATTCCATGCGCGCATGAGCACCAGCAAGTCGGAGTCGCCCCCGCCGAGCAGNNCGCCCCTGGGCGATGGCGGCGATTAAGGCAATTGCCCGAACCGCGCCGCGTTCGCCGGCGGCCAGCAGCATGCGGGCATAGCGCGGATGCAGCGGAAAGGACAGCATTCGTTGGCCCAGCGGGGTGGGGGCGCCGCTGGCATCCAGCGCGCCCAAATCGCGCAACAGCGTGAGGGCTTGTTCCATCGCGCGGGCTTCGGGCGGCTCCAGCCACGGGAAGGATTCCATGTCGGTGACGCCGAGCGCTTTCAGGGTCAGGATCATTTCCGAGGGGTCCACGCGCTTGATTTCAGGCAAATCGTGCGCGGCGCGTCCGGCGTGTTCATTTTCGGTCCACAGGCGGATGGCGTGGCCCGGGGCGGTGCGTCCGGCGCGGCCCGCGCGCTGGTCGGCCGATGCGCGCGAAATGTGCTCGATGTGGAGCGTGTTAATGCCCCGCCAGGGGTCGAAGCGCGCCACCCGTGCGAGGCCGGCGTCAATCACCAGCCGGATGCCGTCAATGGTGAGGGAGGTTTCCGCGACGTTGGTGGCAACTACGATTTTCTTTTGGGCGTAGCGCGCCACGGCGGCATCTTGCTCCGTTGGCGGCAATTCGCCGTGCAACGGCAAGAGCAGCGCGCCTTTGGCGGCGGGCGTGTGGCGCAAGGCTTCCAGCGTTCGCTGGATTTCATAGGCCCCCGGCATGAATATCAGAGTGTCGCCGGAAGTGTGTCCGTTGCGCGCGGCCCGTTCGTAGGCTTCNNGGTGACGGGATGGGTGCGTCCTTCCGAATGCAGATGGACGCACGGCTCCAGATAGGGCTGCAACAGGCGCGCGTCCAGCGTGGCCGACATGACCACCAGCAGCAAATCGGGGCGCGCGGTTTGTTGCAGTTGAACCGCGCGCGCCAGCGTGACATCGCCATAGACGTGGCGCTCGTGGAATTCATCGAAGATGATGGCCGAGACGTCCGCGAGGGTGGGGTCCGAAAGCATCTGACGCAGCAGAATGCCTTCGGTTTCAAAATGGATGCGGGTTTTCGGGCCGCAAACGGACTCAAAGCGGATTTGATAGCCGACTTCATCCCCCAGGGTCACGCCGCGTTCTTCGGCGACTCGTTTGGCCAGCAGGCGGGTGGCCAGACGGCGCGGTTGAAGGACCACGGCTTTGCCCGTGCCCAGTGCGCCGAGGTCCAGAAGCATTTGCGGCACCTGGGTGGATTTGCCGGAGCCGGTCGGAGCCGTCAGAATGATTCGCCGCGTGCGACGCACCGCGCGCGCCAAGTCGTCTTGGATGTCAACAATTGGCAACATAAGAATTCTGGCGAAAAGCCCGTGCCAGTTCTGCGTCCGGTTGCGCGTTTGCGGTTACTGTTCCGCGAGGGCTTGCGCGGCGGTGGCCACATCGCAAGGGGTGGAGACGGCGGGGGCGGGGGCGAGACGGATGGTGAGCGTATTTTCCAAAACGGTGCCGGGGGCGAGAGGGGCTTCGGGGCTGAGCGTTTCTATTTCGGAATAGCCGAGGCCGCTGTTGGAGTAGACTTCGACCACACAGCCGCCGTCGGGGTAGGCGCCGGTGGCGGCGGTGACGGCGGTTTCGACGATGAGGGTTTCATCCTTGGTGGCGGCTATCCAGGCGCGGGGGGAGTCGGAACCCAGCTTGGTTTCGGCGCCGGGGCGGACGGTGTAAATGGCGGCGGCGTCGCATTTTTTTACGCTGCCGCGCGGGGGCTTGCCGCCCATCAGGGTTTTCAGGCCCTTGGGGAAGCGCGATTGGGGGTCGGTGGGCAGGATGATTTGTTGGGCGTTGGCAATTTGGCTGACGTTCCAGAGCACAACGGGGATGTCGGAGGGGCCGGTGCGTTCAATGCGCTGATGGATGGTTAATTCTTCGGATTGGGGGCGCAGGCGAAAGAGGCGGGAGGCGACCATGTTGAGGGGCGGGCCGTAGGCGCGGGTGAGGCGCGCGCATTGGGCGTCGTCGGCATCTATCCAGGCCGAGCATTGCCAGGGGCCGTCGGCGAGGACGGGTGGCGGGGGCCAGTCGCTTTTATTTTCGGAGAGGGCGGGCCAGCGGGCTTGGGCGACGGGCCAGAGCCAGTCGCCGCCGATGTTGAAGAAGGGTTCTTCGGCGGTGGGTGTGCGGCCTTGGAGGTTGGCGTCCATGCGGAGGGGGCTGGCGCCGCCGGCGGGGGCCAGCCAGACGAGGCGGCCAAGGGCGGGGACGATGACGGCTTCGAGTTGCTCATTTTGCAGGCGGAAGGCGTTGGTCCAGCCGAGGTAGTCGGCGGGCAGGATGGGATTGACGGGTACCGTGGCGGCGGGGGGCGCGGCGGTGACGAGAAGGCCGGCGCAAAGGATGAGCGCGGCGAAGGTGAGCCGCAGGGATACCGATAAAGATGCGGGAGGGGAGTGTTTTTTCATGGCCGCAGAATAGGATGGGGGGGCGCGGAATGCCAGCCTTACTTGTTGTTGTCGCGCGGGGTCTTGTTGTTGCGGGGGGCATCCTTGGGGGGCGGCGTGAGGGCGCGGCGCATGTCGCGGGCGGCGCGGCGCTTCGCAGAGATTTCGTCCTGTATCCGGGCGTGTTCGGCTTGCTGTTCGGGGGTGAGGTGCTGGTCAATTTGCACGAAAACTTCGGCCATCAGCTCGTCGAACATGGCGCGGCTTTTCTCGCGGGTTTCGTCCATGCGGGCTTGATAGCCCTGCATGGTGGCGAGGATTTTCTCACACTGCTCAGGGGTCAGGTCGAGGCGCTTGGAGAGGCGGTCGGTGAAGTGCTGGGGTATGTTGGCCGGGATTTGGTTATAGGCGCGAATGCGGGCGCGAATAATGGCGCTGTTGATGTAAAAACCCGCGCACATGCCGATGAGCAGGGCGGCGAGCAGCAGCAGGATTAATTTGGTGTTGCGCATGGGTGACTCCTAAAAGAATAGCGGGCTGCCGGAGGGCAGAATGTTTGTTTCAAATTCGGCGGGTTCCACGCTGTGCAACCAGGCCTGCCCGATGAAGCTGTCGGCTTTGTCCACTGAACGCACGACGGCGGTGGTGGTGGCCATCAGCGCGAGGGCGGCGGCGGCGGCGCATACCCAGGCGGGGATGCTGGCGGCCAGCGCTTCGGGCGCGCGGCGCACGGGGCGCGCGGCGGCTTCGGCGCGTACCGCGGCCATGATGGCGGCGGTNNGTTTTTTCCAGCTCTACCAGCGTGATGACGGCGCGGTCGGACGGGGAGAGTTGTTCGAGCGCCAGCGCCAGCCATTCGCGCGCGATTTCGAGGGCGTCGTCATCGGTTTGCCGTTCGGCGACGGTTTGCTGGTGCGCGCTTTCGACGCCGTGCAGGGCGGCTTCGTCCAGGTCTGAAAACACCCGGTCGCGGCGGCGGTAATGCTTGCGCCAGAAGTCCATGGCCGCGTAGCGGGCGATGCGCAACAGCCAGATGCGCAGCGGCGCCTGCTGGCGATAGGACGGCAGCGCGCGATAGGCGCGCACGAACACGTCCTGCGCCACTTCCTGAACGTCCTGCGCGGGCAAGCGCCGGGCCAAATCGGCGGCAATGAGACGTTGATACGCGTGCACAATGATGGCAAAGGCTTCCACATCGCCATCCAGAACCCGCTCCACAGCCGCACGGACGAAGGATTCGTCGTTGAGGTTGTTGGATTCAGTCATGTTCAGGGCACTTGGTTCGGGCGCGGGATGCCAGCGCCATTTTCGGCAACTATCTTTTCACAGAGCAACTGCGGCGGCAAGCTTCCAACTCCAGCCTAGAAGCTGAATATGAAGCTCCACGGGTTGCCGCGATATACAATGGTGGCTCCCGGCGGGGGCGGAGGAGGCGGGGGCGGAGGACAGTGATAAACCGGCGGCGGACCGCAATACACGGGCGGCGGGCAGTGATAGACCGGCGCCGGGTGGTAGTGAATGACCGGGGGCGGGCAATGGCGAACCATCGGACGCGGCGGCGGACAGTGGCGCTGGTGATGGTGGGGGCGGGGGCGCTGCGGCGGATGGCTGGGCCGCGGGGCGGCCCATGCTGATAGCGGAAGCGCAAGAATCAGCAGGGTGACGGCGGCGGGGATGAAGTTTTTTCCTTTGGGTTTCATGGCGCTCTCCTCAAGGTTGAGTTTGTCTGTCGCCTATAGGAGTTGCTTGTCGGGTGGAAAAGGTTACCGCCGTCGCGGAATTTTTGTGTCGCGTGGGACGGGGGAACGAACGGAAGCTTGACCCGTGCGGCTGATTCAGAAAGAATGCGCGCTTGTTATTTGCGGGCGTAGCTTAACGGTAAAGCTCCAGCCTTCCAAGCTGGCTACGTGGGTTCGACTCCCATCGCCCGCTCCATTTTTGCGTTTGCTGTTGGGGAACGGGTGGGAGCTGGGCGGGGGCTGCTGAGAGAGGATTTCTTTTGCATTGGGGCGGCGCGAAAACCAAGGGTCTCTTTTTCGTTCTGGCGCATTGCAGCCGACCCTCGCGGACATGAGTCCAGCGAGGGTCGGCTGCAATGCGCCATCTTCGAAAAATAGCCGCCTTATTTTCGCGTGAA
>MTKW01003184.1_pt1 | contig 24925 bp, 19 predicted proteins | sample 1042761 | NCBI WGS metagenome assembly MTKW01 (sample SAMN06205366, study PRJNA360243) | anaerobic digester metagenome | biome: Wastewater treatment plant; feature: Anaerobic digester sludge; material: sludge; isolation source: anaerobic digester fed with sludge from wastewater treatment plant ...
CGCCGGGCCCGCAGGTAGTCATAGATCATCAGCCCAAGGTGAAGTTTAAAAAAATTGCCCGGCACATTGAGCGGTAACTCTGTAAGCTCTTCGATCTGATTGAGGCGGTATTTCATTGTGTGGCGGTGAACAAAAAGTTCCCTGGAAGATTGGCTGATATTTAGGTGCTTCAGGTAGACCCGCAGCGTTTGCATCAACTCCCCGCCCGTTCGCCGATCATAGGCCAGCAGCGGGGCAATAGTCTCCTGGCAAATAGATTTTAACGGTTCGCTGCTTTGCACATCAGGCAAAATTTTGTAAATTCCCAGATCGTTGTATTGCAACAGCTCATCTGTTTCAACAAGATCAAGTTCAGCAATATGCATCGCTTTCAGTGCCTCATCCATGGCGCTGCCAGTGGCCGTCAGATTGTGCCGCAAACTGCTGGCGCCGGCAATGAATCTGAATTGGGGGAAAAATATTTTCAGCTCGCTCAGCACCCTGCGGGCAACGGGTAAAATCTGTTCGGGCAACTGCTGTTTACCTGCCTGGAGCAGCAGGACATAGCTGCCGTCCAAAGGACCGGCCAAAAAGGGAAGTTTATGCTGGGCTGCAAGGTGGAACAAACCCGGTTCCAACAGCAAAGGTTCGCTTTGCTCCCCTTCCGCCACCTCTGCAGCATCAACAGGAAGCGCCTTCATTGTTATGATATGGAAAGCAGCGTCGGACAGGACCTGCATCTTGAGCAGATCATCCTTAAAATCATCAGGGTTTTCACCGCTCCTGAGACGGGCAAGCAATTCTCGGCCATAGCGGATAGCGGTTTTTAGGCGGTTGCTCTCTTCATCAGCGCTGTCTTCCTCAAGAAAACCATTGCGGCGCATCAGCTCTCCAAGCAAACCCCTGGTCAGCTTTTTGAAGCTGGTTTCAAAGGGTATTTCAATTATCGGTATGCCGTGTTCCGCAGCAAGATCGATAAAAAAGGGCGGGATTTCGAGGATGTAGTAGCCCGTCTGAATGGCCAGGGCCGCCAGCCCCTTTTCGGTCAAGTATTCGATAAGTTCTCTCTGACGGGCTTCGTTGTCCATGTTCAGATCGTAGGCGGTGGTGATCAGGAATTCACCGCTTTCAATATGGCGGAGATCATCCAGAATTTCGATAATGTTTACCCAGCGGACCTGGTTTTTCAGACCTGCGGAACCTGTAAGCACTTTGCAGGACTGCATAACATCCAGCCGCAAAGCATCGCCAACGGTAAAAGACATTTTTCCACCTGCCTTTCGGTTATAACCATGCATCATTTCTCACTGGTTTGCAGATCCCCTTATATTATACATTATGTATAGGATTATGTTAATATTTTTAGCCCTGCTTGATGATGATTAACCCTGCCGGCCTTCTATATAATAAAGATGGCTCTACTGTGGCGCGGTGGCGAAACCCAAAACAATATCGTTCATCGCAATGGTCATAATTGCTCTGGCGGCATACATCGCACTACCGATCAAAGAATTTTACCTCCCAGGCGCTGAACTCAAGGGTTTCACCACCGTTTTTTCATCTTTTTTTGTTTATCATCCTTATCCGGGCGAATATGAAAAGGGAATACCTCGTGTTTTCGTACTATTGTAAAGATTAAGGTGGAAAAGCGATGCTTGACCTTTTTCAACTTGTTCGTTTCAAAGAAGCCGGAGCGCTGGCCATAGTAGGGATGACCAAGAATGTGGGTAAAACGGTTACCCTGAACTATCTTGTAGAACGCTTTGCTTGCAGCGGAGTTGCTCTGGGCCTGGTTTCGGCCGGTTATGACGGGGAGCGTTTCGACCGTTTAACATTGAAAGAGAAACCGCGGATCTACGCTCCGGTTGGAGCTGTCGTTGCTACTGCGGAAGCCTGTTTTGAAGCGGCGGAGGCGACGCTGGATTTACTCTTGAAGAGCCCTTTTGCCACCCCTATGGGTGAGGTTTGTATAGGCCGGGTGAAGGAAGCAGGTTTAATTGAACTGGCCGGGCCCGGCAGTGCCGCGGCGCTCCGGGCGCTTATCGAACAGATGAAGGCACAGGGAGCAGTTCAGGTCCTGGTAGACGGAGCCATAAACCGGATTGCCTCGGCTTCACCCTTCGTTACCGGAGCAACCATCCTTGCTACCGGCGCTTCTGTCGGACCGCTGCTTGACGATGTCATTCGCAAAACAATTTTTCGCTGTCATGTACTGGAAACCCCTGCTGTTGAGGATAGGCTGCTTCTCGAGGCGGCCCGGCAGGCCCTGAACCGCGGTGAGGCTGCCTTGCTGCAGAAGAGAGAGGGCTGCTGGGAGGCGGAAATCCTGCATGCCCCCATCCCGCTCCTGGCCGGGGCACAGCTGCGCAGGCGATACCGCCGGGATACTGCGGCAGTGGTCCTGGGCGGCGCCCTTGTTGACGGGATGCTTCTGGAGATGGGCAAGGTTTCGCTGCCGCCGCCCCTGGTGATCATCCGTGATGCCACCAGGAATTTCGCAACCGAGGAGGTCTATACCCGGTACCTGCAGCGGGGCGGTGAAATCAGGGTCATGCAGGCGATCAATTTGCCGGCTATTACCGTCAACCCCACCGATCCTGCCGGGGCCGGTTATGAGCCCCTGGATTTTCTAAGAAGAATTGCTGCTGCGCTGGCGCCCAGGCCTGTTTTCGACCTGGTTCTTGAAGGGAGCGCCGTGGCTACATGATATACCCCAGATTTGAACCTACATCGAAGGAGGACTGATTGTATGGATAGCAAGCTGAATCTGGATCGGAAAACCATTGACAGGGCCAGGGAAACAGCCGCCCGCATTGCCGATGATCTGCACGGATGGATCAATCGTTACACCACTACAACGATTGAACGGGCCGTGGCACGGCTGCTCGGTGTGGATGGTGTTGATGCGGCAGGAGTGCCGCTGCCCAATGTACTTGTGGATAGATTGCATGAAAAAAAACTTCTGGGTCACGGTTTGCTGGCCTGGCTTGCCAGAGCCATTCTGGTCACCGGCAAAAGCGCACCGGAGATCGCTGCAGATGTCGGAGAGGGAAAACTTGATGTTCTGTCCATTCCTTCGCTGCCTGAAGAAAAATGGCGCGAGAGAGGCGACGCCCTGGCAGCCGAGGCGGTGGAAAGGATTGTCTTCCGACGGGGAGAGCGGGAACGGATGATGGCTGACGCAGCTCCGGATCGTCAGCCGCTGCTCTATGTTATTGTGGCCACGGGCAACATCTACGAGGACGCTGTCCAGGCCAAAGCCGCGGCGCTGCAGGGAGCCGACATTATCGCCGTCATCCGCCATACCGGGCAAAGCCTGCTGGATTATGTCCCCTATGGTCCCACCACCGAGGGATTCGGCGGGACCTATGCCACGCAGGAAAATTTCCGTATTGTTCGCCGCTCCCTTGACGAAGCCGTTCAGGAGACGGGCCGCTACATCCGGCTGGTGAACTACTGTTCCGGACTCTGCATGCCCGAAATTGCGGCCATGGGCGCGCTGGAACGGCTCGATATGATGCTCAACGATGCCATGTACGGCATCCTTTTCCGGGACATCAATATGCGCCGCACCATCATTGACCAGCATTTTTCGCGGATGATCAATGGTTTTGCCGGAATTACGATCAATACCGGTGAAGACAACTACCTGACTACCGCCGACGCTTTTGAAAAGGGCTACACGGTGATTGCATCTCAGTTCATGAATGAGCAGCTGGCGCTGCGCTCCGGGTTGAAGGAGGAGCAGATGGGGCTGGGCCATGCCTTTGAGATTGATCCGGCTCTGGAAGACGGACTGCTCATGGAAATCGCCCAGGCGCAGCTCTGCCGCGAACTGTTCCCCCGCTCGCCCTTGAAGTATATGCCTCCCACGAAGCATGTGACGGGCGATATCTTCAGTTCCTACCTGATCAACGGAATGTTCAACCTTGTTTCCATCCTGACGGGACAGGGAATCCAGCTTCTGGGCATGCTTACCGAGGCTCTCCATACGCCCTTCATCAGTGATCGCTATCTGGCCATTAAAAATGCAGGTTATATTTTCAACAACGCCCGCCATCTTGGCGAGGAGATAACGTTCAAAAAAGAGGGGCGTATCCAGACCCGTGCTGCTGCACTTCTGGATCAGGCCTGCGCGCTGTTGCAGGAGATCGAGCAGATCGGCCTGGAAGAGGCCCTGGAACGGGGGCTTTTTGCCGACATCAAACGCAGCCGGGAGGGTGGCAAAGGCAAGGACGGGGTGGTGGCCAGGGAAGAGGATTACTACAACCCCTTCCCAGCCTTGTTTCTGCAGGGTTCCGCGAAAAAAGATGATGGGAGGGGCTGCTGATGGATCACGATCTCAGCAAGGTAAAAGCATATGGTGATACGCTCAATGATGGAGCAGTCCAGCTGAGCTTCACCCTGCCTGTTCCGGCGGGCGATGAAGCACGTGAAGCCGCCAGACAGCTGGCCTTGAAGATGGGTCTGGAGACTCCATCAGTTACCGAGATGGCCGATCTGGGCGCAGGCTTCAGTTTCTTTGTAGTTTATGGCCGTGCAGCGCATACGGTTGACTATGCGGCAATCAAAATCCCGAAGCGGGAACATGAATCAATGAGTTTTGAAGAAGTAAATGCCTTTGCCCGGGCGCAGCTAAAAAGGAAAGTTGTTGTTGTTGCCGCCTGCACCGGCACCGATGCGCATACCGTAGGCATCGATGCAATTGTAAATATGAAAGGATATGCCGGTGAGTACGGACTGGAGCGTTATCCTGAATTCGAAGCCTACAATCTGGGCAGCCAGGTCCCCAATGCCGAACTGCTGGGCAGGGCCGCCGAATGCGGGGCTGATGCAATTCTTGTTTCCCAGGTTGTCACCCAGAAAAATGTGCATCTCGAGAATCTGACTGAACTGGTGGAGCTGGCCGAGGCGGAAGGGATGCGCGACAAGGTGCTGTTAATTGCCGGAGGGCCGCGCATTTCTCACGAACTGGCCATTGAACTGGGATACGATGCCGGCTTTGGGCCGGGAACTCTTCCGAATGATGTGGCTTCCTTTATTGTTATGGAACTGGCCCGCAGGAAATAATGCAAAAACACAGCATGCTGTAGCCCGGGCAAGGGTGGTAGCGTCATCCCGGGAAGAAAAAGCTGACTTATGGGCATGTACGGCAACAGCTGTTATTCCGGGCGCNNAAGAGCGCTCTTTTTGGAAAGGACGATCTATGGAGCAGGTAAGCATAAAAAAGATGATTGTTTCGGACATTTCACTTTTTTTTGTGGCGGTGTTCTGGGGCTCGAATTTTGTGATCATGAAAGAGGCCCTGAATCAAATAAAACCCTTTGCTTACCTGGGGCTCAGGTTCACGCTGGCCGGGTTGATCATGCTGGCCCTCTTCTGGAAGAGGATTGCCCGGAGCAAAGCCGGTGATTTCAAAGCCGGCTTCCTGCTGGGCTTTCTTCTTTTTGCCGGTTTCGCTGTCCAGACAGTGGCTTTGCTGGTCACCACACCGGCCAAGTCCGGATTCATCACCGGCACTAGCGTGGTTATCGTTCCCTTCCTCTATACCTTTATCAGCAGGGCATGGCCGCGCTGGTCCGTGTTTGCCGGCGCCTTTCTGGCTCTGGGAGGGCTTTTCCTGCTTTCATTCGAGGGAGCAGGAAAGGGAGCCTGGCTTCTGCAGCAGGGTGATGTTTTAACCTTCGCCGGTGCCTTTCTCTTTGCAGCCCATGTTGTATTTCTGGGTGTCTATGCCCCCCGCAGCGATCCCATTGTTCTGGCTACCCTGCAGATGCTCTTTGCCGGCTTTTTTAATTTTGCCGTTGCTTTCATCGCCGAGCCGCTGGAAGGGCTTTTTGTTCACTCGCTGCCCATCTGGGGGGCCATTTTCTATGGAATCGTATTTTGCACCATCGGGGCTTTTGTAACCCAGACCGCGGCGCAGCGCTTTACGCCGCCCACCCATGCGGCGCTCATCCTGAGTCTGGAGGCGGTTTTCGCCGGCTTGTTTTCTTACCTGTTCTGGGATGAGCTCTTCAGCGTGAAAAAGCTTTGCGGCGCCCTGTTGATATTTGCGGGGATCCTGATTACTGAAATGCAGCCTTTTATCGAGGCTCGCACCAAAAAGTACAGCAATGCTGTTCTGCCGGTTGATCCGGCAGACTAGGCTGTTCTGTTTGCACATGCCAGGGAGGTGGCGCCTGCTTTTTACGAAAAAGATATTACAGCACCTGTCCTAAAAATTACTGTTGAAAATGTGGAAGGAGGTCGTTGATGTTGAAACAGCAGGATTTTGCTTTGAAGGAAGAGCGACACGTTGTTTACAGGCCCGCAGGCCGCAGGAAGCTTTTTATGAACCCTGATGCAGACGAAGCCAGGAAATTTTTCAAGGAGAAAACTCGCAAACTTGTTGACAAGACCACCACGCTTCCCGAAGCCATATCGCGCCTGGTGCAGGACGGAGATTATATTGCCTGCGGGGGTTTTGGAACAAGCCGGATTTCCACGGCGGCCATACATGAAATCATGCGCCAGCGCAAGAAAAACCTCGGTTTTTCAGCCCATGCAGCCACACATGATTTCCAGCTTCTGGTGAATGGGCAGTGCATTGATCGCTGCGATGTTGCTTATATAGTGGGACTTGAGGCGCGGGGTCTGTCCAAGCGCGCCCGCCAGGCCGTGGAGGAGGGCGAAGTGGAGCTTACCGAGTGGACCAATGCCGCCCTGTCATGGCGTTACCGGGCCGCCTCCATGGGGATATCTTTTATCCCTGCTCGCTGCATGATGGGCACGGATACCATTGCCTACAGCGCGGCTGTGGAGATGGATTGCCCCTATACAGGGAAAAAATACGTGGCCCTTCCTGCGCTTTACCCTGATGTGGGCACGATTCATGTGCATCGCGCGGATATCTATGGAAACTGCCAGATTGACGGTCTCATGGTTTCCGATTGGGAGATGGCCCGGGCAGCCAGGCGGCTGATCATAACTACCGAGAAATTGATACCCAATGCCGAGATCCGCCGCGAACCCCAGCGGACAGTAATTCCCTACTATCTGGTTGACGCCGTAGTCGAGGTGCCGTACGGCTCCTATCCGGCAAATATGCCTTACCAGTATTACAGCGATGAAGAGCATTTGCAGGAATGGCTCCGCGCAGAACAGGATCCGGAAACGCTGAAGCAGTTTCTGGAGCGCAACATTTACGGGGTCAAGGATTTCTGGGAGTATTTGAATCTTAACGGCGGCCTGGCCCGCCTGGATGAGCTGCGCCGCCAGGAAAACCTTCTGGTCAAGTAAAGCCGGAAGCCGCCGGCGGGCACCGTGCGGCAGGATGATTGTAATAGAGGGAGGAGAGTACAAATGAACTATAACCGGATGGAGCAGATGATCTGTCTTGCTTCCCGTTTTTTGGAGAACAACAGCACTGTTGTCGTGGGCACCGGCGCTCCCTGCGCCGCTGCAATGCTGGCCCAGAACCTGCACTCGCCCGAACTGATGATCCTGTTCGAGGCCGGCGGGATTGGGCCCTTTTTACCATCCATGCCCATTTCCGTGGGCGATTCGCGGACTTTTCACCAGGCGCTGGCTGCAAGCAGCATGCCGGAAATTATGGAGAACTGCCAGCGGGGCATGGTTGATTATACATTCCTGGGAGGGGCCCAGATAGACATGTACGGCAATATCAACTCGACCATGGTCGGCAAGGACTTTGACCATCCCAAGGTCCGGTTTCCCGGCAGCGGGGGAGCCAATGATCTTGCTTCGTTCTGCTGGCGAATCATGGTCATCACCCCCCAGGACAAACGCCGTTTTACCAATGATATTGACTTTGTGACCACACCCGGTTATCTCACCGGAAAGGGCGCCCGCGAGGCCGCGGGGCTGCCACCGGGAAGCGGGCCGTACAAGGTAATTACCGACCTCTGCGTCCTGGGGTTTGATGAAGGGAGCAGCCGGATGCAGGTGGAGAAGATGCATCCCGGTGTGACCAGGGAACAGATTGCGGAAAACACCGGTTTTGAGCTGCTCTGGTCACCTGATCTGGCCGTGAGCGAGGCCCCCACGGAAGATGAACTGCGCATTTTGCGGGAAAAGGTGGATCCGTACCGCTACTTTATCGGCCGCAGCTAGTTTGCCGTTAACAAATTGACACGGCGGCGCCGCCGTGTCAATTTGTTATGGGTGCTGGTTCCTGTGCGGGCATTCCGGTGAGATTCGGCCTGTCCGGCACCCATATTGATGCCGCCGGTATAACTGTCCGTGACTGGCGGGGCACGTTATCCCTGGGAGCAACCCTGTCCCACCTTCCCTCTTTTCCGGATCAACTGCATAAGCAGGATTTTATCTTGGCACGGTGAATTCCTCCCATGCGGTATCCGTTCAAGAAGAGGTGAAGTCATGGTTTCTACAGCTTCGCTGGCAGCTATGTTTTTTTCCCTGCTTCTTTCGTTTTTTTTACCTCCGGGACTCGCAATCTACTGTTATCTCAGGTTGCGTTTTTCCTTAAAAGCGCTGTTTGTGGGAGCGGCAGTTTTCGTTATATTCCAGATGGTTACAAGGCTTCCCCTGCTTATTTACCTATCCGCCCAGCCCTGGTTCGCTGATTTTTCCGCCAATCTTTTCTTTACTGCCGTGCTCATCGGCGGTTTTAGCGCCGCTCTTTTTGAAGAATGCGGCCGCTATCTGGGTTTCAGGTTGATTTTGAAAAAAGAGCTGTCCTGGAAAAACGGTTTGGCCTACGGGCTGGGGCACGGCGGTATCGAGTCCGTTATTCTGGTTGGCCTTGCCTATATCAATAATGTTATTATTGCCCTGATGATCAACGGCGGTGTTTTTGAACGGTTTGTGGCTCCGCAGATGGGCTCGGATGCGGCTTCGGCGCTAAAGTTGCAATTTATCACTATGCCGCCCTCACTTTTTGCCGCCGCAGGCGTGGAACGGTTGCTGACGCTGATGATCCAGATTGCCCTGTCGTTAATTGTTCTTTACGCGGTGAAGCGCAGGCAGCTCCTCTATTTGCTCCTGTCCATTTTTCTGCATACCCTTCTCAATGCAGGTGTTGTCTACCTGCAGGATGGGGGTGCTGATTTCTGGTGGATTGAACTCTTCATCGCAGCTTTTGCCGCTGCGGCGCTTTTCCTGATTATCAGGATCAGACCGGCTGTTGATCAGACCGGCGGAGGCACAGGCGGCCCCTAGAATGCTTGTGCAGATATCTTAGGGTTGCTTCTGTGAAGCGCCAGGCCCTGTATGAATGGAGGCCATTTATATTCCGCCGGCGAAATGGATAGCAGATTGTGTACAGGGCGACATAATGTATTCTTTTTGCATCTGTGAAGATGGCAGAAAGGGGTGTGTCTGTTGAGCATGGAGATTACCATTGGCAAAGTGGCCGTTTCCCTGGCTGTCAGCAATAGAGATGAAGAGCAGCAGCTGATGCAGATTGCGGAAAAGGTGAAATACAAATATTACAAAGGGCGAGCCGGATCCATGGATTCCGAAAAAATATTTGCCGCCATCGAGACTGCAGCCAAGCGAAGGGGGCTGATCAAGGAGCAGTACCGGGAAGAACATGCCCTGTATCATTCCATTCTCGATGCTTTTCACGGCATCTGCCGCGGTGAGGTAGCTTTGGGAAGCATCCTGCGCAGCGCAGGTCTGATCTTCAGCATTGTGCGAGGACCGCGCATAGCCGGGGATTACTCTGATGGAGAATGGCTGGCGGTGGCGCTTTACGGGACTATCGGTGCTCCGATCAAGGGATTTGAGCATGAGGCGATGGGTTTGGGCATCAATCATATCTGAGATATCTGGTAAGTATGGGGAACCCGGGAAGTTCNNTGTTGGGGGATATATTTTGCGGCCTACAATCAGGCGGCCGCAGCCGGATCTACTCAAAGCCAGGAGCCATGAGGGAGTAGAAACGCAGTTTCTTTGCGTTCTGCTCCCTTTTGCTTTGAAAAGGAGATTGGATGATGACAACAGAAAACCCGGTGGGAAAAGTACTTGTTGATGGAGAGGGCCTGGGGCTGAAGCAGGTTCTAGCTGTGGCCCGGGAGGGAGCGCCCGTGAAGCTGCACCCTTCAGGCCGGTCGAAACTGCTTAAATCGAGGGATGTCGTTGAGAATATCCTCAGGCAAGAGCGCATCGTATACGGCATTACTACCGGCTTCGGTCGTTTCAGTGATGTCTTGATTTCGCGTCAGGACAGTGATTCTCTGCAAGAAAACATCATCATGAGTCACGCCTGTGGCATAGGTGAGCCGTTGCCCCCCGAGGCGGTTCGGGCGATGATGCTTCTGCGGGCCAATTCGCTGGCCAAGGGTTTTTCCGGGGTCCGCCCGGAAGTGGTTGAGCTTCTGTTGGAAATGCTCAACGCCGGGATTCATCCCGTAGTTCCGGCCAAGGGGTCTGTCGGCGCCAGCGGAGATCTCATCCCGCTGGCTCATGTGGCACTGGCCATGATCGGTCTCGGTGAAGTGGAGCATCAGGGCCGGGCGGCTCCTTCTGAAAAGGTTCTTCAGGAGGCCGGCCTGACCCCGTTGCAGTTGACGGCAAAGGAAGGGCTGGCCCTGATCAACGGCACGCAGTACATGAGCGCCCTGGGGACCCTGGCCTTGCTTGACGCCTTCCAGTTGTTCAAGGCGGCTTCCATCGCTGCGGCCATGTCTTTCGAAGCGCTGGAGGGGATTGCTTCCGCCTTTGACGATCAGGTTCACGAGGTCCGGCCGCACTGCGGGCAGAAAACTTGTGCAGCGCTCATGCTCAGGCTGATCCGGGGGAGCGATCTGTTAATGCGGCGGGATCATAAAAGAGTTCAAGATGCTTATACCTTGCGCTGCATTCCCCAGGTGCACGGAGCCACCCTTGACGCTTTGCAGTACATCCGGTCTGTCCTCGAGATCGAGATCAACTCCGCCACCGACAACCCCCTGATATTTCCTAACAGTGGGGATATCATCAGCGGCGGCAATTTTCACGGTCAACCGCTGGCGCTGGCTCTTGATTTTCTGGCTATGGCTGTAAATGAGCTGGGCAATATTTCAGAACGGCGCATAGAAAGGATGGTCAATCCAGCTTTGAACAATGGACTTCCTGCTTTTCTGACAAAGAATGGGGGCCTAAATTCTGGGTTGATGCTGCTGCAGTATGCCGCCGCAGCGCTCGTCTCGGAGGGCAAGGTTCTGGCTCACCCTGCCTCTGTCGATTCCATACCCACATCGGGCAACCAGGAAGATCATGTCAGCATGGGCTCCATTGCCGCTTACAAGGGGAGGCAGGTGGTTGAAAATATTTCCTGGGTAATTGCCGCAGAGCTGCTGGCTGCGGCCCGGGCCATGCGTTTTATCACCCACCGTCCGGGCGGGGGCAGCGGCGCCGCTTTTCGCCTGCTTCAAGGCACTTTGCCAGCCGAGGATGGAGACCGGATTCTTTACAAGGATCTGGAATCCGTGCATAAACTTTTAAAGAACGGCGCCATTGTCCAGGAGGTGGAAAAAATATCCGGCGAGCTGCTGCCGTGAGCCATGTCTTACCGGTTTTATCCGGAATTGAGTAAAGAGGTGACAGAGTGAAAGCAGATTTGATCGTTAAAAATGCGGGGCAGCTGGTTACAGCTTCCGGCCACAGCGCAAAGCCGAAACGCCGCTCCGAACTGGCCGAGCTTGGACTGATCGAGGGAGGCGCAGTGGCGGCATATAGAGGGCTGGTTACAGGTGTGGGGACAACTGCCGCAGTGATGAAGCGTGTTGAACCAACGGATGATGCCCTGATCATCGACGCTGGCGGAAAGGTGGTGCTGCCGGGCCTGGTAGATCCCCACAGTCACCTGGTTTTTGCGGGTACCCGCGAAAGCGAATTTGAGATGAAAATCAAAGGAGCGGCATACCTGGATATACTGGCCGGCGGCGGCGGCATCCTCGGCACTGTACGGGCCACAAGGGCGGCGGAAGAGATTGAGCTGGTCCGGATAGGGGAAAAATACATCAGCGAAATGCTGGCCCAGGGCACCACCACCGCCGAGGTCAAAAGCGGTTATGGGCTTTCCGTTGAAGATGAGCTGAAGCAGCTGCGGGCTGTCCGGACACTGCAGCAGATACAACCGGTGGATCTGGCGCCCACCTTTCTTGGAGCGCATGCTATCCCGGAGGAATACAGGGGGAATTCCGAGGCCTTTGTCGAATTAATTATCAAGGAGATGCTTCCCGCCGTGGCGCGATCCGGTCTGGCGGAATGCTGTGATGTCTTTTGTGAAGAAGGTGTTTTCAGCATTGAACAGAGCCGGCGCATTTTGCTGGCGGCCCGCGAGCTGGGGTTCAAACTGAAGCTGCATGCCGATGAGATTGCGCCTCTTGGCGGCGCGGAGTTGGCGGCGGAGCTGGGGGCGCTCTCTGCCGATCATCTGGTAGCTGTTACGGCGAAGGGCATTGAAATGCTTGCCGCTTCGCAGACGGTGGCGGTGCTCCTGCCGGCAACCACCTTCTGCCTCATGGGGAAAAAATACGCCCCTGCGCGGGAAATGATCGATGCGGGGGTGCCGGTGGCCCTGGCTTGTGATTTCAACCCCGGCAGCTCGCCCGTGAATTCGCTGCCCGTGACCATGGGCATTGCCTGCCGTCAGCTGAAGATGACGCCGGCGGAAGCGATTTCAGCGGTGACCATCAATGCGGCCCATGCCATCGGCCGGGCCGCCGAAGTGGGAAGCATCGAAGCGGGCAAGAAGGCTGATCTGGTGATATTTGACGCTGCTGATTACCGCAGCATTGCTTACCGCTTTGGAACAAACCTTGTTCAAAAAGTGATCAAGTCAGGAAGATTGGTCCTGGGAGGAGAGACATGCAGCTAATTGAATGTGTGCCCAATTTTAGCGAGGGGCGGCGGCCTGACGTTGTGGGGGAGATCGCCGGAGCCATTATCTCTGTTCCCGGAATCAGGATCCTTGATCAATCCTCCGACGCCAGCCATAACCGCAGTGTAATCACCTTTGTGGGAGCTCCGGCGGAGGTGAAAAAGGCGGCCTTTGCCGCTGTCAAAAAGGCCTCGGAGCTGATTGACATGGAGCAGCACCGCGGCGAGCACCCCCGTATTGGCGCCGCAGATGTGATTCCCCTTGTTCCCATCAGCGGAGTGACCATGGAAGAGTGTGTGGCACTGGCCCGGGAGCTGGGCCGGGAAATTGGCGAAAAACTGGGTATACCGGTATATCTTTACGAAGAAGCGGCTTTGATGGAGGAGCGCAGGAATCTGGCCGCAGTGCGCCGCGGCGAATATGAAGGGCTCAAAGGAGCTATCAACGAGCCCGGAGGGCATCCGGATTTTGGGCCGCCGCGCCTGCATCCCACTGCCGGTGCCGTTGCTGTGGGAGCGCGGCCGCCGCTCATAGCTTACAATATAAATCTGGACTGCAGCGATGTGGATATTGCCCGCCGGATTGCCCGATCCATCAGGGGAAGCAGCGGCGGTTACCCCAGCATCAAGGCGCTGGGGGTGCTTATTGAAGATACGAATACTGCCCAGGTGACCATCAATATTTGCAATTACCGGCATGTTTCCATGGCCCGGGTTTTCGAGACGGTGAAGAGTGAGGCTGCGCGTTACGGGGTGGCCATAAGCAGCAGCGAGATTGTCGGCCTGCTTCCCATGGAGGCGCTGCTCGATGCGGCGGCTTTCTACCTGCGTCTGCAGGATTTCCATTCCGGGCAGGTGCTGGAAAAACGTCTTACGGAAAATTAAGTCGCAGTAGAAAGGGGTTGTCTATGTACAGGGAGATGGCGGTGGAAGAATTTTTAAAGGAACTGGCCTCGGATTCGCCGGCGCCGGGCGGTGGCAGTGTCTCTGCCCTGGCCGGGAGCCTGGCAGCTTCGCTCGTGGCCATGGTGGCCCGCTTAACCGCCGGGTGTGGTAAGGCGGCGGAGCTGGAGCAGCAGATCCGGTGCAACATGGATCAATCCCTGGAGCTGCAGCATGCGCTGCAAAGGGATATTGATGGTGATACTGAGGCCTACAACCGGGTTGTCGAGGCCTACCGCATGCCCAGGGAAGGGCCGGAGCAAAAAGCTCTGCGCTCTGCAGCGATTCAGAAGGCGTTGCAGGGAGCAACACGGCTGCCCCTGCAGGTGGCGCAAAACTGTCTGGAGGTGCTGCGGTTGTGCGCATGGGCAATTACAGAGGGCAATCCCAATACCTGGAGTGATGCCGTGGTGGCATTCCTGATGGCGCAGAGCGGGATCAGGGGCGCCCTGGCCAATGTGGCCATCAACCTTGGCGGGATCAGGGATGCTGCGTTCAAGAGGGAAATGGGGGATCGGGCGGATGAAATCCGCAGTGAATTGGAGCAACTCGGGGTTGAGGTGGGCGATTTGCTTCTTGAACCCCCCGCCTGAAACCGCTGCCCCGCCAAGAAGTGCTGTTTTGATTATTTTTGACATGTGAATTGCAATAAAATGGTATACAGGGAGGTTGGGCCGATGGTGAGCAACTTGGAAATTGCCGGCTCAATGACAATCAGGCTTGACCGGGATCTGCCCGAAATGCCCGACTTCGTGCCGGGTATCCGCAGGGCTCCGGACCGCGGTTTTCGCCTGTCGCCGGCGCAGGCGAAACTGTCTTTGAGAAACATTCTGCGCTACATACCCGGGGAATACCATGAAAGGCTGGCTCCCGAGTTTATGGAAGAGCTCAAGAACCGGGGCCGGATCTATGCCTACCGCTACCGCCCCCCGGGCCGGATTTACGCCAAATCCATCGATCAATACAGGGGCCGCTGCACTGCCGGCAAGGCCTTTCAGGTAATGATCGACAACAACCTCGACTTCGAGGTGGCGCTCTACCCCTATGAGCTGGTTACCTACGGCGAAACAGGCAGCGTCTGCCAGAACTGGCTGCAGTACCGCCTGATCAAAAGATACCTGGAGGAGCTTACTGAAAAGCAGACTCTTGTGGTTATGTCAGGGCATCCCCTGGGCCTGTTTCCATCGCGGCCCGAAGCCCCGCGGGTGGTCATCACCAACGGGCTCATGGTGGGGCTATTTGACAATCAGCGGGATTGGGAAATTGCCGCCGAGATGGGGGTATCCAGCTACGGACAGATGACCGCCGGAGGGTGGATGTATATCGGGCCGCAGGGTATTGTGCACGGCACTTTCAACACACTCCTCAATGCGGGCCGCCTGAAGCTGCAGGTGCCTCCCGACGGCGACCTCGGGGGACATCTTTTTGTCTCCTCCGGCCTGGGCGGGATGAGCGGCGCTCAGCCAAAGGCGGTGGAAATTGCCGGGGGTGTTGGGATAATTGCAGAGGTGGATGAATCACGCATCAAGACGCGGCTGGATCAGGGCTGGGTCAGCCGGGCCACAGCCGAACCGGATGAAGCTTTCCGCCTGGCCGGTGAGGCCCAAAAACAGAAACGGCCTCTCTCCATTGCCTATCACGGCAATATAGTTGATCTGCTGGAGCATGCCCTCACCAGCGGGGTCAGGGTGGATTTGCTTTCCGATCAGACCTCCTGCCATGCTCCCTACGATGGCGGCTACTGCCCCCAGGGGCTTACCTTTGCGGAAAGAACCCGCCTGCTGGCCGCTGATCGCGACAAATTCAAGGAACTTGTTGACCGCAGTCTGCAGCGCCATTTTGAGCTCATCAAGGCCCTGGTCGAAAGGGGTAGCTACTTTTTCGATTACGGCAATTCATTCATGAAGGCGGTTTTTGACGCAGGGGTGCAGGAGATCTCCAAAAATGGCCGCGATGAGAAGGACGGCTTTATCTGGCCTTCCTATGTTGAAGAGATCATGGGCCCCATGCTCTTTGATTATGGGTACGGGCCCTTCCGCTGGGTCTGCCTGAGCGGCAAACCCGAAGATCTGGCCAAAACAGATCAGGCCGCCATGTCCTGCATCGATCCCTCCCGCAGGGGCCAGGATCGCGACAACTATATCTGGGTTCGTGATGCGCAGAAGCACAACCTTGTTGTCGGCTCCCAGGCCCGCATCCTGTACCAGGATGCGGCCGGTCGGGTGCGCATCGCTCTGAAGTTCAATGAAATGGTCCGTGAAGGCAAGATCGGCCCCGTCATGATCGGACGCGATCACCACGACGTCAGCGGTACAGATTCGCCCTTCCGGGAGACGGCGAACATCAAGGACGGCAGCAATGTGACGGCTGATATGGCGGCGCAGTGTTTCGCCGGGAATGCCGCCCGGGGGATGAGCCTGGTGGCCCTGCACAACGGCGGCGGCGTGGGCATCAGCAAGGCCATAAACGGTGGGTTTGGCCTGCTTCTGGACGGCAGCGAGCGGGCCGATGAAACAGTCAAGTCCGCCCTGCTCTGGGATGTTACCTGCGGCGTGGCCCGCCGCGCCTGGGCTCGAAATGGAAATTCTCTTTCCACGGGTATAGAGTTCAACGAGTCCCATGCAGGAGCAGCGCAGATCACCCTGCCATACCTGGTTGATGATGAACTCATCGACAGAATTGGTTAGGGGGTATGGCGGAATTTCGAACCTTGGAGCAGGCGGGGGAGACAACGTCTGGATCTGGCATTGCAATTGCATGTTTATACAGTCGGAACGGTTAATTGGTAAGTCCGCCGGTTACAGGTGAAGTTCCGCGTACCGAAGGGTTGCGGAGGAGAGGAGGACCAGTTTTTGCTGCGGAACAATCGCATAGTTCTCGGTGTTATCGGGGCCGATGTCCATGCAGTGGGAAACAAGATCCTGGATCTGGTACTGAGCGAGGCCGGTTTCAAGGTGATCAACCTCGGGGTGATGGTTTCGCAGGAAGAGTTTATAAATGCCGCCGTGGAAAGCGACGCCGGGGTAATCATGGTTTCCTCCCTTTACGGTCATGGGGAAATTGACTGCCGCGGGCTGCGGGAGAAATGCCGGGAGGCCGGGCTTGGTGAAATCCTGCTCTATGCAGGCGGCAACCTGGTGGTGGGCAAGCGTACCTTTGATGAGGTGGAGAAACTGTTCAAAGAAATGGGGTACAACCGCGTTTATCCGCCCGGGACCCTGCCGGAGGAAGCGATAGCCCACCTGAAGGAAGATCTGTGCCTATGAAAGCCCTTCTGGTAGATTTCGGCAGCACCTATACCAAGACCGCCCTTGTTTCCCTGGAGCCCCCGGGGCTGCTGGGCATGTCTCAGGCGGCGACAACTTTTGAAAGCGACCTCATGGAAGGTCTGGAAGAGGCGCTTACCGCCTATTCTTCGACCCAGCTCGACGGGGTTGTCTTCAAAGGGGCCAGCAGCTCCGCTGCCGGCGGTCTGAAGATCGTTGCTGTCGGCCTTGTCCCCGAGCTGACGGTCAAGGCGGCGCGAGAAGCGGCTCTGGGAGCGGGGGCGCGGGTGCTTTCGGCATATGCCTATGTTCTTAATGATGCGGAAATAGCCGAAATGCGCTCCCTGGAGCCCGATCTGCTCCTTCTGGCCGGCGGCACTGATGGAGGAGAAAGGAAAACGATTCTGGAGAATGCAGCCCGCATTGCCGCCTCCGGCCTGGATAGACCGGTGGTGGTAGCGGGGAACAAGTCAGCCGCCCATGAGGCCGCCTCTATTTTAAGGGGGAAAGTGCCCCGGGTGCTTGTAGCCGGCAATGTTATGCCCGAAGTGAACAGCCTTGTTGTTGAACCTGCCCGCCAGGCCATTCGCGAGCTTTATCTCTCTGAAATTACCAAAGCGAGGGGGCTGGACAGGGTGCAGCAGCGGGTGGGCCTGGCCATGCCCACCCCCCTGGCGGTGATGAAGGCGGGGGAGCTTTACCGGAAGGCTTCCGGGGAAGATGTGATTATCATTGACCTCGGCGGAGCCACCACCGATGTTCATTCTTTTGCCGACGGCAGACCCCGGCGGAGCGGTTGTATTGTCAAGGGGCTGCCGGAGCCCGTTGTCAAGCGCAGTGTGGAAGGTGATCTGGGCATGAGGGTAAGCCTTCCTTCCTTGCTCGAACTTATTTCGGCCGGAGAACTGGTCAAGCGTCTTCCCTTTACTGTATCGCCCGATATCTTGGAAGCATATGCCAGGACGGCCTCAGCCTGCCGCGGCTTTTTGCCCCGGAGTGAGCAGGAGCATGCCTTTGACTGCGCCTTTGCCGCCGCTGCCGTGGAAGAGGCGCTGCGGCGCCATGCCGGATCCCTTGCAGAGACCTATACGCCCGAGGGGAGGCTCTGGGTCCAGCGGGGCAAAGATTTAACGGAAACAGACGTTTTGATAGCCACGGGCGGCGCCCTGGTGCGCAGCGCAGATCCCGGGGCACTGCTTCGGGCGGGGCTCGCCCTGGGCGACCCCCTTGTCCTGTCCCCCCGCTCACCGCATCTTTTTCTTGATCGTCCCTATGTTCTGTTTGCGGCGGGCCTTCTGGCTGAAGCTTATCCGGAGCAGGCCCGATATCTGCTTCAAGAAACATTGCTACCTTTAGGGAGGGTAAGGGTTTGATCTCAAAACAAAAACTGCAGAACCGCCGTTGGGATGATGCCTATTTTGTTGCCGAGCGCGGTTCTGTGCTCACCTCATGGCCTACAGGTGTGGGGGTAGATCTGGCCGATGCTTTTGCCTTTCACCGCAGCTTGCCTGAGAGCAAGAGGGCCTACAACAAGCTGCGGGCGGGACAGGAAGAGGGGCGCATATTCCTGCAGCCCCGCGCCGGAGTGGCACTGCTCAGTGAGCATATGGTCCTTCTGGCCAGGCTGGAGCTGGAAGGGGAGGCAGATTTTTTGCCGACGACCATCGACTCCTACACCCGCCAGAACCGCTATGAGGAGGCCCAGAAAGGTATTGAAGAATCGAAACTGGCGGGACGCTCCCTGCTGAATGGTTTCCCGGCAGTGAATTACGGCGTGCCCAATTGCCGCAAGATTGTCGAGGCGGCGGGGGTTCCCGTTCAGGTGCGCCATGGGACCCCCGACGCCCGCCTCCTGGCAGAGATCACCCTGGCTGCGGGCTTCGGAGACTTTGAGGGCGGCGGCATCTCCTATAACATACCCTATGCCAAGGATATTCCCCTTGATCTTTCGCTCCTGCACTGGCAATATGTAGACCGGCTTTGCGGCGCTTACGCGGAAAACGATATTATCATCAACCGGGAAATGTTCGGTCCTTTGACGGGAACGCTGGTTCCGCCCTGCCTGTCCCATGCCGTGGGGATCATCGAGGCGCTTCTGGCTGCTGAACAGGGTGTAAAAAGCATCGCCATTGGCTATGGGCAGGGAGGCAACCTGCTTCAGGATACAGCGGCCTTGCGCACACTGTCTCGTCTCGGCCGGAGCTATCTGGACCGGGCCGGCTTCGGCGATGTCCTGCTGACCACGGTTTTTCACCAGTGGATGGGCGGCTTTCCCCAGGATGAATCGAGGGCCATGGGGGTGATCGCCTGGGGCGCGGCCACCGCGGCCCTGGGCGGTGTAGACAAGGTTATTGTCAAGACGCCGCATGAAGCCCTGGGCATTCCCACCGCCGAAGCCAACATTGCCGGGCTGCTCTGCAGCAGGCAGGCTATAAGTATGCTTGATGAGCAGAAGCTGCTGCAAACAGAGAAGCTGTGCGAGGAGGAGGCGCTCATAGAGCGTGAGGTGGAGGAGATAATTGCCGGTGTTTTGAAACTCGGCGAGGGTGATCTGGCCCAAGGCGCCGTCCGCTCCTTTGAGGCGGGGCTCCTTGACATCCCCTTTGCCCCGTCCCGCTGGACCAGGGGGAGCGTCATCCCCGTGCGCGATCGTGAGGGGGCCATCCGGATTCTGCGTTTTGGCGAGCTGCCCTTTTCCAGAGAAACCTGCGACTTCCACCGGGGAAAAGTAAGGGAGAGAGGTCTCAGCGAAAGGCGTGAGCCTGGATTTCGCATGGTCATAGACGATATTTACGCCATCAGCAAGGGGCGGCTGGTGGGCAAACCGAGGTGAAAGGGACAGCATGAAAATTGATCGGGTGCTAGCTGCGCCGGGGCTCACCGGTTTCTACTTTGACGACCAGGCAGCAATCAAAGCGGGCGCCTCCGCGGACGGCGCCGCCTACCGCGGGCGTCCGCTGACAGCAGGGTTCAGCAAGGTGCGCCAGCGCGGCGAATGTTTAAGCATAATACTTCTTCTGAGCAGCGGAGAAATCGCTCTTGGCGACTGCGCAGCGGTGCAGTATTCCGGCGCCGACGGGCGGGATCCGCTTTTCCTGGCTGAAGATTTTGTTCCCCTTGTGGAGGGTTTTCTGGCGGAGCGGCTTGCCGGCCGGGAAGTCGGCTCCTTCCGCCGGCTGGCGGAAGAGTTTGATCTTTTGCCCGGGCCCGGTGGGAAAAGGCTGCATACAGCCTTGCGCTACGGCATTTCACAGGCGCTGCTCCATGCCGCCTCTTTGAAAAGCCGGTGCCTGATGTGGGAGGTGCTCATGGAAGAGTACGGCCTGCCCGCCCTTATTGAGCCGGTGCCTATTTTTGCCCAGAGTGGAGACGATCGCTACACCAATGCCGACAGAGCCATGATCAAGCGAGCCGATGTCCTGCCGCACGGGTTGATCAATCATGTTCAGAGCAAGCTGGGAGCTGCCGGGGAGAAGCTGCTCGAATACGTTTCATGGCTGCGGCGCCGGGTAAAGGAGCTGGGCGGTGAGAGTTACCGGCCCATTTTACACATAGATGTATACGGCACCCTGGGGCTTGCCTTTGGTCTGGATCTTGGCCGGATCTGCTCCTACCTGGGACGTCTCGAGCAGGCGGCTGCACCTCTAAGATTGCGCCTTGAAGGCCCGGTGGATGCGGGCTCGAAGGGCGGCCAGATCGAGGCGCTGGCGAGACTTAGAAGTATGCTGGATGCGCAGGGCAGCAGCGTCGAGATCGTGGCCGACGAATGGTGCAATACCCTCGAGGATGTCCGCGACTTTGTTGATGCCGGTGCCGGCCATATGATCCAGGTGAAAACACCCGATCTGGGGGGCCTGAACAACAGTATTGAGGCGATTCTCTATGCCCGCGAGCACGGCGCCGGCGCCTACCTGGGGGGGACCTGCAACGAGACCGACCATTCAGCCCGGATATGCGTGCATGCCGCCCTGGCGGCGCGTCCCCACCAGATGCTGGCCAAACCGGGGATGGGTGTTGATGAAGGGATGATGATTGTCTATAACGAGATGCAGCGGGCGCTGCGCATACTGAGACTGAAAAGGGGGATCTGAGCAGTTTAACGGCGGCACCCCTTTCACCGGCAGCGAACTACAATTGCGTACTGGAGTGATGCCCATGCCCTTGCCTCACGAGTATCTGATCAAGGCGGTATATTTTGCACCGCGGGGACGCAAAAGGATTCTCGAACTGGGTGCGCATCTGGCGCATCGCTATCTTTCTGCCGGGGACAGCCTGGTGGGGGTCATTGGTGATGCCGGAGCGGGCAAGTCGGTGCTCATTCAGGGGATGTTCCCCGGTCTGGAGCTGACCAATGACGACGAGGGAATCAATGTGCGCCCGCTGCCACTGCTGCACCATTACGAAAGCTCCCTTTTCGAGCATCACACCTATCACCTGGATATGCATTTTGAGCAGGCTTTCACCAGGCCGCCGCTTTTGGCGGAAGCTGTGCGCAAGGCGCTGCGTGAAGGATGCCGGGTTATTGTGGAGCATTTTGACATGCTCTATCCTGTCCTGAAAATGAATGGCCATATCCTGGTGGGAATCGGGCAGGAAGTGATTATTACCCGGCCCGGTATCTTCGGCCCCTTCCCTGATGAGATCAGATCGGTTGTATTCAAGTCGCTTTATAACCGCAGGATGGCGCATTCAGCCGAAGATATCACCCAGCTCGTGCTGGGACGTCTGGGAGTGCCGTCTGCGGATGCTCATGGTGATGTCCGCGATGGTTTTCTTCTCCAGTACAGCAGCNNTCCTTGCACTGCACCGGTCCGCGGCTTCACCTGCGCAGCACCGGCGGGATCAAAAATTTCCGACTGGGAAAAGATTACCTGCACGATCCCGAAAGTGGGATGTACAGCATCGTGGGAAGAGTGGGAGATGAGATTGCGGAGGGAGGAAAAATTGAAAAGTACGGAAGCTAACGCTGATCAGTCTGCAGGAAAGGGGAACAGGGCTATGGTTTTACGCTCTCTCTTGTTTGCGCCGGGCAATGTGACCCGCAGGGTGGAAAAGGCGCTCGGCTCGGCGGCCGACGCGGTTATTCTGGATCTTGAAGACGCCGTTCCGATAAGCGAAAAGGAGATGGTGCGGCCGGTTGTTGCTGCAGCGCTCACGCAGCGGCGGACAACGGCCTGTTATGTGAGGGTGAATGCCCTTGATACCGGCCTGACCATCGATGATCTGACTGCCGTTGTTTCCGCCAGGCTGGACGGGATCATGGTGCCGAAGGTGGAAACTCCCGCTGATCTGGAAAAGATAGACTGGTACATGGGCTACCTGGAGAAAAAGAGTTCTCTTCCGCCCGGGGCCATTGATCTCATTCCTCTCGTTGAAAGTGCCCGTGGTGTTGAAAATGCGCAGGCTATTGCCGGCGCCGTGGCCAGGGTGAAACGTCTCTGCTTCGGTGCCGTTGATTATACCGCCGATCTGGGGATAGATCTTACCGCTGATGGAACAGAAATTTTATATGCCCGGGCCCGCCTGGTAAGCGCCTCCCGGTCAGCCGGTTTGGAGCCTCCCATCGATACGGTATATCCGAAAATCAGGGATGCGGAGGGGCTGCTGGAAGATACCCTCCGGGCCCGCAGGCTCGGTTTTCAGGGGAAGCTGATCATCCATCCCGAACAGATCGAACCGGTGAACCGCATATTTACCCCCTCGGAGGAGGAGCTCGCTTTTGCCCGTAAAGTGGTGAGTGCTTTCAGGGAAGCCGAGGCCAAGGGTCATGCCGCCATCACACTGGAGGGCGGCAAATTCGTTGACTACCCGGTAGTGCAAAATGCACGCCGTTTGCTGCAGCTGGCGGAACAAATCTCCGCCGGAAAATAAAGAAAAAATATAGGGGGATGAATCTGTTATGGCCCGCATACTGGAACATCACAGCAAAGCGCTGCTTGGAAAACTGGGGCTGCCCGTACCCGGGGGAGCGGCAGTCTCAACTGCGCTTGAGGCTGTAGAGGCGGCTGAAAGAATCGGCTACCCTGTTGTCCTGAAAGCGCTGGTGCCGGTGGGGAAAAGGGGCAAAGCGGGAGCCATCCGTTTTGCGGACACCGCCGCAGAGGTTTCCCGCCATGCCGCTGCGCTGCTGGAAATGAATGTAGGTCACTATCCTGTTGAGAAGTTGCTGGTGGAGCAGAAAATGGATATCAGGCAGGAACTATACCTCTCTGTTACCATCGATAAGAGCAGGTGCCTGCCGGTGATTGTCGCCGGTAGCGCCGGCGGCATGGATATAGAAGAACTGGGGCGGAAGCATCCGGACAGGATCAGCTATACCCATATCGATCCCTTCATGGGTCTGCCCGCCTTCAAGAGTGTAGAAATCTGGTCTGCACTGGGCTTGGGCGGCGGATTGCTGCGTCAGGCCAGTGCAGCGACCGCCCGCCTGTACGGCGCTTTTGTCAAATACGATTGCACGATTCTGGAGATCAATCCTCTGGTGATAACGGCTGATGACAGGGTGGTGGCCGTTGACGCGGTGCTGAGCGTCGATGAGAGCAGCCTTTACCGTCAGCCCGAACTGGAAGGGATGTTTCAGGTGGGCAGCGATCGCGCCTGGCGTCCTTTAACAGACCTGGAGAAGCACCTGGTGGCGGTTAATGAAGAGGAAGCCTACCGGGGTACAGCCCGCTATACGGAATTGGATGGGGGAGACATTGGCTTCATGTGCGGCGGCGGCGGAGCCAGCCTGCTGCTTATGGATGCCCTGAACAGGGCGGGCGGACGCCCGGCCAATTACAGCGAGGTGGGGGGCAATCCTACGGAGAACAAGGTCTACGGCCTATGCAAGGGTATCCTCTCCAAAAAGGGGGTCAAGGGTTTATTCCTGGCCCATAACATCACCAGCAATACCCGGATCGACGTGATGGCAGCGGGTGTGGTGCGCGCCCTGAAAGACATGGGCATAGATCCGGCTTCTTTCCCGGTAGTGATCAGGGAAGCAGGTACCTTTGACGCCGAGGGAAAGAAGATATTCGAGGATTTTGGAATCACCTATCACGGTGACGATATCACTCTCACCCAGGCCGCTTACAAGATGGTGGAGAGAATGCGCCGGGTCTATCCGGACTATGATCAGTGGGGTGATCAGTAATGGCAATTTTGGTGGATCGGCGTTCGCGGGTAGTGATTCAGGGTATCACCGGACGGGAAGCTTCCATGGTCACCGGTCTGATGTTGCAGTATGGGACACCGGTAATTGCCGGTATTACCCCGGGCCGGGGAGGGCAAAAGGTGGAAGGGGTGCCGGTTTACGACACCCTGTGCAGCGCTGTCCGGGACCATGATCTGAATACAAGTATTGTCTATGTGCCCCCGGCGGCCGTTCTTGATGCCGTTGTGGAAGCGGTGGAAAATGGGATCCGGACTATCCTTATTGTCACGGAAAATATACCCCAGATGGATGTGGTCAAGATCCTGAAACTGACGCGGGAGCAGGGGATCCGCGTGGTGGGGCCAAACTCGGTGGGCATCATCAGCCCGGGGGAAAGATGCAAACTGGGCGCCATCGGGGGCGACAATACGGAGCGCTGCTTTGTTCCAGGCAGCGTGGGGGTCATCTCCCGCAGCGGCGGCATGACTGCGGAGACCTCCTGGATGGTGAAAAGGGCGGGTTTTGGGGTCAGCACCAGCGTCAGCATTGGCGGAGACGCCCTCATCGGCTCACCACCCCGGGAGCTGCTGGCCCTGTTCCAGGATGACGCGCAAACCGAAGCGGTGGTGCTTTATTCCGAACCGGGGACCAATTTTGAGGAAGAGGTGGCCGATTGTATCGCTGCCGGGAACTTCACCAAGCCTCTCATTGCCTATGTGGCCGGCCGCTTTACCGAGAACCTTCCCGAGGGGACCGTGTTCGGTCATGCCGC
>MTKW01031502.1_pt1 | contig 24917 bp, 23 predicted proteins | sample 1042761 | NCBI WGS metagenome assembly MTKW01 (sample SAMN06205366, study PRJNA360243) | anaerobic digester metagenome | biome: Wastewater treatment plant; feature: Anaerobic digester sludge; material: sludge; isolation source: anaerobic digester fed with sludge from wastewater treatment plant ...
GCTACATCCAGTTCCGCAAGCGTGCAGTTCTCTGCATTGGGCATCAATGGCATAGGCATGAAATGCATATTCAGGCGCTATCCAAAAGTACCTCCTCAATAACTAGAGAAAACTTCCGAGAACCGCTCTAACAGGTGCTTATAGTGGGTGCACCCTTCGTCCTCGTCCTCGTCCTCGTCCCCGTCCCGGCATCGGGACCCGTCGCGCGATCCGAGGGAGCGATGGCAGATGGAGAGACCCCGTCGCGTTGGAATAGAGCGCCTCGTCGAGAACCAGATGAACCGGTGGAATGTGGAGGCTCGACTCCGCCACTCGGAGTCGGATGACAGCACCGTCGAGGAGGGCATCAAGCCCTATATCGCCATATCCCGTCTGCGTGGCAGCCATGGCAACGAGTTGGGTAGGATCCTGGCGGAGCGGCTGGGGTACAAGCTCTACGACCGCGAGCTTGTGGACTACGTCGCCGAGCGCGCCAATGTGCGGGCCGAAGCCGTCGCCGCGCTTGGCGAGACCTGGTACAACAAGACCCACGACTGGATCGCCGGGACCATCGACAAACGGTTCCTTCGGTGCGATGAGTACGTGCGGCATCTCGCGGAGGCTGTGACGACCATCGCGCTCCACGATGCCTCGGTCTTCCTCGGCAGGGCGGTGGGGTTCATCCTCCCGCCCGAGCGGGGGCTTCGCCTCCGCGTTGTCGCCCCCTTCGAGCACAGGCTGCGCCGCATGATGGAGCTCCACGATATGAGCCTTGCCGAGGCCACCAGGACCCTACATCAGTCGGACGAGGCGAAGAGGAGCTTCATACAGGCGTACTTCCGCGTCGACATGTGCGACCCCCTGGCCTATGACCTGTGCCTCAACTTCGGCACGTTGACGGTCGAGCAGGCCGTCGAGATCTGCTTGGTGGCCTTCAAAGAGAAGCTGGACCCCATCGCGGCGCCCGCAACGGCGCGCGGAGGCTAGCGGGCTTTCAGGATCACCGCGCGCGCCTTCCGAGCCCGTTCATCGGCCTGGGGCGGTAGCTCCCCCTTGAGCCACACCTTCGCGCGGCACGTGAACTCGTCCCCATGGGGCACGCATGGGACTGGCTCGTGGGCGACCGCAGCGGGCTGCAGCGCGGGTGGCGCCGTGTTCGGGTCCTCGTGGCAGCCGAGGCAGGTCCGGGTCTCGCCCGACCTGCGCGCTGCCTCTGGGCTTCGCCCCATCGTCATATGGTAACTGAACGCATCAGTCGGTACGGTCACCGCTGGCGAGAGCTCTCATGAAGTCCACCATATCGGCATTGAACGCCTGAACGGCCCCGATGCCACCGTCGACACAGATCACCTGGCCCGTGATGAACTCGGCCTCGTCGGAAGCCAGGAACAACGCCAGGTTCGCAACGTCCTCCGGCCGGCCCAGGCGCGGCGTCAGGTGGTGGCGCAGCATCAGATCCCCGGGGCCGCCTGCTGCCGCGTACGTCGACTCGGTGTTCGGCGTGACGATCAGGCCAGGAGCGATGGCATTGCACCGTATGCTCTCCTTGCCGTGCTGGACCGCGACGTACATGGTCAGCGCGTTGATGCCCGCTTTGGAGACGCCGTAGGACGTGAACGAACTACCGCCGGCCATGCTGGCCCCGGAGGAGGTGTTGATGATGGAGCCCTTGCCGCGTCTGCGCATCTCCGGGACCGCGTACTTGGTCGCGAGCATTGTGCCGCGGAGGTTTGCGCGAATCAGCGCGTCCCATACGTCCAGGTCTAGGTGCTCCAGGTCACTGTCACGGCTGACCGAGAGATGAGTCGCTGAGGCGTTGTTGTGCAACACATCAAGGCCTCCGTAGATCGAAACGGTCCGGGCGATCAGGGCGCGGATGGACTCGGGTTCATCCAGGCTGAACTGGACCGCGCAGGCCTCTCCGCCTTCCGCGCGGATCTTCTCCGCCTGCGCATCCGCGCCATCGCCGTTGATGTCGGCGACGATCACACTGCACCCTTCACGTGCGAACGTCTCCGCGGTTGTGGCGCCGATCCCGGACGCCGCGCCAGTGATGATCGCGACTCTGCCGGCGAGGCGCCCCGTAGCATCTGCGTTGGCCAACGTGTTTCTCCTCTTCTTGGGCGCGATCCACGCCCTCGCTCACCGTCTAGCAGCGCCCTGCGGCGCGGCGCCTGGGCGGCGGCAAGCAGACCGCTCAGATGTGGTAGCCGGGGGCGAGCCAGTAGCGGGGTTTCCGGAGCGCCTACCGCGCCTCCGCATCGCGATTGCCCGGCGCCGAGACCTCGGTCTCCCGGGACGTCGTCGTGTAGGTGGGGTTCGCCGAGTCACAGGACGTTACCTTCGCGTAGCGCGCCACTTGCGGCACGAACTCCGCCTCGAGGGTCACGGGCGATCGACCCTTTGCCCTGTCCAGGCTAGGCAAGCAGACCCCGGCGAAGCTGGCCTCCAGTTCGCAGTGGGTCAGGGCGGAGGGATCGCCGTACTGGTGAACAGCGCCCCGCCCGCTCGCCCTCGCCTGTCCCGTGTCGACGGCGCAGCCCCGAGGGAAGGGCCACCTCCTTCGTCTACCAGTAGGCGGGCCTCAGCGCCTCGGCCGCGCCCGCGACCACAGCCGCGTCGTCCGATGTGAGAAGAGCCGAGTAGTGCGCGACCTGAGCGTCGTACGGACCCACGTTAGCGGGCGCTAGGGGGGCACGGGCGGCCAAGAGCATCACCGTCGGCATGAAGCCCACTGGGGTCCACTTCCATCCCTCGGGTCTACACTGCCATTTGCCGTGCCCAGGGAAGTCCCTCGCCCTGGCCCCGTACGCGATAGAGGCCGGCGCCGCCGGCCTCTATCGGATCTGCTATGACTGTGCGGCTAACTCACTCGGGCGGCCACTGGCGCCGATTCGGCCACTGATGGGGACGGAAGGTGGTGCCCGACTCCAGCGACTTCTCCTCCATCTGGTCGATGTACGCCGAGAGCTTCTCCAACTCGCTCGGGGCCGCGGGCACCGCCAGGATGGCCTCGTCGTATGTCGCCCGCGCCCGGTCGAAGTCCCGGCCGTCGACGAACACGAAGATAAGCTCGATCCAGGGCTGAGGGTCCTCCGTGCCGAGGATCGTTTGGGCGTTCCACGCGGCATCCACGGCGGGATCGATCCGGCCGATGCGGCGGTGGCAGGTGGCCAGCTTCAGGAAGAGCTGGCCCATTACCGGGTCCAACTCCCGCTTCTGGGCCTTCAGGAGGTTCAAGGCGCGCTGGTAGTGGGCGATGGCCTGGCCGATCTGGTCGTTGCTCACGCTGCGCTCGTCCGCGGAGATGTCATCTCCGCGGTAGCTCCAGGCCATGAAGGCGTTGCCGAGCTCGGTCCAGCCCTCCGGATCGTCGGGCGCGTGGAGCGTCACGGACCGGAAGTCATTGACCGCCCAGCCGATCCAGGTGATGCGCCACTTCTTCTGGTCCGCGTCCAGGTTGGGGTCGTAGGCCGATCCCCACGCCAGATACATGCGGCCGCGGTCCAGAAGGGTGGGCACATGCTTCTCGTCCACGGCGAGGGCCTGGGCGAAGTACTCGTCGGCCTGGGCCATGTTCGCGTCCTCCCGGCCGTGCAGCAGGACGTTGCACTTCCCGAGGAGCCACGCCACATCGGGGTCGACGGGCGCGCCCTCCGCCTTCATCTGGTCCCAGACATCCAGGGCCACGGTGTACGCTTCCGAGGTGCGGCCCCAGTCGAGGAGCGCCTTCGCCGCCGACTTGCGCGCGAACCACGAGGCCTGCTTCTGGCCTGAGGCGATGAGGAGATCGGCCTTGACCTGGAGCGAGTCGGCGAGGCCCCCGTAAGCGGCCTTCGTCGCGTAGTCGCTGATGGCTTGGTCGATGAGGGTGAGGCCCGAGTCCCACTCGCCATTGTTGAGGGCGTGGCGGGCCATCGCCAGCCGCACATCGGCGACCCCCAAGGCCGGCGCGCGGTAGTCGGGATCAGACGCCAGCGACGCCTGGAAGCTCGCCAGCGCCTCGTCGAACATGCCGAGATCCAGATGGCCGCGGCCCATCCAATACGAGCTGAAGGCGTCATTGGTCGCGCAGGGCATCGAGGTGACGGCCTCATCGAACTGCGGGCTGGAGTTGTAGCCGATGTTCAGCCCCACGTTGCGGCAGAAGCTCGCCAGGGTGCCGGAGAGGTCGATGGTGTTGCCCACAAACCGGTGGGCGTGGACGACGGACTGGTCCCGGGCGTCGAAGACCTGATAGTTGAGTTCCACGGGGGTGCCGGCCGCCGGGTTGTCCGGCGCTTCCTGCCCCGCCCAGAGCTCCACCAGGATCAGGTAGTCGTACCCCAGGGTCCGGGCCGACTCCTTCGCCTCGCCCCACGTTCCGTAGGGCAGCGGCTCGGGCGCGCCCTGGGCATACTGATGCCGGTCGCACGCCCGCTGGAAGCGGTCCCATCCGTCCACGAGCACCCGGGGCGATTGGCCCGTCGCTCGGAAACGGCGGATAGCGTCATCCTCGATCGCGAGGCGGGCGGCCCGCAGGGCCGGCGTTTCCGATCTCTCATCGATGGGACCGAAGGCCGCGCGGGTGTGCCGCGAGATCTGGGCGCTGGCAGCCGATGCCAATGCCGTCATGATCAGCGCGGTGAGCACGAACCGGCCCCTCATGGTGAACGCCATAGCTCTCTCGCACCACCTCTGGTTGGTGACCCGTAGGGATACCGGGCAAGTCAGTATTCTAGCCGCGAGGCTAGCCTATCACAAGCGGCACAAGCGGCCCCCACCCCAACCCATCCTGTTCAACGTTCCGACCCCCTGATTCGTTCCATCCCCCTCACTCTCCTCGGTTCGCCTCCACGGGGAAGGGCGGAGACACTGAGCGAGGAATGGTCCCTGCGGCGGCGGGTCGGCTTGACAGAGGTTCCTTGCCGGCTATGATTCAGCGCTTGGCGCCCAGACCCGGATCGGAGGGTTGACCGCATGGCCACAGAGCGCGATTGGCGCGCTCGCGTCCCCGACGGGATGTGGGTGAAGTGTGAGAACCCCAGGTGCGCCCAACTCCTCTACTCCAAGGAGCTGGACCGCAATCTCAGGGTTTGCTCTCACTGCGACCACCACTTCCGGCTCTCGGCGCGGCAACGGATCGCCATCACCCTGGATCCGGACTCCTTCGTCGAGACCGATACCGAGCTGATGACCGTCAACCCCCTCAACATGGAGGGGTACGAGGCGAAGCTGAAGCGCCACCGAGCCCGCACCAGCGAGATGGAGGCGGCGGTGGTGGGCACCGGCGCCATCCTCGGCCATCCCGTGACCATCGGAGTCACCAACCCCTTCTTCACCGTGGGCTCCATGGGCTCGGTCGTCGGGGAGAAGCTCGCCCGATGCGTCGAGCGCGCCCGGGATCAGCGCTGCCCCTGCATCCTCATTTCCGGCTCCGGGGCGGGGGCTCGGATGGAGGAGGGCATCCTCTCTCTCATGCAGATGGCGAAGACCGCCGCCGCCATCGGCCGACTGCGCCAGGCTGGGCAGCTCTGCGTCACCATCCTCACCAACCCCACCATGGCCGGCGTCTACGCCAGTTGGGCGAGCCTCGGGGACATCATCATCGCGGAACCCCGCGCCATGATCGGCTTCGCCGGCCAGCGTGTCGTGAAGGGCACCAAGAGCGACCTCGGCGCCGATGCTCAGTCCTCGGAGTTCCAGCACGAGCATGGGATGATCGATCGGATCGTCCCGCGCCTCGAGATGCGCGGCTTCCTGGAGAGCCTCATCCGGATGACGTACGCCGCTCCGCTGCGTAAGGGGGCCTCCGTTGAAGTATAGCCCCAGCCGCTGGCTCCCCTTCGAGGAGGGGATCCGGGTGATCCAGGAGGAGATGGAGGACCTCCTGCGCCGGCAGAGCGAGCAGGACGTTGACCTGTCGGCGGAGATCACCGCCCTCCAGGACAGGCTGGAGGCGGAGAAGCGCAAGATCGCCTCGGAGCTGACCCCCTGGCGCAAGGTCCTCGTCGCCCGCCACCCCAACCGGCCCTACACCCTGGACTACATCGCGCACATCTTCGACGATTTCGTCGAGCTCCACGGCGACCGGCGCTACGGCAACGACCAGAGCCTGGTCGGCGGCCCGGCCATGCTCGGCGACTATTCCGTCATGGTGATCGGCCACCAGAAGGGCCGGACCACCAAGGAGCGGCAGGAGCGCAACTTCGGCAGCTCCAACCCCGAGGCGTACCGCAAGGCCCAGCGGCTGCTCGAGATGGCCGAGCGCCTGGGCATGCCGGTCATCAGCCTCATCGACACGCCCGCCGCCCAGTGCCTCTTCGATGCCGAGGCCCGAGGCATCAGCGAGGCCATCGCCGCCACCCAGCTACTGATGGGCGGCCTGCGGGTGCCCATCGTCGTCGTCGTCACCGGCGAGGGAGGCAGCGGCGGCGCCATCGCCATCGGCGTCGGCGATGTCGTCATGATGCTCGAGCACGCCATCTACTCCGTCATCCCGCCCGAGGGCTTCGCCGCCATCCTCTACAAGAACGCGGCGCCCGAGCAGGTGCAGCAGGCGGCGGCGCTCCTGAGGCTCACGGCCCAGGATGCCCTCGAACTCGGGGTGATCGACGAGATCATCCCCGAGCCCCTCGGCGGCGCCCACCACGACGGCATCGGCATGGCCGCCACCCTCAAGCAGGCCATTGTGCGGCGGCTCGAGCCGCTCCTGGCGCTACCCGTCGACGAGCTCGTCGATCAGCGGTACGCCAAGTTCCGGGCTATGGGCAAGTGGGAGGTTCGGCGGGGGTAGCCCCGGCCGAGCCTCAAGCCCACCGGCCTTCCCGGAGCTTCTCCTTGGGCTTGTCGCCCTCGATCTTCGGCTTCTTCGGCGCGCAGTCGTACGCGGCGAAGGCCACCAGCCCGAAGATGATCGCCGAGCCGATCGCCGTGATGATCCAGCGCATGGGGGCTCACCTCCTGTATCCGAAGAGACATCCGAGCCCCCCTGCGGGTAGCCCGTCGGCTCAGCGCCTCGTCACCTTCACGTAATCCAGCCCCATGAGGTACCCCTCCGCCGACTCGGGGTTCTTGCCGACGGTCTCGAACCGGAGCACGTGGTCGCCCGCCTCGAGGCGCTGGGGACCGAAGACGAGGGGCTCCGTCTGCTCCACTTGCTCGCTGAACAAGTCCACCGGCTCGCCCAAGGGCACGCCATCCAAGGAAGCCTGGACGAGGGCATAGTCCCACGAGGTCGTGTAACGCAGCTCCAGCTCGTACTCCCCCGTCTCGGGGAGGTTCAGCGCGATCTCCACCGACGCGCCCAGGCTGCTCGGCTGCACCCAGAGGTGATGGCCGCCGACGAACCGCTCGCCCAGATCCTGGGTCCGCACCTGGCAGCCATGGGCCGCGATAACCTTCGCCGTCACCCCCGGCTCGCTCTCGGGATGGACGATGAGGGGCAGCCAGATGAAGTAGTCCAGCCCCGCGCGGGTGGCCGCCGGCTCGGCGCCCACAAGGCGGATCTCGACCTCGCGCGCGCCCACGGGAACGGGCCCCATGGGGAGCACGTCGCCCGGCGTCCACGGCCCCTCGCCCGCGAGATCCCAGGCTGGGCCGATGGGCTGGCCATCGACGAAGGCCTGGATGACCCCCGCTCCATCTCCGACCATGGCGCGAAGCCCGAGGACGTAGGCCGCCGTGGCGCCCTCGGGCGCCGGCAGGGCGAGGCCATCCCCCGCCGAGTCGCCGCTGACCTCCACATAGCGGCCCGCGCTCGGGCCGCGCACGCCCGCGCTCGTCCGGACCTCCGCCCCGCCGATGGTCCGAAGGACGGGCAGGTCCTCGATCTCGATGGCGTTCTCGGCCTTGCTGGCCGGCCGGAGCTGGATGCAATCCAAGGTCGCCGACAGCGGCTCCAGGAAGCGGAAGGTGGCTCGGGAGCCCGCTCGGGTCATGGCGGCCACGCCGAGGTCGAACACCCCCGGCTCGGGGGAGCCCACGACCTCCAGGGTCTGGCCGTCCACCGTCAGGCTGACGGGGCAGGCCGCGTGCCCCGGATCGGTGTAGAGCAGCACGTCGTAGACGCCGTCGGCGAGGGCGTAGAGCGTGAACTCCGACGTGCCCTCGGCGGCGGCGGGATAGGTGACCGCCAACTCGCCGTTGTACTCGTAGGGCTTGTCGGCGTCGCTCACGACCTGAGCGAGCCCTCGCATCACATCGCCCCGCAGCAGGTCCTCGGCCTCCACCGTCCAGGGGATGCTCCGACCCGTGGACCGAAGCTCGGCCAGGTCGAGGGTCGGCCACAGCGTCTCTGCGGTGTAGGAGTACTCGGCCGGCGTCTGGAGGTACTCGTTGCCCCCCACGTAGGTGTGGCCCCGCAGCAGCCCGACGGGCGGCACGAGCTCTTTCTGGTACCAGAAGGCCACGCTGCTGTACTCGTACTCGTCATGCTCCAGGTTGAACCACGGACCGTAGTTCTCGATGGTCATGCGGAACCGTTGGCTGAAGGGGATGCGGTCCGTGAAGTGCCAGCGGTAAGGGCTCGTCCGCCGCCCCGTGTCCACGGTGCAGCCGTAGCTCGGCTCGCTGAGGTAGCGGATGCCCCACGCGTCGCCGAAGTAGTCCTCGGAGCCGGTGCCGATCCACCGTGGGAACTCGTCCTCGTCGATCCAGACCTTCTCGTCCCCTTCGCCCCACCAGCCCGGCACCGGGTGGTCGACCGCGAGGGTCGTGCCCACATAGTGGCCTTGACCCGCCGTCTCGAGCAGCCGGTAGTCCAGGGAGCGGCTGTCCCGCTCGTGGCGCCAGTGGGCGAAGAAGTAGAGCATGTTCGCCGGCGCCTCATCCAGGGGCGCCCACTCCACCTCGAAAGTCACGCGCGCGGGCTTCTCCAGGAAGCTGGTGAGCTTGAGGTCAGCCATCTCGCGGTACGGCATCGGATAGTGGAAGTACGCCGTGCCGCCCTGGTAGCCCGCGATGAGGCTGCCGTACTCCACGGGATCCCAGTCGAAGCCGAAGAAGCCGCCGAGGGGGCTGTGCACCTGGGGCTGCGTCGCCCCATCCCAAACGCCGGAGAGCACGATCTTCCGCCACGCGTACCGCTGCTTCGTCTCCACCGACGCGCGGATCGCGCGGATCACGCCCGGACCGGGAAGCTGGGCGAAGTTCACCGTCTGCCCCGGCTGCATCACCACATGCCGCCGGATCGAGCGCTGCCCCGGCAGGGCGGGCTTCGGGTCCGTGCCGGGCCTCGCCCAGGCCGAGGCCGCCGCATGGAGAGCCTCCGTCTGCTCAGCCGACAGCGGCAGGCGGAAGCTCTCCACCGTCCAGTCCTTGGGATAAGTGAGGTAGTTCACGATGTAGAACTGCGGCTCATGGTCCACCGACGTGATCTTGATGTGTCTCGCGAACGGTATGGGCACATAGCAGTTCGACGCGCTCATCAGGGTGTCGCGGTCCCGGCGGTAGACGAGGGGCTCGATGAAGGGCGTCTGCTCGCCCGTGAACAGGTCCCGGAACTCCCACTCGTACGTGGGCGCCTCGGCGCCGTCCAGGTAGACCCGGATCTTGCCCATCGGGTTCGCTGACCAGATGCGGAAGATGCACCCAGGCCCCTCCTGGTCGATGAGCACGCCCTCGCCGTTCTCCTCCACGCGGATGTAGTTGCCGGAGTCGGCGTTGGTCGCCCACGCGACGTACTCCTCGCGGCTGTAGCTCGAGCATTGGCCGCCGAAGACGCCGGGCTCGAAGACCGTCAGGCGGTCCAGATCGGTCAGCTCACGCAGGATGTCCGTGTAGCGGAGGTCCTTCGCGGCGGCCGAGCCCGCGAGGGCGAGGACTCCCACGATGGTCAGGGCAGCTGCCAGGCCACTGCTTCGGACAGGTCTCATTGCGGTCAAAACTATCATCCCTCCGGTAGGTCAGAGCGCACTGGTGAGGTCAGTCGAGGCCTTCAGCGCCGCCTCGGGGCGGCGCTGTCCCTACGGCCAGTCGACGGTCAGCTCGACGGGCGACGCCACCCGCATCGACTCCTCTATCGCGCAGATGACGCGCGTCGCCGCCACGCCGTCCCGGCCATCGACGAGCGGCCGCGCCTCGCCGCAGAGCACATCCACGAAGTGCCGGATACTCTCGATGGCGAACCCGGTCAGCCGCCCGTGGGTGTTCTGCACCGCGAGCACGTCCAGGGCGCGGTGGCCCTCATCGGCGGAGACCGTGACCATCTGGCTCGGCGCGGCACTGATGTTGATGTGCCCCTCCGTGCCCACGATGTGCGCTTGGAACTCCACCACCGAGGGCGCGTTGTCCCCGAGGATCCAGCAGTTCTCGATCACCGCTACGCCGCCATCGGAGAGGTCCAGGGTCGCCACGATCAGGTCCGCCGTATCGATCCCCCGCCGGGCGAGCACCCCCGAGGTCGATCGCGCGTAGAGCCGAGCGACCTCGGCGCCGGTGAGCCACCGGACCAGGTCGACGCAGTGGCTCCCCAGGAACCATGCCACCGAGGACCGGCCCGCCCACGAGAGCATCCGCGTGGGGACATAGAGGGTGTCCGAGAGGCGCATGTGGATGAACCGCACCCGCCCGATCTCCCCCTCGTCGATCTGCGCCTTGGCCTGCAGGAACGGCGGGTTGAACCGGTTGTGGAAGTCCACCATGAGGGTGCGCCCCGCCTCCGCGGCGACGCGGCACACCTGTCGCGCCTCCGCGGCGCTCGTGGCGAGGGGCTTCTCGCAGAGCACGTGCTTCCCCCGCGCCAAGGCCGCCAGGGCCAGGCCGGTGTGGGCGAAGTCCGGGGTCGCGATGGAGACGGCCTGGATGTCCTCCCGCGCCAGAAGCTCCTCGGCGGAGCCGGTCACGAACCCCACGCCGAGTTCCCGAGCGAGGGCGTCGGCCCGGACCGTGTTCAGGTCGCACAGGCCCACCAGCTTCGTGCGCGGGTCTTGCCGGTAGAGCCGCGCGTGGTTCTCGCCGAAGAGGCCCACGCCGATGATGCCGACGCCGATCCGCTCCATGCCGCATCCCTCCGTGACGGTCTACTTCTCGCCGATGAACACGACCGAGTCGAGAACCGACGCCATGGCTTCCTCGCTCTCCCCGCGGGCGTCGCTGGGGCCGCCGAAGGTCGCCAGCAGGATCTCCCGGTCCGCCTGGATCGCTACGGCGCGCCGGAAGAGGGACTTCCCGATGCTCGGGTCCCGCCCCTCGACGGTGACCTCGCAGGCGGGGGCCCCGCCCACCAGGATCCACCGAGGCTCCGTCATCTCCGCCGTATCGAGGCCCGCGACGGCCCCGGTTGCCACCTGCTTGAGGTCCCCCTCGTCGTCGTAGGGCCGCAGGTGGAACTCCACCCCCGCGCCGCCGAGCCGTGCCGCCAGGTGGCCATCATCCTCGTGAGTGACCGTCCAGGGACTGGGGAAGAGCATCTCCACGCCGAGCCCGCGGGCACGGACCTTCTCGCCCGACTCGGGACGGTTCGCGGGCCCGCCGAGGAAGCGGGCCGCGGCGATGGCCTCCTCGAAGACGGCGAGCCGCGCCTCGAACTCCGCCGATGGCGCGGCGAACAGGATCACGATCGAGGCATTTCGGCGGCTGGCGTAGATCATCGCCGCCCGCTCGTCCTCGCCCTCGAACTCGCGCCAGCTCGCCCGCCGGCCATCGAGGAGCACGTCGTGGGCCCGCACGAGCCGTGGCGCGCCGATGGTTCGCTCCGTCTGCTGGCGGAGAAGCTCCGCCAGGTCCCCGGGGTCGAGCCGTGAGGGCGCTCGCAGGATGAGCACATCGGCAGGCCCGTCCGTGAAGTGGGCGACGGTGAACATGCCCGAGCCGCCCTGGCGCCGGTAGCCCGCGGGCAGCGGGATCAGCAGGCCCAGGCCGGCATCCACGAACGGCAGGCCCACCCGGTCCGCCAGCGCGGGCAGCACGAGGCGGCCATCGGGCAGAGCGAGGGACACGTGGAGCTGACTCGGCGCACCGGCTTGGAGCCGGAACACGGCGCGCTCACCCAGGCCGATCCCCTGCCGGAGCACGGGCGTGTAGCCCGGCTTCCAGACCAGGGCGTCCAGGGAGCCCTCCCCCGGCGGCAGCGGCACGGCGAAGCGGCCCTCGTCATCGGTGTGAGCCAGCTCGACGGGCGGCCGCAGGGCGGGGTCCTCCGACGGGACCACCGCGTCCCGGCCGTCGCCTCCCGTGTCCAGGAGGATGCCTCGTCCCAGGAGCACGAGCGCGCCGGCTAGCGGCGCCTCGGTCAGCGTTTCCTCGTCGGCCCTCACCTCGATGACCTCGCCGAGGAGCATCGCCTCTCCGGCCGGCTCCTGTGCCCGGGCGGCCAGGGTCAGGACGCCCGTCAGGACGGCCAGGGTCCAGGTTGTCGCGCGAGTTCCCCGCATGGAGGGACGGTACACCATCTTCCTCGACCCCGCCACACGGGAACCCACACGCCCTGCCCCACGGGGTATTCGACGGTATTCGCGACGCGCTATCGGCGGGCCTCCGGCCGCTCAGCCGGCGACGAGGCGACCGATCTGATAGACCAGGGTCGCGAGGACCCAGGCGGAGCCGGTGGTCCAGAGGACGAGGAACCCCGCCCACTTCCAGCTCCCCGCCTCCCGCGCCACGATGACCACCGTTGAGACGCACGGGATGTACAGCAGCACGAAGACCATGAAGGCATAGGCGACCAAGGGGCTCATCGCGGGGTCGGCCTGCAGGGACTCGCGCAGGCTGGGCAGCTCGCCCGCCTCCGCGGCCTCGGCGCCGACGCCGTAGATGGTGCTCAGGGACGAGACCACGACCTCCTTGGCGGCGAAACCTGTGATGAGGGCCACCGTCAGCTTCCAGTCGAACCCCGCGGGCGCCATGACCGGCTCGATGGCCTTGCCCGCCCGGCCGGCGACGCTGTACTCGAGGTCCGAGATCTCGCTGCCCGCCGGCGCCTTGGGGTAGCTCGAGAGGGCCCACATGACGAGGCTCATGGCGAGGATCGTCGTCCCCGCCTTCTGCACGTAGAGCCACGCGCGCTCCCACATGTGGGCCAGCACCGCTCGCCCCGTGGGCATCCGGTAGGGCGGCAGCTCCATGACGAAGGGCTCGCTCGGGCCCTTGAACAGGGTGGCGCGGAACAGCCGCGCCGCCGCGAGGGCTAGCGCCACGCCCATGAAGTAGAGCGAGAGCAGCACCACTCCCCCGCGCTCCGCGGGGAAGAACGCGCCGATGAGGAGCGCGTAGACGGGGAGCCGAGCGCTGCAACTCATCCAGGGAACGACGAGGATGGTCGCGAGCCGGTCCTTGGGGTCACTCAGGATGCGGGTCGCCATGATGGCCGGCACCGAGCAACCGAACCCCAGCAGCATGGGAATGAAGGACTTCCCGTGCAGCCCGAAGGCGTGCATGACCCGATCGACGACGAAGGCGGCCCGAGCCAGGTAGCCGGTATCCTCCATGAGGGCGATGCCCAGGAACAGGAGCATGACCTGGGGGATGAACACGAGCACGCCACCGACGCCGCTCACGATCCCATCGACGACGAGAGACCGCAGGGGGCCCTCGGCCATCGACTCGGAGAGGGTCGCCCCCAGCCAGCCGAAGGCCATCTCGATGCCCTCCGACAGCGGCCCACCGATGCGGAAGACGCCCTCGAACAGCCCCCACATGATGAGCACGAGCACGGGCAGGCCCAGCACGCGGTTCGTCAGGATCGAGTCCACCCGCTCGGCCGTGTACGCGCGACCTCGCGCGCTGACGCTCACTACCTCCCGGGTGACTCCCGCCGCGATGCCGTAGCGGTCATCGGCCACGAGGATCTCCGTGTCCTCCCCGAGGTGCTCCTCCAGTTCGGCCCGCACCTCCGCGACCCGATCGAGCACCTCCTGAGGGAGGCGATAGTGGGCGCCTGACATGAGTTCCGGGTCGCGCTCCAGGAGCTTGAGGGCGAGGAACCTCTCCCGGCCCGCCTCTACCCCGTCCAGGCTCGCCACGAGGGGCTCGATCTCGGCCACAGCCTCCTCGATGTGGGAGCCGAGCGAGAAGGGTTTAGGCCGCCGCCCCTCTCGCGCCACCTTCACGGCGGCCTCGATGAGCTCCGTGACGCCGTCCCCGCGCCGACCCACCGTGGGCACGACGGGGACGCCGACCAGCTCCTCCAGCCTCTGGATGTCGATGACGAGGCCCAGCCGCTCCGCCTCATCCACCATGTTCAGAGCCATGACGACGGGGATGTCTAGCTCCACGAGCTGGGTGAGCAGGTAGAGGCTGCGCTCCAGGTTCGAGGCGTCAACGACGCAGAGGATGGCCACGGCCTGCCGCTCCAGCAAGGCGTGCCGAGCGACCCGCTCCTCGGCGGAGTAGGCGGTCAGGCTGTAGGCGCCGGGGAGGTCCAGGACGCGGACCTCGGCGCCATCGGCGAGATCGTATCGGCCATGCTTGACCTCGACGGTCACGCCGGGGTAGTTCGCTACATGCTGGTGCGCGCCGGTGAGGGCGTTGAATAGGGAGGTCTTGCCCGAGTTCGGGTTACCCGCGAAGGCGATGACAAGGGGGTCGGCCATGGAGCGCTCTTCTCAAGGGGTGGGCTAGCGCGGCGGCTCGGCCACCTCGACCATGATCTGAGCCGCCTCATCCTTCCGCAGGCAGAGATGGTACCCCCGAACCTTGATGTCGATGGGATCGCCCAGCGGCGCCACCTTCTCGACCTCCAAGGGCACGCCCCGGCAGATGCCCATGTCGGCGAGCCGCCGTCGGTTGGGGCCTCTGCCGCGCATGTGCCGCACGGTGCACCGCACGCCCGGCCCCACGCTCGAGAGGGGCAGGAGCCCCCGACCCGGCTCCGCGCCATGGCCGTTCGGGGTGGGAACCCCCTCCAGCGGCGGCTCCAGCACCAGGACGCACGGCTCACACGGCTCCTCGCAGGTCTGGCCCCGCCACCGGGCGTGGAGCCGGTTCAGCCACTCCGCGTCGCCCCGAGGACACCGTTGGACGGCCTGTAGGAAGTTCACCAACCGCTGAAGGGTGACCGGCCCGATGGCGTGCTCCATCCGGCAGGCCTCCCCTTCCGCCGTCTCCAGATCCACGAGCAGAATCTCGGTGAGGAACCGGACGAGGGCGTCGTGCCGGTTCACGAGGGCGTCGGCCCGGGCCCTGCCCGATGGCGTCAGCTCGACCGGGCGGTAGCGCTCATGGGTCACGAGGCCCGCATCGCTGAGGGTTCTCAGAGCCGAGGTTACGGAGGGTAGGGATACGCCCAGGTGGTCCGCGATCTGCTTGACCCGAACCCCCCGGCCATCGCCCGAGAGCTCGTAAATGACCTCAAGGTAGTCCTCCATGCTGGAGGAGAGTGACTCCGTCACAGCGCGTCCCGTTCCTGCGAGGTTAGACTTGTCTCACTCTATGCCCTGGAAGCGTCGGCGTCAATACGACGCGGCCGCCGCGGGGGGGCCGCGCCGGCCGTCATCGGAGGTCTCGCTCGGGCTTCGGGACTAGCGCACTGAGTCGCGCATCCGAGACAGCTCGGCGGGGATGATGTCGCCCATGAGCTGATAGGAGAAGCCGTCGGAGGTCCAGCTCACCGAGTTGGCGTGGTGCCTGGTCCACCCGCTGCCCGAGGGCAGGGTCCCCCCGGATCGCTGCTTGAAGAGCGAGATGATCGACAGGCCATCGAACCACTGCATGTGCACCGCGACGCTCCGGCCTTGCCTGAGCGTCAAGGCCCCCGCGAAGCGGTAGCCGTCGGGCACGTAATCCGGCTCGCGCACGGCGAAGCCGGTCTGGGCCTCGGCATCAACCTTGCTCATGGGCCCCTCGCGTTCGATGCCGTCGTCCTCCACGTTGCCCGAGGGGGCGCGGAAGAGGTCCGCGTCCAGGGAGTCCACGTAGCGCACCTCGGAGTAGTTCGTGACGCTGACGAGATCGCCCAAGCCGTTCACGTTCTCGGTACGGAGAGGCAGGTAGGTCTCGGCGTCGATGAACATGAGCCGCGAGGGGTTGCCCGAGGCCTTGGGGAGGATGTTGTAGCCCCAGCACTGCCTGCCGGCGATGGTGCGCTCGCCGGCGGGCTCGATCGCGTAGTTCGCGGTGAGCAGATCGAGCCGCTGAGCGAAGCCGATCAGCATCTGCGGCAGAAGGTTCTCATGCAGCCAGCTTCCATCGGGCTGCTTCTGCCAGCGCTCGCGCCCTCGCTCGATGATGACCACATCCGGCTGGCCGGGCGCGTAGTACTCCCTCCGGGTGAGGTCCTGGCGGCCGTTGCGATAGATGCGGACGGTGGTGGGTCCGCCGCCGTTCGCGCTGTCCCGGATCTCTCCTTGGGCATAGTAGATGATCGTGTCGTGGGCGGTGAAGGCCTTGGTGAGAAGGTCCGCCGTGACGGGCTGGCACACCGTCAGCGCCGCTATCGAGGGTGGCGCTTCGGGGGGCGCCGCGTAGGCCGCGCCCACGGCGGCAAGCAGCAGAGCTAACCAAGACAGTCGGGGCGATCTCGACACCGCCACTACACTCCTTGCCATCTCCGTGGTTACTCCTGGATGCGCAGATTGCTCTGTGCAAGGGCGAGGGACCATGCGGCTCGGTCGGCCGGCGCGAAGGAGAGACTGGCCCGGGCATGCTCCCGAGCGCAGAGATCGACGCTGAGCGGCTGGCTGTAGGCCACCGAGGACCCCGTGCCGGGCGCCCCCGGCGTGGGCTGGACAGCGGGACCAGCCGGACGCCAAAGAAGCGACACGGCGATCGCCGCCGCGGCCACCGTGGCTCCAACGCCCGCCCAAAAGAGCGCGGCGCCGTGCCTCTGGGAGCCGGACTCCCGCGCCATGGCGAGCACCTCGGGCGCTACGGATCCACGGAGCGCGTGGGTGGGCTTAGCCGCGGCCACGAGCGTGTGGATACGCTCATGGCCGCGGGCCAGATCCCGGCAACGAGGGCATACCGAGAGGTGGCTCTCGAGCCGCTCGCGCCTGTCCGCGTCCAGACACCCATCTATGGACTCGATGATGTCCGCTTTGTAGGTTCTACAGCACTTCTTCACTGCCATCGCTATCACTGTCCCCAACGTAGGACGCAAGGAGACCGCGCAGACGTTCCCTAGCGCGGAAGATTCTCGATTTCACCGTTCCGGAGGAGACCCCGAGCACGTCCGCGATCTCCTCGATGGACAGTCCCTCGTACTCACGGAGCATCGTCACCGTCCGGAGCTTGGGCGAGAGCTGCTCGACCGCTTCCCGGATCTTGGTCGCCAGCTCGTCCCGGGTCAGGAGGTCCTCGGGCGAGGGAGAGCTATCGGGCAACTCCCTCTCCACCTCGCCGCCGCCATCGGTGGTGATGGGAGCGTCGAGGGACTCCATGCGCACATTCCTGCGGCGCCGGAGGTGGTCGATGCTCCGATTGATGGCGATGCGGCAGATCCAACTCGAGAACCGGCTGTTCCCCCGGAACTTGCTGAGGGACCGGTAGGCCTTATAGAAGACCTCCCGGGTCAGATCCCGCGCCTCCTCCTCGTCCCTGACGTACTGGCAGACGATCCCGTACACTCGTCCTTCGTGCTCCTGAATCAACTCGCCGTAGGCGTTCATGTCCCCATCGCGCGCCCGTTCCAGCAACGCGCGATCGGGATCGGGGTCGGGGACTCTACGCCCCCGATCACCTCCGCCTGGGCTTATGACGAGGAGAAACAAACGCGGTTCCCCCAAGGGACACCTTTGTGCCGCAGCCTCGGCCCGCTACTCCCGAGCGCCGCCCCGCACCAACGGAAATCGGCCTCCGGGGCCGCCAAGACCTTCCTCCGGAGCCGAATCACCCTTGCCGCATATGGGCGGCGCGGGGCAGAATCCCTTCCCGGAGGAGGAGATCCCTTGCGTGCGTGCGTCATTCACGGCCTAGGCGACATCCGGTGCGAGGACGTGCCGATGCCCGTCCCCAAGGCGGGCGAGGCGCTCATCGAGGTCGCCGCTTGCGGCATCTGCGGCTCCGACCTCGGGCGTACCTTCGACTACACTCCCCATCAGCTTCCCCTCGTCCCGGGCCACGAGATCTCGGGCATCGTGCGTGAGATCGCGGGCCCCTCGGGCGAGTGGGCCGTGGGCGATCACGTGGTCATCGAGCCGATGCTCCCCGCCGACGACGATCCCATGGTGGCTCGGGGCCTCCCCAATCTCGCCTCCGCCTATGACTACATCGGGTCGCGGCGGGACGGCGGGTTCGCCGAGTTCGTCGTCGCTCCCCTGGGCCACCTGTACCGAGTCCCCGAGGGGGTTCCCCTCGACGTCGCGGCCCTCGTCGAGCCCTCGGTCATCGCCCTCCATGCGCTGCGGATGGCCGGCGAGGCAGAGGATCGGACGGTGTGCGTGATCGGCCTGGGGCCCATCGGCCTGATCCTGGGCCAGTGGGCCGCGGCCTTCGGCGCGGCCCGAGTCCTCGGGCTGAGCCGCACCGCGACGAAGCGGTCCCTCGCCACCGAACTCGGGTTCGAGGCGGCGGATCCCACCGCCGTGGATCCCGAGTCATGGGTCCGAGACCACACGGGCGGCCTCGGGGCGGACATCGTCATCGAGGGCGTGGGCGTGGCGGCGACCATCGCCCAGTCCATGCGCCTCTGCCGGCCCCGGGGCCGAGTCATCCTCCTGGGCAACCCCTCGGGCGACATCCACCTGGGCCAGTACGACTACTGGCAGGCCCTCCGCCGGGAGCTGACCCTCGTGGGGGTCTGGAACGCCCTCTGGGGCCCCCGGGCCGAGGAGGACGAGTGGCTCACCGCCCTGGAGGCCCTGGGCGCGGGGCGGCTGCGCCTCGAACCCCTCATCACCCTCCGCATCAGCCTCGATGAGACGCCCGCGGCCATGGCCGCCATGCACTCGGGCGCGATGGAGCGGGTCAAGGCGCTCATCGAGCCCTAAGCGACCGACGGGAGGTCTCCATGCCAGCGGACGGTCCGGACGCCAAGCACCGAGCCCTACAGGCTGTCCTGGCGGAGCGGGGATCGGTCCTCGTCGCCTTCTCCGGTGGCGCGGACTCGAGCCTGGCGCTGCGCGCCGCCCTGGATGCCCTGGGGTCGGAGCGAGTGCTCGCCGTCACGGTCAGGTCGGCCATGCACCCGCCGGGCGAGGCCGTCGAAGCCGCGGCCCTGGCCCGGGCTCTCGGCGCGGCGCACCTCACCATCGAGGCGACGCCTCTCGCGGATCCCCTGGTCGCGGCCAACGCGGCCGACCGCTGCTACCACTGCAAGCGCTCCCTGTTCGCGTCGCTGCTCGCCATCGCCCGGGAGCGGGATCTGGCGGCGGTGGCGGATGGCACCACGGCGGACGACCTCGGCGTCTACCGGCCCGGGCTCCGGGCGTGCGCCGAACTGGGCATCCTCCAGCCCCTGAGGCAGGCGGGACTCAACAAGGCGGAGGTCAGGGAGCTGTCCGCTCGCCTGGGCCTCCCGACGGCCCGCAAGCCGGCGTCCCCGTGCCTCGCGACACGGCTGCCCTACGGGATGCCGCTGACCGAGGCGCGGCTCCAGCGGGTGGGCGCCGCGGAGGAGCTCATCCGGGGCCTCGGCATCGAGCGTCTCCGGGTCCGGCTCGTCGATGACCACACCGCGCGGATCGAGGCTCCACTGGACCAACTCGCGGAGCTGTGCCAGAGTGACGTGCGCCCGCGGGTCGTTGACGGATTGCGGGCCCTCGGTCTGAACTACGTGACCCTGGATCTGGCAGGCCTCCGCTCGGGCAGCATGGATGAGATGCTTCCCCCCCAGGTCATCGCTGAAGAGGATGCTCAGAGTTGATCCGCACGCACTTGTTCGACATGGATCTCACGATGCTCCCGTGTGCCCACTGCGATGTGCTCATCATCGGCACCGGGATCGCCGGGCTCTCGTGCGCCCTCGCCGCGGCGCCCACGAGCCACGTGGTCGTCATCACCAAGGACACCATCGCCGAGAACAATACGGCCTATGCTCAGGGCGGCGTCGCGGCGGCGCTGGGCCCCGAGGATTCCCCGGAGCTTCACGCGAGCGACACCCTTGCCGCCGGCGACGGGCTCTCGGACAGCCACACGGTCTCGCGCCTCGTGAACGAGGGCCCGGAGCGCATCCGGGAGCTGCTCAACCTCGGGGCGCGGTTCGATGAGGCGAACGGCGCCCTCGCCCTGGGCCAGGAGGCGGCCCACTCGAGCCGCCGCATCGCCCACGCGGGCGGGGACGCCACGGGCAGGGAGATCCACCGGACGCTCTCCCAGGCCGCCCGGCTCCAGGTGGGCATCGCCCTTCGGGAGCGCACCCTCCTGGTGGACCTGCTCGTCGCCGAGGGCCACGCCATCGGCGCCCTGCTGCTCCATCTGGACACGGAGCAGCTCTCCGTGGTGCTCGCGCGCCAGACGGTGCTCGCCAGCGGGGGCATCGGCGCGGTCTACTCGCGCACGACGAACCCCCTCGTGACGACGGGCGACGGGATCGCCGCCGCCTACCGGGCGGGAGCGCGGGTGGCGGACATGGAGTTCGTCCAGTTCCACCCCACGGCCCTGGCCACGGCTGACAACCCCCTGTTCCTGGTGAGCGAGGCCGTTCGCGGCGAGGGCGCTATCCTGAGGGATGCCGACGGCGTCGCTTTCATGCCCGAGTACCACCCCCGGGCCGAGCTCGGACCCCGGGACGTGGTGGCGCGGGCCATTTACGACCGATGCCAACGCGCTGGCACGAACCACGTTCTCCTGGACTGCTCGCCCATCGGGGCGGAGAAGTTCGAGCGCCGCTTCCCGACCATCCTCCGGGCGTGCCTGACCCAGGGGATGGACCCGCGCAGGGAGCCCATCCGGGTGACGCCCGCGGCCCACTACCACATGGGCGGGGTGCGGGTGGACGCGGATTCGCTCACCAGCCTTCCCGGCCTCTGGGCGGCGGGCGAGTGCTCCTGCACGGGGGTGCATGGCGCGAACCGCCTGGCCTCCAACAGCCTGCTGGAGGGCCTGGTGTTCGGCTCCCTCTCGGGCCTGTCGGCGGCCAGACGGTCGCGGACGGAGGCCCAGGAGCAGCTCCGGGCGGCCCACCCGCCCCACGGGGAGCCGGCACCGCCGGCCCCGCCGCCCGAGGAGATCGACCAGGCCATCGACGACCTCCGGGAGCTTATGTGGAGCAAGGTCGGCATCATCCGCAGCCGGGAGGGCCTGGAGGAGGCGCTGTCGAAGATCGAAGCCCAGCTCGCGCGCTACCGGAAGCCGACGCTGACGCGCAGGGGCGTGGAGCTCGCCAACATGCTCACCGTCGGCTGGCTCATCGCCCGCGGCGCGCTGCGGCGCGAGGAGTCGCGCGGCGCCCACTACCGCGCCGATCGCCCCGAGCGCGATGACGACCGTTGGCTCTGCCATATCACGAACCGGCTGGAGCCGCAGGAGGGCTCGGAGTCGGCGCGGAGCGTCGAGGAGCTTCAGGAGGTGCAGGCGTGATCAAAGAGACCTTCCCGGTAGCGCCGGCCGAGACGGACCCCTCTCTGGATTTCGAGCGCGAGCGTGGCGTCACCCACATCTCGGTCCGGCCCGGGGTTGCCCAGTTCTCGGCCTACTGTGACGCTCCTCGGAAATCCATGGCGGACATTTTCGGCCTCCTCGCCGATCAGAGCATCAACCTGTTCCTCATCAAGATCCACAACCAGTGCCTCGGCTTCTGCGTGGCGATCGAGGATGTGGAAGCCGTCAAGGTTCTCTTCGAGCAGGTGCACATGCGGTACGCCATGGCCCGGGAGTGCGCCCTCGTGTCGGTGGTCGCCCCGGCCATGCGCGACCTCTCTGGCGTCCTCTGGCGCATCGTAGGGTGCCTACGAAGCCGGAGGATCGAGATCCTCGAACTGGCGGACGCGTACAACTCCGTGTCCTGCCTGGTGGAGGGCCAGCACATGGATTCCGCGGCCCAGGGCCTGGCGGAGGCCTTCGGCGTCGCCGTGGCCACCGAGTCAGACCCGATGGACCCCTGGTAGCGAAGGGAAGCGCGCTTCGGCGCAGAATGTGCCGAGGCGCGTCGTCATCGCTGAACCGAGGGGGAGCTTGCGTGCCCATCCACACCACGGAGATCAGACCGCTCTTCGCCGACACGGATACCGCCGGCGTCGTCTACTACGGGACCATGCTGCGGTATCTGGAGGAGGCCCGGACCCAGGCCGTCGAGTCGGTGGGCCTCGTCATCAGCGAGGAGTTCGAGCAGGGCTACCTCTACCCCGTCACCCACATCGACATCAACTACCAGGGCCCGGCGCGCTACGGGCAGGTGCTCTGCGTGACCACCGAGGTCACGGAGATCCGGCGGGTGCGTTTCCGCCTCGACCACCGCATGTACGAGAAGGGGTCGGAGGCGGCCGTGGGGCGAGCCATGGTCTGGCTCGCCTGCGTCGACCTGGACACCCGCCGGCCCCGGCGCCTGAGCCCGCGCATGGCGGAGGCTCTGACGACGCTGACCGCCCGGAGCATGGAGTAGCAATCGGGCGGAGGCGGGAGGCGCCACATGAGCTATCAGCGCGGCTGGGACGCCATCCACTTCCGAATGCCCGACACCATTCCCCACACGGAGTACTGCTCGCACCCTCGGCTCGTGAAGGCGGTCGTAGGTGTCGATCCACGGGAGGATCCCTCCGCGTGGCGGCGGTTCTACGACGCGACGAACTACGATCTGCTCTGGAGCACCGACGACGGCCCGGGTTGGGTGGGTCCCACCACGAACATGGGCCACGCGGTGTTCCAAGAGGGCGGGACGGACTACGATGCCGACATCTCGTGCCCCTTCGCCGACGCGGACGAGGTTCTCGCCTTTCGGCCGGATGAGGTCTACGGCGTGCCCGATGTGGACGAGCGCGCCGCTTACTTCCAGGAGCGCTGGGATGCGGCCCAAGCCGCCTACCCCAACCAGATCTACACGGGCGGCTACTACAAGACGGTGTTCTCCGCCTGTATCGCCGCCTTCGGCTGGGACCTGTTCCTCACGGCGGGAGGCATGGATCCCCAAGGCTTCGACGCGGTGCTGGAGGGGTTCTACCGTATCTCCGAAGCTAACTTCCGCGCCTGGGCCAAGACCACGGCGCCGGTGTTCATCTGCCACGATGACATCGTGTGGACGAGCGGCCCCGTGTTCCGGCCCGAGTGGTACCGGCAGTACGTCTTCCCGCGGTACGAGCGGCTGTGGGACATCCTGAAGTCGGCGGGGAAGAAGATCCTCTTCTGCTCCGACGGCGACTTCACGCCCTTCGTGCATGACCTGGCGGCGGCGGGGGCCGATGGGTTCATCTTCGAGCCCCTCACCGACCTGGAACTCATCGTGCGGGAGTACGGCGAGTCCAAGGTCATCATCGGCAACGTGGACACTCGGGCCCTGACCTTCGGCGGTTCCGCCGAGGTGCGGGCAGAGGTCGAGCGTTGCTGGGAGCTGGGGCGGCGCTGCCCCGGTTACTTCTTCGCCGTGGGCAACCACATCCCCCACAATGTGCCCGTGGAGAACGCGCTTCTCTACCTCCAGCTCATCGAGGACTACGGCACGCGCCGGTCCTGACGTCATCCTCCTTTCCGAGATTCGAGACGCATCACGATATCGAGTGATGAAACTGCGCCTTTCGGCGTGGCGGGCGTCCGCAGGGGTCCCCTCCAGACACGCGCGCCTTATATAAGTACAGAGGCACCTTTCGCAAAAACGGAGGCTCGAAAAGGCCACTTTGACAGACCTCTAAGGCTTGGGGCCCAAGGGCTAGAGACCTATTTTTGGCAAACGACGTGTTTTGTGACAAGTGAAGCCCATCGACCGATTTTCGGCAAAAACCGGAAGTGACACTGTAAACAGGGCGATTTCGCGAAATGAATCAGCCGCGGCGGCCGCTCGTTGGCTCGGGCAGGAGTTGGTCGCGGCTACCTGACAGGTATCGGCTCTCGTTGGCTCGAATATATAGGGAGAGTGAAGGTTAGCATTACTCCAGGGAGGGATGAAGCGGTGAGCACCCCAGAGCTCGACCTCGAACTGGCCGAGACGCTTCTGAACTGGGACACCATGTCCCACGCTCACGGGGCGAACGCGCCTCCCGCGCTTCGAACGATGACGGTGACGCGGCGCGAGGCGCTGATCGCGCGGGTTCGGGCCGTCCAGTCGGTAGCTCATGCGTACGTGGAGGCGCGGACCCAGCCCGGCCAGGACGAGGGAGCGCCGCTGTCGCTACGGATCACCGAGACCGACCGACAGGTCTTCAACCGGCTCCTCCGTCCGTCGCGCCCCGCCCACTACCAGCTCGGCAACCAGGGTGGCCGCTCTACCGTGCAGCGGGTGGAGCAAGAGAACCTGAACCCGCCGGCGCACCAGCAGGTCGTCGGGTTCGCCCATCTGATCCTCGCGGCGCTGCGGGGCGAGCAGTGCGACATCGTGCGGTGTGGGAACCCGAAGTGCGACGCGGGGGCGCACAAACGCGCGAAGCTCTTCCTGAGGTCGCTCGATAAGCGGGCGGTAACCCGTTACTGCTGCCCGGAGTGCCGCAAGCAGGCCAAGGAGCTGGAGGAGAAGGCGGAGGCGAAGGAGAGCCGGAGGCGTGGCCGACCGCGAGCCGCCGCGGCTCGGAAGGCGGCCTCGGAGGAGGAGTCCGCCGCGGCCAAGCCTGAAGCCAAGCTCGCAGCCAAGGCGAGCGCCACGAAGAAGGCGAAGGCGAAAGGACAAGGGGCCGCGACGGAGTAGTTCGTGTGGGTTTCGTCTGCTCGCGCCCGGCCCATTCAAGGGGTCGGTTTTGCGGTGTGCCCCCGTTCGCGCGTGACCTATAGGCCGCCGCCGCGTCCGGAGCCAACGGGACGCTGAAGGGGCGGCTTCGCGGCAGGTGTAGCGCGGAACGGCGACAACTAGCGGAATGGCTATGCTCGTATTCCCTCGTGGGGACGCTTGGCGACCCCTTCTTGGGTGCGACCCAAACCGATCGGAGGTACGCAGGTATGACCCTCGCCCTGACCAGCGCCATGGATTGGCTGCGGTTCCGGATCTCCCTCGCCGCGCCGCCGCCACC
>MTKW01005951.1_pt4 | contig 24914 bp, 22 predicted proteins | sample 1042761 | NCBI WGS metagenome assembly MTKW01 (sample SAMN06205366, study PRJNA360243) | anaerobic digester metagenome | biome: Wastewater treatment plant; feature: Anaerobic digester sludge; material: sludge; isolation source: anaerobic digester fed with sludge from wastewater treatment plant ...
CCATAAGCGAAGTTGACCGCCGCCCAGCCTTCTTCAAATGCTAAATGGGCAAGCTGTAGGCCGCCGATAATATCCCCCGCTGCGTAAATGTGGGGTACAGATGTCTGGAAAGACTCATTGACCGCTATGTACCCCCGCCCATCCAATTCCGCTGGGAACCCCTCTGGGACTACCGGTTTTCTTCCTACCGAAACCAAGATGCGGTCCACTTCCAGTATGCGCTCCCGCCCCTTTTGCTCAATTGCCACGGTCAGGCCGTCGGCGGTCCGTTCCACCTTCCCAACCCGGGCCTTGGTCAGAACGCTTATCTTCCGTTTCTTGAACTCCCGGGTGAGTGTACTGCTGATCTCCCGGTCATCCCAGGGCAGAATCTGGTCCTGCATTTCCACGATTGTCACCTTCACCCCGTAGGATGCAAAAACGGTAGCGAACTCACAGCCGATCACACCACCGCCCACAATCAAAAGGGAGTTGGGAAGGGTGTCTGCGGCGAGCATTTCTTCACTGTTGAAAATGCGCTCTCCGTCAGCCTCCAGCCCAGGCAGCTGCACCGGGGTAGTGCCGGTGGCTACAACCACCTTTTCCGGCTGAAAAACTCGGTCCCCCACCTCAACCTGGGTTGGGCTGAGAAAGCGGGCTTCACCTTCCACAATTTCCACACCGCGGCGACTGAGCAGAAACTTCAGTCCATCAACCAAACGGGTCACAACCACATCTTTTTGTTCCACAACTTTAGTATAATCCAGATCCTTAACTTCCAGCGTTACCCCGTGTTTTGCAGCTGTGGTTAGTTCCCGATAAAAACGGGCGCTTTCCAGCAGCGATTTGGTTGGTATGCAGCCGCGGTTCAGGCAGGTTCCACCCACCGCTTCCTTTTCTGCTATAACCACGCTTTTTCCTAATTGACTGGCGCGGATGGCAGCCGAATAGCCGGCCGGCCCGCCCCCTATCACAAGCAGGTCCACCTGTTCCATGCCTCTTCCTCCCGCGCTATTTCAAATAATATGCTAAGAACTGCAGCTCTAGTGAAACGTCTGCGTTGGCAACCTGAATATCTTCAGGTACCTGAAGTTTAACCGGGGCGAAGTTCAAAATTCCTTTAATGCCCGCCTTGATTACCTTGTTGGCAACCTCCTGGGCGTATTCGGCAGGAACTGCTATCATGGCCAATTCCAAATTCAACTCCTTGGTCTTGGCCGCCAGTTCGTCTAATGAGAAAATGGGTATATTCTCTATTGAACCCCCGATTTTCTCCGGATCGTTGTCAAACAGGGCTACTAGCTTCACGCTAAAGCTGGAGTCCTCTTCATAGCGCCTCAGGCTGTACCGGGTGACAGCTTCACCCAGGCTGCCCGCTCCGATCAGACCCATGGGGATTTCCCGGTTCAGATTGAGGATTTTCCGCAGTTCACTGCGGAGAAACTCCACTTGGTAGCCAACGCCCTGCTTACCGAACTCACCAAACCAAGCCAGATCCTTCCTAACCAGAGCAGAACCCACTCCTGCCCGATCCGCCAGCTCCTGGGAGGAAATAAGCTGTGTGTCCTCTGCTACCTCATCCAAAATCCGCAGGTAAACGGGGAGTCGCCGAATTACCGCCTTTGAAATCTTTGTCCAGCGCATTACGTCACCTCGCCTCTCTATTTATGATAACTCTCGCCCGCTATTATGGTCTGGGCTCGATAAATCTGTTCTGCCAACATTAAACGCATCAACTGGTGGGGAAAGGTGAGCTTGGAAAAGGACCAGATAAAATCGGCCTTAGTCAAAACCTGTGGGGCAAGACCCAAAGAGCCGCCGATCACAAAATCCATCTGGTTTGTCCCGCCCACAGCCAAAGAACCCATGCGCTCGGCCAGTTCCTGGGAACTCCACTGTTCACCTAACCTATCCAAGACCACAACATAAGCCCTGGGGTTGAGGCGAGCCAAAATCCGCTCCCCTTCTGCCTCCATCACCTGCTGCTTTTCCCTTTCACTTAGGGGCTCCTTAAACGATTCCTCTTTGATCTCCACAACCTCAAAGCGGCCGTATCTGCCCAGGCGCTTACCGTACTCCGCAATCCCGTCCCGAAGAAAACGCTCCTTGATCTTTCCCACCGCAATAATCCTCATCCGCAAAAAAACCACGCCTTTATACTATTAAATAGACAGACGCCTCCTCACAGAACTCACACTGGCTGGGGGCGGTCCAGTCTGTAAAAGTGACCTTCCCCAGCTCGTATATATCAGGGGCTGTCCCGAATTCTTCTATGAACTCATCTATCGCCATGGCCAAATGCTCGGCACATACTATGTACATTGTCCTACTCCTCATTTGTTAGGAAATATTGAAATGCATTTATATCATAACACAAACAATTACCAAAAAAAAGAAGCAGAGCTAGTCTACACTGTCTGCTTCAGTGGAAATGGCATATGTTAAATAATTATCACAGGTTGACGTCCACTTCCAGCCGATCCATGCCCCTGTAAAAGGCCAATTTGAGGCGGCCACCGAATCCCGCTTGCTGAACCGCATCGCTCACCTCGCGAATTCCTGCGATTTCTTGGCCGTTCACAGCCGTGATCACATCACCCTGCTTGAGTCCCGCCTGGGCTGCGGGCGTATCAGGCAGTACCCGGGTAATGAACGCGCCCCGCTCCACCGCAAGCTCAATGCCAGTCTGTGCCTCAATGCTTCTGGCCAGGGCAGGCGTTAAGGATCCGCCCAGAACACCTAGGCGCAGGGGCCTACCGTGGGAAATGATTTGATCGCCAATAGCCCGTGCGGTAGTGGATGGAATGGCAAAACCAATTCCCTGTGCGTTTTCTATTATAGCGGTTGTTACCCCAATCACCTCGCCCCCCTGGTTCAATAGGGGTCCGCCCGAGTTACCCGGGTTGATGGCCGCATCCGTTTGGACCATATTTTCCAGATAGCGGTTCTCCCTGGGATCAACCAAGAGATCCCGATTCAGGGCACTCACAACCCCGGTGGTTACGGTGTAATCCTGGCCGAGGGGATTGCCGATGGCAATCACTATTTGTCCTACCCGCAGCTCATTGGAGTCGGCAAACTCGGCCACAGGTAGATTGTCCGCTTCCACCTTCACCACGGCCAAATCGGTGAGGGAATCCCCTCCCACTACACGCCCCTTGTAGCTGCGGCCATCACTCATTTGAACTATTATTTCCTCTGCACCGGCCACCACATGGGCGTTGGTCAGGATATACCCATCGGGTCGGTAAATAACACCCGATCCCACACCCTGGCGCTTTTCGAGCTGTTGAAAGAAAAACTCTTCCACCACCACTTCCCGGGTGGTTTCTATCTTCACGGTGGCAGGCCCCGCCTTTTCCACTGCCCGGACCACTGGCTCTTCCCAATTACCTACCGCGGCCTGGGACTCGGCGGGATCATCTACCAAGGGCACTTCACCGGGGCTGAGCACACCCCAAAGCGTGATCACCGCCAGGATTAAGACGGTTACACCCAATACTATCCGCCATTTCATGTCCATCCCCCCTGCTTCTGCAGTCTTCCATAGTATAACCGGGGATGGAGCTTTTACGCCTAAGGAACAATCACAGGACGGCCCGTTTGGGGATGGGTTAGTGTGTGCACACTTGTCCGGTAAACTTCTTCAACCAGCCCGGAAGTGAAGACAGCATTAGGTTCCCCTTCCGCTACCAACTCTCCCTTGGCCAGCACAAAAACGTAATCGCAGTAATTGGCAACTAAGTTCAAATCGTGGAAGACCCCCACACAGGTACGCCCTTCTCGGGCTTTGGCCTGTAGAAGCCTGCAGGTATCAATTTGATGGCCTAAATCCAAATAGGTGGTGGGTTCATCCAGGAGCAGAATCTCGGTGTCCTGGGCGAAAACCCTGGCCAGCGCCACCCTCTGCCGCTCCCCTCCGCTCAGTTCAGCCACCGGACGGTTGGCCAGGTGGTCCACTTCCGTGAGGGCCATGGCCTCCCTAGCCAGTTCCAGATCTTCCCCACTGGGCTGCTGCCAGCGGAAGGTGTACGCTGTCCTGGCCAAGAGCACCACTTCCTCCACCGTAAAGGAAAGATCGGGCGAGCTTTGGGGGACCAAGGCGATTTTTCTCGCCAGATCTCGCAGATTGTAAGCTGTGAGATTCTGTCCGTCCAGATACACCGCTCCCTTTTTGGGTAAGAGGAAACGATCAAGCAGTTTTAAAATGGTGGATTTCCCCGCCCCATTGGGCCCCACAATTCCGTAAAACCGGCCCGGTTCCAAGCTGAAACTTATGTCTTTCAACACAGGTTCTGTGCGGTAGCCGAACCAGACCTGTTCCATCCGCATCTCAGCCATTACCACCGGCACCTCGCTTCATTAAAAAGATGAAAAAGGGCCCGCCCACAAAGGCGGTGATTATCCCCACCGGAATCTCCATGGGAGAAAAGGCAGTACGGGCCAGCGTATCTGCTAGAAGCAGAAAGAGACCGCCTACCCAAAAGGAATGGACGATCAGGCGGTTATGCTCACCACCCATAATCAGGCGCAGGGCGTGGGGTACCATCAGACCCACAAAGCCAATTACCCCCGACACTGCCACACAGGCGGCAGCAACTAACGAACCAATGAGTAGAACAAGCCGCTGGAGTTTCTGCACATCAAGCCCCAAGCTGTGGGCCACTTCCTCGCCCAAAAGATAGACATTAAGATCCCGAGCCAGCCACAAAGCTGCCGCGGTACCTAACAAGACGTATGGCAGTGCAGTGAAAAAGTGCTTCCAACCCCGACCCGAAAGGCTGCCCATGAGCCAGAGGTAAACATCCTGCAGGTTTTGAATGCGCAAGACCATCAATAAAGAAACTATTGCTGTTAAAAAGGCACCTATGGCCACCCCTGCCAGAATCAGACTTGTTGGCTCCAGCCGCCCCCGCCTGCTGCCCAAACGGGCCACAACTGCGGTAGCTCCCAAAGCACCCACAAAGGCGAAGGCAGGCAAAGCGCTGAACCCTGCCAGACCCCGGGGGATGAGATACAACAGTCCCAACGTCGCACCTAACGAGGCACCCGATGAAACCCCGATAATATAGGGATCGGCCAGGGGGTTACGCAGGGTGCCTTGGAAAAGCACACCTGCAACGCTGAGCCCGCCCCCCACGACCATGGCCAAGAGTACTCGGGGCAGCCTGACCCGGAGCACGATTGTCTCCTGGGCAGCCGTCCACTCCACCGGGATCCTCTGTCCAAGCCCAGGTAGGGTTGAGCCAATCATGGCCAGCACTTTACGGNNCAAGGCATCCAAGAGGCGGGGAGTGGTGCGGGAATAAAGGTTAGGATCAACCTCAAACACTTGACCTCTCTGCAGGGCGGTAATGCCCTGCCAGGCGCTGCGTGCCAGTGCTTCTTCCAAGTTGAAGGCAGTCAAAATTACAACCTGGGGGTCCCGCTCAATAACCAGTTCCTCACTGAACATGGGCCAGGGGTTATCCGCATCGTGGGCGATGTTTTCCCCGCCTGCCAGTCCAATTATCTCATCGATGAAACTACCGGGCCCAGCTGTCATCAGGGGTTCGTTCCAGATCTCCACGAACACGCGGATCTTTTCTGCCGTAGAAACGGACGCCACAAGCTCCCTTTGGCGCTGCTCCATTTCAGCCGCAAGTTCCCGAGCCCGCTCCGAGGCCCCAATGGCATCACCCAGCTCCAGTAAGGACTGGCGTACACCTGCCAAATCGGTTGGTGCAATCACAAAGACCTCAATCCCGAACTCTTGCAAAGACTCGATGTGGGAAGCGACTAGGTTGGAGTCACCCACCACCAAATCTGGCTCCAAACTCAAGAGGAGTTCCAAGTTGAGGTTCATGGCATCACCGATCACCGTTTTAGTTTGGGCTTCTGCCGGATAATCGCACCAAGAAGTAACGCCTACCACCCTGTCACCGGCACCAAGGGCAAACAGGTTCTCAGTAATGCTCGGCGCAAGGGAGATAATACGCTGCGGAGCTGCCGCTGCCGCGCTGCCCACTGCCAGAAAAACAGCTAGAGTTAGGTAGAGCAAAAAGCTTAATCTCTTTCTTTTCATGTTTTCACTCCTTAAAAAAATATACCCCAGGACACGGCGTCACAGGGGAAAAGATCAAGAAACAAAACCACTCCCTTCCTCGCAAGATGGTCCTGTGAATCCCGATATGGCAGGTCTCCTGGCTCCCAAATCATCGCCGCCCATTCCTTCCCCGCGAAGCGAGTGGATCTTATGGGTTACTCCTTGGATACAGTGGCGGGACCGCGTGGTTTCTCAGTTGCCTGAGCCCAACTTCCCTATTATGCAGCTCTCTCGCTGCCACCACATCGGTTATGCAGTTGTCGTTTATATTATACTACTCCACTTGGCAATATCCTGCCCCCCATTAGGAAATACTAAAGGGACAACGTTCGGGGGGATTTTGCTTGGGATACCGCGATTACATAGATGCCCAGAAAAAGTACATCGAAACAAAAAAAGAAGCACGGAGAAAAAGCGAGCGCACCAAGCCCTATGGCGATCCTCCGCCGCAAGAGCCCAGCAGGTGGTGGCTCGTCGGCATTTTCGCCCTTATTCTCCTGCCCCTTTTCTTCTCCTACTTCACCGCCCCACTTCCGGTGCAGGCAGAAAAGGACACTTTGACCTTGGCCATCGTCAGCTCCGAACCAGAATTCGTACAGCTGAAGAACTGGCTGGAAGGGGAAATTACGGCTAACAACCTGCTGTGGAATATAGCGCACTACAACGCTTGGCAGGAGTTGGAATACCAGCTTCGATTCGGCCCCCTCCCCGACCTTCTTCTAATTGATCGGAGCTTGGCGGAAAGATATTACCAAGAAGGCAGCCTTGCGCCACTGCGGGAAAGGCAAGGGCCGCCCAATTTCAGCGACTTTTTCTTTTCTCTCTGGCCATCCCGGCCCTTTCAAAAAACGATGGGCCTGGCTATCCCCAGCCGCGGCCGGGTTGAGCAGGCCCGTCACCTCTGCACAATTATCGAGTACTTCGCGCCGGCCTTTAGGCCCTAAGGGCAGCCTCGACCGTTGCCTTCATCAACATGGCGATGGTCATGGGGCCCACTCCGCCTGGAACGGGGGTTATGGCGCCGGCCACATCTTTGACCTCGTCAAAATCCACATCGCCCACAAGCTTGCCATCCACCCGGTTAATGCCCACATCGATTACAATAGCCCCGGGCTTGATCCAATCCTTTTTAACTAGGCGAGGTCTGCCAACTGCCGCTACTAAAATGTCCGCCCGCCGGCATTCGGCTGCCACGTCTTTTGTGCGGGAATGGCAGATGGTAACCGTGGCGTTTTCCTGTAAAAAGAGGGTCGCGGCAGGTTTACCCACAATGTTACTCCGCCCCACTACCACAACGTGTTTACCCTCAATGGGCGTACCGGTGCGGCGAACCAGTTCCACTACCCCAGCAGGTGTGCAGGGTATAGAACCTCCCTTACCGATCTGCAGTCGTCCAACATTGATGGGATGGAAGCCGTCCACATCCTTCGCAGGTGAAATGGCCTCAATCACTTCCTCTTCATTTAGCCCATCAGGTAAAGGCAGCTGCACCAAAATTCCGTGGATACTCTTATCCTGGTTGCACTCTTCTACCAGGCTGAGCAGCTCCTGCTGGGATATATCCGCCGGGAGGCGGTGGATCACCGATCTGATCCCAATCTCCTCACAGGCTCGCCTCTTCTGCCTGACATAAACGGCCGATGCGGGGTCATCGCCCACCAAAACTACCGCTAGACCGGGCTGGTTGCCCTGGGTAGTCATTTCCGCCACCTTTTTGGCCAGCTCTGCTCTAATCTCCTGGGCAATTCCCTTACCGTCAATTATGCGCGCGCTCATTGTTGCCCTCCTTTAATTTACCATCTCAGTTACTATGCCCTAAATCAGTTAAACAGCTTTAGCGTAAATCCCTGCCTAAGTAAGGCAGACAAAGAAAAAACCGAACACCCAAGGGTGTTCGGCCAGTATACAAATGGTGCGCCTAGCAGGAATCGAACCTGCGCTCCCGGCTCCGGAGGCCGGTGCTCTATCCGCTGAGCTATAGGCGCGTCAGATTTCATGCTAATTATAACAGCTGTGTGGAGGAAAAGCAAGAACGGAAAAATTGGACTNNATTGCAGGGATAGGCAATCACCTGCGCTAGAAAGGGGTAATGGGATGCGCGAGAGGAAATACGCCATTTCAAAGTGGCCGGATCATGAGGAAATCCTCAAAAAGCTGAACGCACTTGTGGAGCGACCAATGGTCAGAATTAAACCGGAACGGGCGAAAGAGTACGAAGAATATTTCGCCGTAAAATGCAGAAAGTCTCGGGCTATGACCGATCGGGCCAAAGCCTTTATTCCCGGCGGGGTCCAGCACAACCTAGCCTTCAACTACCCGTTCCCATTGGCCATGGCCAAAGCGGAAGGGGCCTATCTCTACGACATCGATGGCAACCGCTACATCGACTTTCTCCAAGCCGGCGGACCCACCCTGTTAGGGAGTAATTATAAGCCTCTGAGGGAAAAGGTTCTGGAACTTCTCAACGACTGCGGCCCAGTCACAGGTTTGTTCCACGAGTATGAGTTAAAGCTGGCGGAGTTGATCAATGAATACATGCCCTCAGTTGAGATGTTCCGCATGTTGGGCAGCGGTACCGAAGGCAACATCGCCGCCATCCGTCTAGCCAGGACCCATACGGGTAAGAAGAAAGTGATTAAAGTGGGCGGAGCGTACCACGGTTGGAGTGATCAACTGGTATACGGCCTCCACATCCCAGGTACCGGTGACTTTGAAGCCCACGGCATTCCCAAAGGCTGCCTGGCAGACACCCAGGAGGTCTTTCCCAATGACATTGACGGTCTGCGCAAATTGATGGAAGAGAACGAAAAAGACGGGGGCACAGCCGCGGTTCTCTTGGAGCCGGTTGGGCCGGAAAGCGGTACTAGACCCATTTACAAAGAATACAACCAACAGGTACGGGAGCTCTGTGACGAGTTTGGTGCCCTGCTCATCTTTGACGAAGTGGTCACTGGCTTTAGACTCGGCCTGGGCGGCGCCCAAGGTTATTTTGGCGTTGAACCCGATTTAACCGTTTTCGGCAAAGTGCTCACAGGCGGGTATCCCGCAGCAGGCGGGCTGGGCGGAAAACGGGAGATAATGACCGGTTTGGCAGCCGGGATTGAAGGAACCAAGAAACGGGCCTATGTGGGTGGAACGCTCTCGGCCAACCCCTTAAGCTGCGTCGCAGGTTACTACACCCTTAAAGCCATCGCAGAAACGGATGCTCCCGTTAAGGCAGGTTTGGCCGGCGATCGGCTCACTGCCGGGCTAAACAAGCTGATTGAAAAATACGATCTACCCTTCGTCGCCTACAACCAGGGCTCCATTTGTCACCTGGAGACCACCGGCGTCATGTTTGTGGATATTAGGAAACCGGATTTCATGCGGGAAATTGGTATGCGTAAGCGGGGCATGGAGATCATGGGTGCGGCTTACACAGCGGAAGGAATGATCACCCTGGCTGGCAGCCGCATGTACACCAGCCTAGCCGATACAGATGAAGTGATTGACGATGCCTTAAGCAGGTTCGAACGGATTTTTGCAGCGATTGAAGTTTAGACTGAACCGCAAATAGATGAAGGATTTCGGGGCTTAGGCTTCGAAACCCTTTCCTTTGTAGGCAGCACACAGCTGGCCAGTCCGACATAACATTTTTAGGAGGCAGCCATGGCGGAAAAAAGATTATCCCTCCGGGAAAGAAAAAAACGGGAGAGCCGGGCCCGCATTCTGCGGGCAGCAAGAACCTTGTTCCAGGAGCATGGTTATGATAACACGTCAGTTGAGGAGATTGCGGAAAAAGCAGAGGTGGCCAAGAGCACATTTTTCAACTACTTCTCCAGCAAAGAAAGCCTGCTGGACAGCATTGTAGCCGATGAAGTGGAAGAGATCAAACATCTGATTGAAGCGGATCTGGTTGGTATCCACAGTCCGGCTGCTAAGATCCGCATCGCCCTGAAACATTTTGCCATGGACAGCATTTCCTTTCTGAAAATAACCCGTAAGGTGATGGTGGCAACCATTTTCAAAGACGAAGGCTATCCCCTGCCAGTCAAACAAATGGAAGACCTGCTGGTGGAATTAATTGTGGAGGCCCAGAAGCTGGGCGAAGTGGCTGACCACTTTAAGCCGGATGATCTGGCTAAGGCCCTTCTCGGCATGTACTTCGCGGCTTTTTTCAAATGGATCAAAGATGACCAGCTCGAACTGCCCTCTTCGGAGGCAGGTTTTGAGGCCTTTCTCGATATTATCTTCAGCGGAATTGCAGGCCCCAATTACAGAAACGACCGGGAGGATGGCTAACGCCATCCTTTTTTCCCCCGTGTCATAACGCTTGACAATGTACACCCTGATCATATAGACTAGGATCAACCACCACCCCCCGGGGGTGTAGTGAGGGGATAGATATGAAAGAAAAATTCAACGTAAACGGCATGACCTGTTCCGCCTGCTCCGCCGCTGTGGAAAAAGCGGTACAGAAGCTAGACGGGGTTAAGGCAGTCAACGTCAACTTACTGGCCAACAACATGGTCGTGGAATACGACGACGGAACGGCTTCACCAGACGCAATTATCGCGGCGGTTGCTGCAGCAGGCTACCAAGCATCCAGCGCAGCGCCCGAGCGCAGAACGGCGGACCGAGCCGGTGGTTCAAATAGGGTTCAAACCGAAATTGGCGAGATGAAAACGCGGACGATTGTCTCCCTCATCTTCCTGGCCATCCTCATGTATATTTCCATGGGTCCCATGCTGGGCCTCCCCATTCCCAGCGGCCTAGTGGGTCTGGAAAATGGGGTAACGATGGCACTTACCCAATTTCTCTTGACACTACCTGTTGTTTACGTCAACAGGCAGTATTACATCAGCGGATTTAAAACCTTGTGGCGCCGCAACCCCAACATGGATTCGCTAATTGCAATCGGTTCAGGCGCCGCTGTTGTGTACGGCGTATTCGCCCTTTTCCGGATCGGACAGGGCCTTGGCCACGGCGATCTAGATCTTGTCGCCCGCTACGCCCATGACTTGTATTTTGAATCGGGCGCAATGATTTTGGGCCTGATCACTTTGGGCAAATACCTAGAAGCCCGCTCCAAGGGTAGAACGTCTGATGCCATCGCTAGACTTATGGATTTGGCACCCAAGACTGCCACTGTGATCCGCGCTGGGCAGGAAGTGGAAATTCCGGTGGCCGATGTTGTGGTGGGTGACCTGATCGTGATCCGCCCCGGCCAGAGCATTCCGGTGGACGGAGTGGTTGTGGAAGGAAGCTCAGCAGTAGATGAGTCCGCCCTAACCGGCGAGAGCATCCCAGTAGCTAAAGAGCCCGGTGATAATGTGTTTTCCGCCACAATCAACCGTACCGGTACTTTCAAGTTTGAAGCGCGACGCATCGGCGAAGACACAACACTGGCCCAGATCATCCGCTTAGTAGAGGAGGCGAGTTCGTCTAAGGCACCCATTGCCAAACTGGCGGACAAAATCAGCGGTATCTTCGTCCCCGTTGTAATCGCCATTGCTGCCCTGGCCTTCGTGGTCTGGCTCCTGTTGGGTTATCCCTTTGAGTTCGCCCTGACCACCGCGGTGGCAGTGTTAGTCATTTCCTGCCCCTGTGCCCTGGGCTTGGCCACACCGGTTGCTATAATGGTGGGTACCGGCCAGGGTGCCCTACACGGAATTCTAATCAAATCGGCGGAGGCTCTGGAAACCGCCCACAGCGTGGACACTGTTGTACTGGACAAAACCGGTACTATTACGGAAGGAAAACCACAGGTAACAGATGTACTGCCAGCAGAAGGCTGGGACGAAGGGCAGCTGCTCCGCTTGGGGGCATCAATTGAGAAACCATCTGAACATCCGTTGGCTGAGGCAATTGTAGCGGCAGCCGAGGAATATGATCTTGAACTGAAACAGGTCACCGACTTCTTGGCCACACCCGGCAGGGGTATTGAAGCAGCCGTGAATGGTCAGCTTTATTACGCAGGTAACTTGGCTTTTATGCAGGAGAAAGACATTGACCTCCTCAACTTCGGAACAGAAGCGGATCGCCTGGCCGATGAGGGCAAAACGCCCATGTTCTTTGCAGCAAACGGCCAAGTAATTGGGATAATTGCGGTAGCCGACGTGGCTAAACCTACTAGCAAAGAGGCCATCTCAGCCCTCAAGCAGCTCGGGATTGATGTTGTGATGCTCACCGGAGATAACAAACGCACTGCTGAGGCAGTCCGGCGCGAGCTGGGTATTGACACCGCTATTGCAGAAGTTTTGCCCGAGGATAAGGGCGAAGTAATCAAAAACCTGCAGACGCAGGGGAAAACTGTGGCAATGGTCGGAGACGGCATCAACGATGCCCCTGCTTTGGCCCTGTCTGATGTTGGTATAGCCATTGGAGCAGGCACTGATGTGGCCTTGGAGTCGGCAGACGTGGTCCTGATGAAAAACAGCCTCTTGGATGTAGTCACCGCTATCCAGCTCAGTAAAGCCACGCTGCGCAACATCAAACAGAACCTGTTCTGGGCCTTTTTCTACAACACCTTGGGGATTCCCCTAGCTGCGGGACTCTTTTACCCCCTCCTCGGCTGGAGATTGAACCCCATGTATGCGGCTGCGGCCATGAGTTTAAGTTCCATCTTTGTGGTATCCAACGCGCTGCGTCTGCGGCGCTTCAGCCCAACAGAAGGGAAAGAAAAAGTGAAGGGAGAGTCTATCATGATTAAGACTGTGAAAATCGAGGGTATGACCTGCGCCCACTGCCAGAAGCGGGTTGAAGATGCACTGAACAGCCTACCCGGTATCAAGGCAGTAATCGATCTGGCCCAAGGACAGGCAAGGCTGGAAATTGCAGGAGAGTGGGACGAAAGCGCTGTCCGAAAAGCGGTCAGTGATGCAGGCTACGAAGTAGTCTCGATCGGAGAGTGAGCGGAGTGAGAGCTGATCGGGATAAGGTTATGCGGTTACTAAAAACTGCCCGGGGGCAGTTGGACGGTCTGATCCGCATGGTGGAGGAGGATCGCTACTGCGTTGACATCTCTAACCAGATTCTGGCCACGCAAGCCATTCTGCGCAGCGTCAACCATCAGATCCTCCAAGAACACCTGGATCACTGCGTCCGGGAAGCATTCGCTACCCCGGACGGGCAGCAGAAAATCGAAGAAATTATGGTTATTTTAGACAAGCTAACGAAATAGGGGAAAAGCAATTAGAAGCACGAGCAGCGCAAGCTCAACCCAAAGCGCTTGGGGCATGGACGCGCCGGGAAAGGGAAAGCCAAACACGGCAAAACTGGCAAGAACTAGGGCCATGCCCCCCACGAATACCAAGGCTATCGTTAAGAGCGTTTTCCAAGTAGCTGTTTTCTGCACGCTAATCCTCCTCTACAGGCTTGTGCTAGCGCAAAATGACTTGGGGAATCAGGGCAAAGAACTGGAAGAGGAACATCCAGAGAATAAGATTTGCCATGGTCAAAAAGAGCCCCCTCTGTTCCATCTTACGCAGCAACAGGAAACTGCCCAACGTTGCAATCACAAGGGACACACCATAATGGATCAAGCCGAAATTTTGGGGATGTGTAGCCGGTATAGGCAGCCGCCGTACCAGAGCCAGCACCACTGCAGTCAGCACCACTTTGTAGAAGAGGGGCTGTTTTTTGTACCTCTCAAACCTCTGCAGCAGGCTGACCAGCAATCCACCTACCACCAATACACCGCTGTTACCAATGGTGTATACACCAGCCAGCATTAGGGTGCTGGACAGCAGAAAGACCAAATGGTAAAGGGGAGCTTCCTCATCCAGGCCCATACGCCGCCAGAGTGAAATGGGTTTGGGAAATTCATTGTTTATCCCATGGATCTGATAGCCGCCTTCAGGGTGGGCCTGCAACCAAAACACGTAGCGGTAATCCCCAACCACAATGCCTTCCGGACGGAACGCACCCCTGCGCCCAACGGTAAGGTTTGTGACGTCGCCATCGGCGCTGTAATTGACCTGGGTGGTTGCCATCTGCCCCATTCCCTGCCAAACAAGCTCAACCCCTTCTGCCCCCCGGACAAAACGGGCCCTGCTTCCTTCTGCAATGAGGGTGGGCTCGGAAATCTCACCCTGAGCGCTAATTTCCGCCAAATACACAAACAAGAAGCTTCTGTTCCGGGGTATGGCCGACCAGGCCATGTGAACCTCACCGTTGATCAGCTCCATGGCAATCAGGCCGCCCTGCTGTATATCTTGCACCGAACCTGGGCCTACCCGCTGAGGTGAACTCCACTGCCCTCCGTCGCGTCTTTTGTAGTAGATGTTAGTACCCACCGGATCCGTTTCCATCCAGGCCACATGCACGATCCCTTCCCCATCCACTATTACGCTGGGGCGGATGGATAGATCGGGCGTATCGGTGAGTGTTTCTAGTGCGGCGAGCTCACCAGCGGTTATCTGGGCATACTTGATCTGGTAAGACCCGTCCCGTTCAGACCAGACCACATGGGTGGTACCATTCCTGTGATACGCAGCCATATTCTGCATCGGGTTAGCGCTTTTGACAACCTCTATGGGTTCATGCCCCTGATAGGGGCTGCTAAATTCGGTGTAGTAAATAGTGTTTTCGTCAGCACCACGTTCAAGCCACAGTACGTGTCTAACACCGTCTTCCAGCGTCAGATGGGCGCTGTCGATCTCAGCCCCAGCGCGCAAAACTACCTGTTCCTTAAGCTCACCATCCTGTAGGAGGCGGTACGTTACATCCAGTTCCCTGAAATAGACGCCGTCCACACTCAGAAAACTGACACCGAAGGAATCGTTGGTCACGAAATAACGATCGGTAAATATACTAGTACGGAAGAGGGGGGTAATCTCAGACCAGCCTTCAGGCCATATTTCTATGTAATCCCGGGCTGAAATTGATGGGGAGAAGAAAAAAAGAAGAGATAAAATAAGGGCTGCTGCACCTATTCTTTTCAGTATAATCACACCTTTCCCAGAGGCCATTCTTTGATTTATTCGGGAAGTTTTCCTCCATTACCTCCTTGATTTTCATGACCTCTTTGTTATAATATTATTGCTAGGCGGACGTGGCTCAATGGTAGAGCATCGGCTTCCCAAGCCGAGGGCTGCGAGTTCGAATCTCGTCGTCCGCTCCATTTATTGCTGGTGTGGCTCAATGGTAGAGCACGTCACTCGTAATGACGGGGTTGTGGGTTCGATTCCCACCACCAGCTCCATAATAACAGAAAACCATCGTACGCGTCTGCATACGATGGTTTTTTCTTTCCATTTACCTCTCTAAAACAGCTACTGAGCCTGCTGCTCCAGATTTCCCCGTTCGTCTCCTTGGTTCTGTGTTGCTTTTTCCAGCGCCTCCTTGGCCGTTGCCTTAAACCGCTCCCAGGTCTGGGTAGCGCCGGAGATCATTTCGACCTGGTCCGGATCTTGCGTTTCAAGCAGCTGTTCCTCAAACTTATCTTCCGACTCTGGTCCTAACGGATAGGGATAATCCTCTCCTTTGGGGTTGCCCGCTTGATCCTTTTCATCGTAGGTTACTTCCGTGATCCGCCCATCCTCAATTACAATTTCAATCTCACCGTAATAGCCGTGATCATCGGGTTCGGTTCGGGCGCTGTAAGTACCATCCTCCCAATCGACATTGCCCCTCAGATCACTGGGAGACTGTGCCCCCATGGGCGGGACAATAGGTTCGGGCCTGGACTGATCTCCCCGCTCCGCCCGCATCAAAGCCGCCTCAGCAGCTTCAACAAAGCGATCCCTGGTTTGGGTTGCGCCGGAGATGGCTTCAACTTGATTGGGGTCCTGTGTTTCCACCAAGGCCTTTTCGTAATCATCGTGCGATTCGGGACCAGCTGGATAGGGATAGTCTGCGTCCTTAATATCCCCTTCCGCATTCATTTCTTCATAGCTGGCCTCGGTTATTTTCCCGTCTTTGATGGTAACCTCAATTTCGCCGAACCATCCCCGCTGGTCCGGTTCGGAACGGCCGAAATAGGTGCCATCCTGCCAGGCAGTGCTGGTCTCGTCCTTCCGCTGGGCATTGATGTAAATTGCTAGGCCTAGAATGACCAAAAGCACTATTACTACGCCGATCGTCCTATTCATGCGTGCATCTTCCCTCCTTGACAATAGCATGATTGAAAAGGAAGGTTCTTATGCAAAAAAAGAGTTCAGCTCACGCTGAACTCCTTCTGCAAAATGGTACCCCCAACCGGATTTGAACCGGTGTCTCCGCCGTGAGAGGGCGATATCCTAGGCCACTAGACGATGGGGGCACGATGGTGAGCCATCCGCGACTCGAACGCGGGACACCCGGATTAAAAGTCCGGTGCTCTACCGACTGAGCTAATGGCTCGCCTGTTACCTTAGATATCATAACTAACAAAACGCTTGTTGTCAAGCGGTTCTTTAGAAGAACGAGTTAAGAAGCAGAGTCTGATCACGCCGCGGCCCCACCGAAACGATTTGGATGGGACAACCCACCTGTTCTTCTAAGAAAACCAAGTAGTTTTGGGCCTCATTGGGTAGATCCTGCAGCTCTTTTATCTCACTGATATCTGTCTGCCAACCGGGAAGCTCCACGTAGATCGGCCTACATTCCTTGAGGGTTTCCAAATCGGTGGGGAAATGTTCGAGCCGCTCGCCCTTGTACTCGTAGGCCACACAGACCTTGATGCTCTCCAAAGCGTCCAGCACATCCAGGAGTGTCATGGCAAGCCCAGTCAGTCCATTTACTCGCACTGCATAACGCACCATTACCGCATCGAACCAGCCACAGCGGCGGGGTCTACCTGTGGTGGTGCCAAACTCCTTCCCCCGCTCCCTGATCAGATCGCCTATGGCATCGTGCAGTTCGGTGGGAAATGGACCCTCACCTACTCTAGTTGTGTAAGCTTTGACTACGCCGAGTACGTGTTTGATGTGATTGGGCCCAAGACCTGCCCCTGGGGCTGCTCCACCGGCGGTGGGATTGGAAGCGGTAACAAAGGGATAGGTACCGTGATCCACATCTAACAAGGTGCCCTGGGCTCCTTCCAGCAAAATCCCCTTCTCATCTAACCGAGCTTGGTGCAACAGCAGAGATGTATCCGTCAAACGGGGGACAATTGCTTCAGCGTAGGCCATGTATTCCTCAACCACTTCCTCCAGCTCAAACCCGGGATGGTTGTACACTTTCTGCAGTATCTCATTCTTGAAAGGCAGGGCCCTGGCCACAGCCCGCTCCAAACTGGCCCGGCTCTTCATATCAACTGCCCGCACACCGATACGCATGTACTTATCAACATAACAGGGCCCAATACCCCGTCCGGTTGTACCGATTTTCTCCGCTCGCCTTGCCTCTTCCAGCTCATCTAGGGCCTTGTGGTACGGCATAATCAGATGGGCCCTTTCGCTGATGAATAGATTAGAGGTATCGATATTAGCCCTGTGCAGGGACTCCATTTCGGCACACAACACTTCTGGGTCAACCACAACACCGTTCCCGATCAAGCACGCCTTATCCGGATAGAGGATGCCCGAGGGAATCAGGTGCAGTTTATAAGTCTCATCACCGACTACAACAGTGTGTCCTGCGTTATTCCCACCCTGGTAGCGGACAACCACATCCGCCCGGGCCGCAAGTACGTCCGTGATCTTACCCTTACCCTCGTCACCCCACTGGGTACCAACCAAAGCTATAACTGTCATTATTCAACCTCCTCGGCCAAACGGAAGAAACGCTTCGCATTTGCCGTCGTAATCTCCGCCATTTCCTCCACCGAAAGGCCATGTAATTCTGCCAGTTTCTCCACGATGTAAGGCAGATAAGCGGGCTCGTTGCGCTTGCCCCGCCTAGGCACGGGTGCCAGGTAGGGACAGTCCGTTTCCACCAGAATCCGATCAAGACTGATCTGCTCTACCACGGCCCGCAGTTTGTTGGCGTTCTTAAAGGTGATGGGCCCGCCAAAGGAAAAGACATGACCCCATTTACTGTATGTCTGGGCCGTTTCCCAGCTGCCAGAATAGCAGTGCAGGAGGCAGGTCAGATCCTGGTAGTCCTCCATAATCTCCAGCGTATCCCGGGTTGCCTCCCGGCTGTGGATTACCGCAGGTAGGCCCAGTTCCCGGGCCAAGGCAAGTTGCTCCCGGAAGACCTCCCGCTGCCTCTCCCGGGGAGAATTATCGTAGTGGTAATCGAGTCCCATCTCACCGATAGCGACAACTTTAGGATGCTGGGCGAGCTTAGAAAATTCGCCCAGCATCTTATCATTCCACAGACGGGCATCGTGTGGATGGAGACCCACAACTGCCCAAAGGCCTTCATACTGCTCCGCCAGTTCCACTGCCCGCAGGGAAGAAGCTAGATCGTAGCCCACATTAATGATTGTGTCCACGCCTACCTGCTGTGCCCGCTGAACGACGTCTGCCACGTCGTCCTGAAAACGGGGATCGTTTAAATGGGCGTGGCTGTCAATCATCGAAAGGCGTGTCATCTCAGCTCACCCTGCTTCCGGCGGGAATAGCCTTGGACACAGTCACTATCTCAAGGCGCCCATCAGGCGAGGTAGCTGCCAGCAGCATACCCTGGGACAACTCTCCCCGGAGCTTAGCGGGTTTGAGGTTTTTGACCACAATAATCCGCTCGCCCACGAGCTCATCACACTCATAATGCTGGGCGATGCCGGCCACAATCTGCCGCTGCTCGTCGCCCACATCCACCTGTAGTCTCAAGAGGCGATCCGCCCCCTTAATCTTTTCAGCCTGCAGGACTTCAGCCACAACCAATTGGCACTTGGCGAAGTCCTCAATACCGATCAGTACGCCTTCCACTTTCTCTTCCTCCGCCTTCTTAGGTTTAGTCTCTGCCTTGGCCTTCTTCTCTACTGCCGGTTGGGGTGACTCTTTCTCCCGTTCAATCCTGGGGAAGATGGGTTCGCCCTTGTTCGTAACTGTACCGGGCTTCAGTTTACCCCAGACCGTGTCTGCCAGCGTCTGCCCATCGAGATCGGTTAGGCCGAGCTGACTCCAAATCTTAGCGCCAGTTTCAGGCAGGAACGATTTCACCAGAAGGGCCACAATGCGCTGCAGCTCCACGAGATTGTACATTACAGTGCGCAGTTCACTTTTATCCTCCTGCTTAGCCAGGTTCCAAGGTGCACGTTCATCCACGTACTTGTTCCCCCGGCCAATCAGCTGCCAGATCTTAACCAGGGCTTCATTCAGTTTTAGATCCCGCAAGAGACCATCAACCTGTTTCCCAAAGTCCGCAGCGAAGTCGATCAATTCCTGATCGACGGGCTGATTCTCACCGGGTTCTGGTACAACACCGTCGAAATAACGCTGGAGCATGGACAGGGTACGGTTGAGCAGGTTGCCCAAGTCGTTTGCCAAATCCGCATTGGTCCGCTCCACCAGCGCCGCCTCCGAGAAGTTGCCATCCTGACCGAAGGAGATCTCCCTCATCAAAAAGTAGCGGATGGGATCAACGCCGTATTTATCCGCAAGCACGATGGGATCAACAACGTTGCCCTTGGATTTTGACATTTTGTCGCTGTCAAAGAGTATCCAGCCGTGGCCGAACACCGTCTTGGGCAGGGGCAGTTCCAAGGCCATCAAAATGATAGGCCAGATTATGGTATGGAAACGCATAATCTCCTTACCCACCAGATGCAGATCGGCTGGCCACCACTGAGACATGGAGTCAGTGTTATCCGGGTAGCCAATAGCGGTTAAGTAGTTGGTCAAAGCATCAAACCAGACATAAACCACATGCCCCTCATCTACCGGGACAGGGATGCCCCAATCAAACGTGGTGCGGGAGACACAGAGATCTTCCAGGCCACTCTTGATAAAGTTGACCATTTCGTTTTTGCGCGATTCGGGCCTGATGAAATCCGGGTTCTCCTCGATGTGCTGCAGGAGCCGATCGGCGTATTTACTCAACTTAAAGAAGTAGCTTTCCTCCGTTAAGAGCTCTACCGGACGGTTACAATCCGGGCAGTTCCCGTCCACCAGCCTGTTTTCCAGCCAGAATGTCTCACACGGGGTGCAGTACCAGCCTTCATAGGTGCTTTTGTAAATGTCGCCCCGATCGTAGACCTTCTGAAACACGGTCTGCACTGCCTTATGATGCCTCGGTTCGGTGGTGCGGATGAAGTCATCGTATTCAATATGCAGCGTATCCCAGAGCTTCCTGAAGTTCGCCACAATCTCATCCACATAGGCCTGGGGCTCAATTCCCCTTTCCTCGGCCGCTCTCTGGATTTTCTGCCCATGTTCGTCTGTACCTGTGAGGAAAAACACCTCACGCCCAGCAAAGCGATGCCACCTGGCCAATGAATCGGCCACCGTTGTGGTATAGGCATGCCCAATGTGCGGATTATCGCTGGGATAATAAATCGGGGTTGTGACGTAGAATCGTTCTTTTTTCACAGCTCTTCCTCCTCAAAAAACACTTTTGACCAGAAAAAAACTCCCGTCCGTTCGGGACGAGAGCATCACTCACGTGGTACCACCCAATTTCACTGTTGGCCTGGAAAACAGCACAGTTAAAAAAGCCAACAGCCTCAAACGGATTACGATATCGGGATCCAACCGGCGACCTACTCCTAGTTCAGTCTGCAGCTCCTGGGCCATCTTCAGCCTAGCCATTCCCATCAGTTCCCAGCTCCCCTGACTCTCTGTGGGGAAGGACTAAACCTACTCTTCCATTCATCGCACTACACTATGCTGTTCAACTACTGAAAGCTTAAGCCTTATCTCAAGTTTTGTCAAGAGTAGGGCAACAGCAAAGACCTCATAATAACTATAAATGGCTAGGTGAGAGGCGTAATGCATTGAAAAAGAAAACAGCATTCCAGTTCGCTCTCTTGTGTGGGGTCCCCTTCGTTATGGTACTGGGCAACTCCATGTTGATTCCGGTGTTTCCCCAAATGAAAAAGGCGATGGATCTGACCCAGTTTCAAGTGGGCCTGATTGTCACCTTTTTTTCGGTACCGGCGGGAATACTGATCCCCCTGGCCGGTTTTCTGTCAGACCGCTTAGGCCGCAAGCCCATCATGGTCCCCGCCCTGTTCATCTATGGACTGGGTGGGCTGATCTGCGGTTTTGCCACTCTGTTCTTGGAAAGACCCTATCCACTCCTCCTTGTGGGCCGGGTTGTACAGGGTGCCGGGGCGGGAGGTACTTATCAATTGGCGATGGCCTTAACGGGCGATACCTTCCAGAGTGATGAGCGGACAAAGGCACTGGGCCTCTTGGAGGCGTCCAACGGGCTGGGGAAAGTGTTGAGTCCTATTTTGGGTTCTCTAATTGCACTTATCTCCTGGCAGACACCCTTTTTCGTTTACGGCATCTTGGCATTCCCCATCGCACTTGGCGTATGGTTTTTCGTACCGGAAAAGGAAGACAACCGCAGCAGGGACACCCTTTACCAATACTGGTTAAAACTGAAGGATGTCCTACAGGAAAAGGCTAAACTGCTTTTTTCCAGCTACTTCGTGGGCATGACCGCCCTCTTTCTCCTCTTTGGCGTACTGAGCTACGTCTCGGATATTCTAGAGTCGAAGTACGGTTTTTTTGGTCTGAAGAAGGGCTTCATCCTGGCAATACCGGTGTTTTCCATGGCCCTCACTTCCTATTTAAGTGGTCTTTATCTATCCGATAAGCAAAATCTCTGGAAACCGATCATTATCGGCGGGATGGTGGGCACGGCAGTAAGCCTGGCGCCCCTGGCGTGGATTGAAAGTCTAGTCCCCTATCTGGGCTTACTCTTCCTGGCCGGAATAAGTATAGGTATCATCCTTCCTCCCATCAACTCGCTGATCACAGGTGCCACGAGTACGGATCGACGGGGTATGATAACCTGTTTGTACGGGACTGTGAGGTTTTTCGGGGTAGCAATCGGGCCGCCCACCTTTGGGCTGGCCCTGGAAGCGGGAAAAGCATTTCTATTCTTGGGCTCGGCAGTAGTTGCCCTCACTGCCGCCCTGGTTGCTTTGGTCTTTATTTCCCTGCCCACAGCCGATTTCAGTACAAGATAGACATTTTTTTCGGAGCGGCAGAAGATTTTGCCAAAAATTGACCTTCCCACGCAAAATAGTTATAATGTCTATGGTAAATATTAACTGTAGACTTATTGTGAGGAGGGAGCACATGAAATCCACGGGCATAATCAGAAAAGTAGACGATCTCGGCCGCGTAGTCCTACCTGTCGAACTGCGCCGCAGTTTAGGCATTGGCGAACGCGATCCTTTAGAAATATTCGTAGAGGAAGATCGGATAATCTTGAAAAAGCCTTCCATAGCATGCATCTTCTGTGGTTCTGAAGACGATGTTACAGACTATATGGGCAAAGGTGTTTGCCAGGGGTGCAGGACGGGCCTCAAAGCTTAATCTGTAGGGCAATTTCATAGATTTTGTTTCTTGGGAGACGATATTCCCCGCTGACTTGTTCAACAGCAGACTTTCTGCTCAAGCCGCTTTCCAGCAGCTCGGTCAACTTACGGATAATATCGTCTTCTGTGATCTCCAGGGTTTCTTGGGGGGCACCGTCTACCGTAACAACAAACTCGCCCCTGGGCTTGTGCTCACTGAAGTGCCCTATCAGTTCTGAAAGGGTACCCCGGAGTGTTTCTTCATAGATTTTAGTCAGTTCCCTGGACACGCTTGCCTTACGATCGCCGAACGCAAGCAAGAGATCGTTTAGTGTCACAAGCAGCCTGTGGGGAGCCTCGTAGAAGATAATAGGAAAGGCCAGGTCCTTTAGACTGGCCAACTCCGCTTGCCTTTGCCCCTTTTTCCGGGGCAGAAAGCCGTAAAATGCAAATTGGGGGCTGGGAAACCCGCTCTGGAGATAAGCTACCAGCGCCGCATTGGCGCCTGGTAGAATTTCACAGGGCAGACCCTCATCAATCGCCCTTCTGATCAGCCAACCGCCGGGATCGGAGATTCCTGGCATACCGGCGTCAGATACCAGGGCGATTTTTTCACCCTGTTGGAGACGCTGCAGTACTTCCTCCGTTTTTTCCTTCTCGTTGTGTTCGTGGAAGCTCTCCAAACGCTTACTGATTTCGTAGTGATTGAGGAGCTGGGCTGTGCGGCGGGTGTCTTCCGCTAAGATCAGGTCAACCTCCTGCAGCACGCGCAGTACCCGCAGGGTAATATCTTCCAGATTGCCAATGGGTGTGGGACAGACATAAAGCACTACTTATCACCTGTCTCCTTCGGTGCTTGCTTGGGTTTCCTGCGCCGCGGCCGCCTTCTACGCTTAGAACTCCGCTTACCCTTACCGTCCTTACCGTCCTTACTCTCGGGACTCTCCTTACTCTCCTTGCTCTGTTTTCCTTTCTTCGGCGTTTTGGCCCTCTTCTTAGTCTGTTTTTGGTCCGACTCTACGGACTCCTCAATAAGGTCGGGTGTGGTTCTCCGCTCTATTTCAGCCGTTTCAACCATCATCTGATAGTCCACTTCCTGGATGGTGTCTTCAGCCAACAGATCCTCGTAATACCCCGGTTCTTCCTCGATTTCATGGTATAACTCATCCACATTGATGTGGCTGCAGCCAGGACAAGATGTACCGAAGGCTTCCTTCGTGTCTTCGTATATATCATGTTCATATTTCAAGCAGCACATCAACCTACCGCAGATACCTGAAATCTTGCCGGGGTTGAGGGACAAATTCTGCTCCTTGGCCATGCGAATGGAAACTGGTTGGAAATCGCCTAAAAAGGTAGCACAGCACAGGCTGCGGCCGCAGGGGCCAAGCCCGCCAATCATTTTCGCCTCATCCCTAACTCCAACCTGCCTCAGTTCAATTCTGGTGTGGAAAACAGCTGCCAGATCCTTAACCAGCTCGCGGAAATCTACCCTGCCCTCGGCGGCAAAGGAAAAAATCAGTTTACTCTGATCTAGAGTATACTCTGCCTCCAAGAGATTCATGGGAAGTCCGTGCTTCTTGATCTTCTCTTCCGCTATTACAAAAGCTTCCTCCGCCAAGGTTTTGTTATTCTCCAGACGTTCGTAATCTTCTTCAGTGGCAGCCCTCAGCACAGGCTTAAGGGGCTGTACCACCTCTTCCGTGGGTACACGTCGGGGCGGAACTACGATTGTGCCAAACTCCACACCGCGGGATGTTTCCACAATGCAGCCATCCCCAGCTGCCAGCCCCAGGGAACCTGGGTCGAAATAATATATTTTACCGGCTCGTTTGAACCGGACTCCTACTACCGTTATCATTAAGCTAACGCTCCTTTTTTCATCAGTAATAACAGATAACCTAAATAAAACCGAATCCGTGCGTTGCTGACCAAGGTTTTATCCATAGCCGTAATTTCGTCTAGAATCAGGAAAAGGCTCCGCTTGGTGTAATATGAGCTGATCCTTTCCAACTCACCTTTGTAATCCCCGTTGTACAGGGGCAACGCCAGATCACCCTTTATGACCAAAAGGTCCCGGTACCATTCCTTAAACCACTGCAGCTCCAGGGCAAACCTGCTTCTGTCCTCAGGCCAAGCCAAACTGAGCCCCATTACTTCCGCGTAGTCCAACTGGGGAATTCGGATCAATTTGTCAAGTACAGACTGCCGCCATTCAAAGAGCGGGCCCTGCCAGTACTCCCACGCCTTACCCAAGGAACCCCGGGCCAGTCTGGCCGCGAGTCTAATCCGGGCATCGTCCGGATCCTTATCTGTTCGCTCTGCCAGCCACTGGCGAATTTCCCCCTCGGGTATGGGGCGAAAATCCAGCTGTTGGCAGCGGGATACAATGGTGGGCAGCATGTCGTGGATGCGGGTTGTGGTCAGGAAAAAATACGTGTTGTCTGCGGGTTCCTCCAGTGTCTTGAGAAAGGCATTTGCCGCCTCGGTGGACATCCGATCCGCATCAAGGATAAGCCAAATCTG
>MTKW01003005.1_pt1 | contig 24880 bp, 26 predicted proteins | sample 1042761 | NCBI WGS metagenome assembly MTKW01 (sample SAMN06205366, study PRJNA360243) | anaerobic digester metagenome | biome: Wastewater treatment plant; feature: Anaerobic digester sludge; material: sludge; isolation source: anaerobic digester fed with sludge from wastewater treatment plant ...
CCCATTCTTCCGATGCCCACCCCGGACGCAATGGCAGCCGGCGTATCGGCCATGTGGACAAAGGGCAGCCACAGAAGAACCTGCTGGATGCAACCAGAAGCGTCGCAGGAACGATGGGGGCAAGCGAAACAAGCGCTCCAGAAAAGGACTTTGCCGCCAAGAGCGCGATCGGGTGGGGTGGAGCAAGCATACCGGTGAGCAAAGATTCGCTCATGTATCCATCAATGAGGTGCCTTCCCTGAACTATCGATCCCGGACTGCGCCAACAATACGAGGGTGGCTCCTAATGCTGAGCCTAGAAAATCCGGCAGCGGCATGAACCTCTGCTTAGCCAGTATCCGCACAACTTTGGGCCAAAAAGGCCTCCGGGCCGCCAATGGTTCCAGGTCAAGGCGGGAGTTGCCACTCGTGCTTGTCCATACCGTAGAGCTCGCAATGGAGGGCAAACGAAGATGTCCGACGGGAACTGACATAGCCCACGCGCCTCTTGAAGTCTGAGTCAAAGATGTCAGGCCTTTTCCCGTAAACCAACACCTCGCCGGAGATGGGAAGGTGTATTCCGCACATCGTTCGAAGCAGCGTCGACTTTTCAGACGCGTTAGGCCCCTCGATCCCAACGATTTCGCCGCCCGCAAACCCTATGGTCACGCCATCCAGCGCGCATCTTCGTTTCTCCTTCGCCCTTCATATTCCCACGACTCATACTCCACAACGACCCCGTCGAGCTTGACTGCCATTGCCCAAGCATCACCTGTACGTTCCACCACAGCTTCCCCGCTGGAAAAGTTCGCGTTCGCGCCCACGCAATCCGGGCGGCCTCGCCCCCTGACTCTAGCGAGCATGATGCCTGCTGCGTAAGCGAGCCAAAGCCCCGCCTTCATCAGGCCTTCTCTCTACTATGATGCGGGCATCTATCGCGTAAAGCTCTGACCCATACCCCTTAACCGGGTTCAGGTCCAGCTCCGCAATCTCAGGAAAATCAGAGACCAAAAGCCCAACCCTGGCCAGTATGTCAGCTGCTGCGCCAACATTGACGGCCCGTCCGCCCCTTGCCCCGTCGAGCAGGCGTCTCCCGCGAATGGAATCGATCATTCTCTTGCATTCCTCCATCCCCAGCGGCGCCAGAGCGAACCTTACGTCCTTGAGGACCTCAGTGAAGACTCCGCCAAGCCCGAACATGACCAGTGCCCCAAAGCCCTCTTCGCGGGTCGCTCCCATTATCAGTTCCGTCCCCTCTATCATGGGTTGGACCAGAACGCCGGTTGCCCCGTCTATTGACATCAACCTCCGCCAAGTATCACGGGCATCCTCAATGCTCGCAACGTTCAGCGCAACTCCGCCCACATCAGTCTTGTGGAGGGGGCCCACAACCTTCATGACAACCGGAAATCCCAGATCCGAGCAGATCCCGTCCAAGTCCTCGACTCCAACTGCCACTGCTTGGCCAGGGATAGGTATGCCGGCAGCACGCAACAGTGCAGCAGCCGTCTGGGGCGCCAAAGCCGTCCTGGTGTTGTCCGCATGAGCAGACCCGTGAGCCTCATCCCCTCGCAGCGCTCTTGAGATCGCCTCACGGCAATATCCGGGAAGTGTCTCTACTGGCTCATCCAGGCGCGGACGGTTTATCACTCGCCCCAGGCTCCGCCCGAGCTGAACTTCGTCAACAAAATAGGACTTCCCGCGGGCCGTAAAGTCCTCCAGCGCCAGAGCTGAAGTTATGGGGGATGGAAAGACTGGAATAACCGGAATTGGGGACTCGTCCATAGCACGGGCAATAACGTCATACATCTCAGCGATCCCGCCCATCCCCGGATCGCCCATGATGAGCGGCATAACATCCATACGGTCGCGCTCTTCTTCCGAGATCACGTCAACCGCCTGCTGGATCTGGCTGGGGGTTCTTGTTGATAGGCAATCTACGGGGTTGAGGGCTGAGCTTCCCGGCCACAACACTTCCCCAAGCCTTTTTTGAGTTGCCTCCCGCAGCAATGGGACCTTCAGGCCCTGTCGAGCCAGCTCGTCGGCGAGAAGCACGCCAGGCCCGCCGGCATCAGTAAGCACGCACACATTTCTTCCATCTATCGGGCCGGCCATGAGTAAAACGCTTGCCACGTCGAGCAATTCTGATCTGCTGGAAACCCTTATGATACCAGCCTTCTCGAATAGAGCCTGGACTGCTGTGTCATCACTGGCCATCGCTCCTGTATGACTGGCGGCCGCCCGTTTTCCGGCACCTGTCGCGCCAGCTTTTATGCCCACAATCGAGCACCCTTTAGAAATCAGCGACCGCGCATAGCGCAGAAGCTTTTGCGGCTTCTTCACGGATTCCATGTACAAGGCCTTAACCTTAGCCGAACCCGACCCAAAGTGCTCATCCATCATGCCGAGGATGTCCTCGACCCCCACCTGCGCAGCGTTGCCCACAGTAAAGACTGAAGACAACAGTAGTCCACGTTCTATAGCGAGCTCCGCAAGGAAGTCTGCAGTAGCGCCTGATCCGCTAATGATATCGACACACCCCGGCTCAAGTTCTGGGATGGGCCCTGCGAATACTCCCGCATAGCACGGAGTCAGCACTCCCATGCAATTAGGTCCTATTAGAGTCATACCGTGCCTCTCTGCAATCTCGACCAGCGCAAGCTCCTCGCGCTTTCCTTCTTCCGAAACCTCGCCAAACCCCGCGCTCAGAATGATTACGGCTCGCGTCCCCACTGCCGCCAGTTCCTCCAGAACCCCCCGAACCCCGCGTGCAGGAATAGCGATAATCGCAAGTTCGGGAGTGCCAGGAAGATCACCGACGGACTTGAAGGTCGCGAGCCCGAGCACATCATCGTGTTTCGGGTTAACCGCCCAGAGATTGCCGGCGTAACCGTGGTCAACAATGTTTTTCGCCACTCTGCCGCCGGGCTTTGAAACATCATCGCTTGCTCCGACTACCACAATACTGCCAGGGTTGACGATATGCTCATACACCGTAGCCACAACTCCATTCCCGCTTCCTCTTGCAAACTCAACCAAGTTCACGATGGACGAATATTACCTGTGCAACCAGCATCCCCAGAAAGTATATCGCAAGGGAAACGGCAAAGGCAATTGATACCATAGACGGAGTCGGAGACATGATCTTCAGGTAGAACCCCATGATGCTCATTCCAGCTGGGCGAAATATTGCCGAGATCATGTAGAGGGCTGCCGATAACACTACGAAAGCTATGCCTGCCACGTTCGCGTTCCATGCGAAGGATACGATCAATATCATAGCAGCTGTTGGAAGCGTCAAGGCCACCAAATATGGGCCCAGGAATGGAGTCGATCGAAGCGCGATCCCCGCTGCTTTGGGAAAAAGCCTAGCGCCGAGCAACAGGGCAGCGACGCTGATGAGTGACCACAACACCCCAGCAAACAGCGGCGCGAGGAACTTGGATGCGACTATCGTTTGCGGAGATATGGGCATCGATCTCAAGAGGGAGAGAGTCCGGTTTTTCTCCTCGTTCGAAGCATTGGCAAACGCACAGCCTGGAACCATCAGCATGGAGTAGGTGTTGGCTAAACTCGAGAAGTACAATGATGCGATTTCATCATTACCCGTGAGCGCTCCAAACACTAATAGTCCGCCGAAAAGCCCGATGGGGAGAAGCAGCATCAGTCTGCTTGTGTAGAGATCCTTCCAGACAAGACTGATCATCTCATGTCCCTCCTCTCGCGGTCGAAATGAGGATATCCTCCATGGACGCTGTCGGCTCCTCGCTGCGCGCCCTATCAAGCGAGTTCGCGCCGGGCAAATACGGCTTGTGCAACCAGCATGCCCACAACGTATACTCCAAGGCAAGCAACGAGAACAACTGATATCATAGACGGAGTCGGAGACATGATCTTCAGGTAAAACTCCGTCATGCTCATCCCAGCCGGACGGAATGCTGTCGGGATAACATAGAGGGCTACCCATAGCGCCATGATAGCGGTCCGCGCTGCGCTCGAATTCCACTTGAAGAACGCGATCAATGTCACGGCAGCTATTGGAAGCGTCAGGGCCATCATGTATAGGCCCGTCAATGAACTCGGAGGAAACTCGCCCCCAGCCCCTGGGAAAAGCCTGGTTCCCCACGAGGCCGCGACCATATTGATGACAGACCACAAAATGCCTGCAAGCAAAGATGAGATGAACTTGGAGGCAACTATCGTCCGCGGGGAAATGGGCATCGATCGGAGCAGGGCGAGGGTCCGGTTCTTTTCCTCATTGGCAGCGCTATTGAGAGCACAGAACGGAACCATCATCGGTGAAAAGGTATTCATAATCCCTAAGCTGTACGCGGCAATCTCTTCGGAGCCTGTGAGCGCTCCAAAAACGAAGAGCCCCCCGAAAAGCCCTATCGCAATGAATATCATGGACCTGTTTACGTAGAGATCTTTCCATATGAGATTCGTCATCTCACTTTTCCCCTCTCGCTGCCAAAATCACGATATCCTCTATGGACGCTGTCGGCTCGTCCTTGCGTGCCTTCTCAAGCAAGGCATCCTTCTCATCACTGTCATGTATCCGCCCATCCACAATGATAGTGATGTAATCTGCAACCCGGTCAAGGTCGGAAGTGATATGGGTAGAGAACAGGACCGACCGTTCGCCGTCGCCCATGAAATCGAGCAGCTCCCCAAGAAGCTCTCGCCGAACCACCGGATCCAGACCTGATGTGGGCTCATCCAGGATGAGCAGCTCGGGCCTGTGCGCCATGGCCAACGCCAGGGAAAGCTTGGCCCGGTTCCCCTTGGAGAGTGCCCCTGCCCTCTTGCCCAGATCAATTTCGAACCTGGCCGCAAGCGCGTCGAAGTAGTTCTGATCCCACGTGGGGTAATACTGGCGCACGAACCGCGCCATCCAACCTGCAGTCATGTCGTCGTAGAAGTTGTGGTTTTCAGGAACATAGCCTATGCGCCTCTTCACCTCGGTCTCGTGGGCTACATTGTCGAGCCCGAAGATGGCTGCTTGCCCGGAATCAGCGCGCGCAAGGTTCATCATGATCCTGATGATGGTCGTTTTCCCCGCTCCATTCGGCCCAACCAGGCCCATGATGTAACCGCGCGGCAGTTCAAAAGAGACATCCTTAAGCTCAAAGCCTGGGTATGCCTTTGAGATTTTGCAGAGCTGAAGCACTGCATCATCCATAGTTGACCCTCCCATCCAGCACGTTCTGGAGCAATTCCGCAATTTCACTGTCTTCAAGTCCAAGACTGCGGCCTGCCTCGACCGCGTTCGCCAGATGCCCAATGACCTCTCTGGCCTTGAGCCGTTCAATATCCTCAAGAGAAAGATCAGCGACGAAAGTCCCCAGGCCCGGCCTTGTCACGATCAATCCTTCCGCCTCCAGGTCTGCATAGGCTCGTTTTGTCGTGATCACGCTGGCAAGCAGATCCGCAGCGAGCTTCCTGATGGACGGAAGGGGATCTCCCGGCTTGAGCTCGCCTGAGAGAATCTGGGCCCTAACCTGGTCAACTATCTGCTGGTACATGGGCACTGGATTGTTCGGCGAAATGGCGATATCCATGTCATCCCAACCTAACCGTCCCGAATCGCGCACTGCAGGCGCCAGAAACGTCTGCCGCATCACCCGAATGCAACTATGGCTCTCCTGCGCATCACCTGCACGCCGACCGGGCAAATACGTGTATATCGTCTATACACACTATATACGCCGCCGGTTCCCAGGTCAACACCGATATTTGCGGCGAGAATACGCAGACCTGCATCTTGATGGATTCACTTGAAAGATATTCCGAGCCGTTCCGACGCCACTCATCTTCCGGGCTCCACCCGCGGTAGAGAGTCTGAAGGGCCGAAAGGCGAACACACTTGAACCATGGCTTGCGTATAAGGTACATGCAAGGTGAAGGCGACAGCGCCGGCAGTCTTGGCGAAAGCATTGGGGGGAGGCCACTTTACATGAAGTCAAACAGCTGCAAGTCTACACTCGCGCTCCTGAGAGTGATAGGCGGCTGGATTCTCGCCGTTGGCTCGTTCATCGTGGCTGTCGCCGTAACGCTGGAATTCTTCCAAGATGACTGTTCGAAGCATGATCCTGATCCTTCAGGACGGTATGTGATTGAAGTCAAGCGCGCTGGCACTGATTAGCCCTACGCCACTAGCCCACTTTTCCACCGGGGAAATAGTGCAGTCGGCACATTCGAAGTGTGCCGGGACAAGGCCCATACTGAATGAAGGGCGAAGGGATTATACTGCCACATTCTGGAAGCCCATTCATTGATACTGGTGTTTGGCACTAATCGAGACGAGATGAAGGCAGGTCAAATAGGTAAGGAAGCTGAGACTGGGCGCGTCAAAAACCTTGGGATTTCAGCTCATCCCAAATGGCGGCACGGATAAGCTGGCTGCCGCCTCGAAAACAGTCTTTGGGGACAGCAAAGTAAACCAGATTCCTTCCTGCGCCAAACATATCTGCCCCTAACAAACAGAGCAAAAGAGCTCTCGAGGAGGACTCTCATATGGGGTCATCGGATACAGCAAAATCCCTTTTTTTCGTGCGCGTCATAGGCGGCTGGATAACGGCAGTCGGCTCATTCATAGTTGCAATCGCAGTTACGACCGAGTTTTCCCAGATGTATCCTCCGTGTGCCCCCCAGGTACCTGTTCCCTGCGCCAATTCCAAGGAAGGTGCACTGAAGGATGTCGCAAATGCCGCTAATTGGCAATAGCAGTCGGGCGGGGGCCCATGGGCGAATCCACTCTACATGACATTTCATGTTAGTGGATTCCAGACATATCACTGCACTCATCTGCCAGTAGATGTATGCGCGAATTGCCCTGCCTGTAGCTCCTGATCCAGCCTTCGCCGAATCGGCCTCCAACCGGCCCCGCTCGACTGTCCACGGCCATGGGCTATCGTCCAAGGAGAGCCTCATACAGCTCGTTCTGGAGCAAGACCTTTCCGTCTTTTACAACCCGCATGCTGTCACCGGAAACTTCATCTATAATCATGGTCTTTCCGTCGATGACGCCGAATTCGTATTTGATGTCAATCAGCTCCAAGCCGCGGTCGGCCAAATACCCCGAGATCAGATCTGTCGCCCTGCGGGCTGTCTCCTTCATGTAGTCTATATCTTGCCTGGAGGCTATGTTGAGAGCGACTAGGGCATCCTCAGTTATGAGGGGGTCCCCGCGATCATCGTCCTTCAACGTGAACTCCACAAGAGACGGAAGCGGTTGCCCTTCGCAAACATACGCCCCGTAGCGCCGGACAAAGCTTCCCCATGCCTTCTTCCTGCAGATTACCTCGAGATTCAAGGACCGGGCTCGCTTCACCAGCATCGTGTTGTCTTCCGGCCCCACGCTAATGAAGTGCGTAGGTATTCCCGCCTTATGAAGTAGATCGAAAAACATCAGCGTCAAACTGAAGGACGAGTGTCCTTTTCCCGCCACTTCGCCTATGACTTCGTTGGCGCCGGAATCTATCTTATCCCCTACACCTGTAACGCTGTCCTTGAAATAAAGCAGAACATTGCCGTCATCAGCAAGGTATACGTCCTTGGTCTTGCCGCTGTAAAGCTTCTGCATATTCATTCCTCCCCATGCTGTCCAGCATGTCAATATTCTATCAGTGCCTGCAGATGCTGCATACCACGATTCATAAGTCTTATTCTACCCTGCACTCGCCCATGACGCCATATGCTCCACCCCACTTTTCTCCCGGGCAGGCAAATCAGGCGGCTTTGAAGAAGATAATAGAAGTAAAGTAGAGACTGAGTCTTTCATGGGAGTGGGCAATTTGAGGAATCGTTGCGACATTGTAGGCATTGACGTGGGAGGCACCAACACAGACGCTGTCCTGGTAAGGGATGAAGATGTGATTGCAGCCGCAAAAGCGCCCACTAATCCCGATAATCTCCTGGAGGGCGCACAAATCGCATATAGGCAGGTGGTGGAGGCGCACGACGGCACTAGCCCGATTGAGCTGCACCTCAGTACCACGCTGTCCACCAACGCCATCATAGAGGGACAAGGAGATCCCACTGTCGTCCTGGCCACGCCGGGCCCGGGAATGTCCTTTGACGATATGGGGCTCGGCTTCCCTGTCCACGCGCTTTCCGGGTATATCGATCACAGAGGACGCGAAGTGGCACCCGTGGACGTCTCTGCCGCCATGTCCACACTGAAAGCTGCGTGCGATGACGGCGCAAAGGCACTGGCCATTGTGGGCAAGTTTTCTCACCGCAACCCCGCCCACGAGCTCCAGATAGAACAGGAAGTTATAGCCGAATTTCCGCAATACTCTCCTGCAACTTTAGGCCACAGGCTCTCCGGACGCCCCAATTTCCCCCGCCGGCTTGCCACGGCATACCTCAACGCCAGCATAGCCCGGCAACAATCCCTCTTTGCAGAGATGGTACAAAACCTCATAACAGGAGACGAGGTGGAGCGCGTCTTCATTCTCAAGGCAGACGGCGGCACTATGCGGCTCAAAGAATCGATGATCCGCCCCATAGAAACCATCCTTTCAGGCCCGGCAGCCAGCACAATGGGGGCCAAAGCGCTCACGCGTCACCCGGGCGCAAACGCGGTGATAGTCGACATAGGAGGAACCACCACCGATATCTCCGTACAGGTGGCTGGAGAACCGATATACGACCGCTACGGAGCGGAGATATCCGGCCACAAGACGTTGGTCCCGGCGCTCTTTTCCCGTTCAATCGGACTCGGAGGCGATAGCTCCATCCATGTCCGCCTCGTGAATGGAGCTCCCACTTTCTATGTTGGTCCGCGGCGTGCGGGAGTTCCGGTCGTTCGCGGCGGCTCGAAGCCTACCCCTACTGATGCAGCGGTAGCAGAGGGGCTTTCGTCCCTTGGAAGCCGCGAGCTCGCCACCAGGGCCATGGCGCAATTGGGCGCACCATATGGCATGGATGCTTCGTCGGTGGCAAAGGCAGTGCTCGATGCATTCACCCGCCAGCTGGCAGATGAGATCGAGGCTGTTTATGCCCATCTCGAGTCGATACCGGCATATACCGTCTCGGAGATACTTGCGCCCCCCGATATCCGCCCCGCCATGCTGATAGGGCTCGGCGCACCGGCGCCTGTTTTCATCCCGCCCGCGGCCGACCGCCTCGGGATATCATGGGAGATTCTGCCTTACTACGAAGAGGCTAATGCCGTTGGCGCCGCAGCGAGCCAGCCCACTGCGGCAATCACGCTTCATGCCGACACAATGCTAGGCGTACTTACCGTTCCTGAAGCCGACCATGTGGAACGCATAAAGCGCCCGATAACATTCGATATCAAACAGGCCCGCTCCGAAGCCATCGCATGGGCCTGTCGGTTCGCCGAAGAGATCGGCGTCGAGGCTTCGCAGGGCGTTTCCATCGTCGAAGAGGAAAGCTTCAATGTCGTGCGCGGCTTCTACACTGCAGGCCACATATACTCCATAAAAGCGCAGGTGCGGCCACAAGTTAGGCGCATCAAAGCAGCTGAAACCTCAGGCGTCGAAGGACCTGATCAGTCGAAGGAGGATGTTTAGAAATGGAACAGCGCAAAACTCGTGTAGGACTGATCTTCTTCCCCGCCTTCGACTGGGCGATAACTCCGGACCATCCCGAACGCGAGGAACGGCTCCTCTATACCCGCGACCAGATCATTGAGGAGGGCCTCCTGGATGTGCCCGGAGTGGAAGAATACCGTCCTGCGATCGCAACAGATACCGATATTCTGCGGGCGCACGTGTGTGTCCCAACTGTGAACCGGGTGATAACTGAGTCCCACAGAATCGCTGCAGGCGGCGCCATGCTCGCAGCCGACCTAGTGCTGAGCGGAGAGGTGGATCGTGCCTTTGCGCTAGTGCGACCGCCAGGGCACCATGCCATGAGAATCGTCCACGGCTCACGGGGATTCTGCAACATCAATAACGAAGCCATAATGGTAGAGCACATACGCCGGACCCATGGCCCCAAGATGCGCATCGCCATAGTCGACACCGACGCCCACCACGCCGACGGCACGCAAGACATCTACTACAACGACCCAGGCGTTCTCCATATCTGCTTGCATCAGGATGGACGAACCCTCTACCCCGGCACCGGGTTCATCGACGAAAGAGGCGGCCCTCGAGCCTACGGCATGACGGTGAACGTGCCCCTGCCTCCCGGAACCGGGGACGAGGGAATACTGTATGTCCTCGAGAACCTGGTTCTTCCCATACTCAAGGACTTCGAGCCGGACGTGATCGTCAACGCCGCAGGGCAGGACAACCACTATACCGATCCGCTGACCAATATGAACTTCACCGCCTTCGGCTATGCCCGGCTCACCGATCTCTTGGCCCCGGATATCGTAGTGCTTGAAGGAGGATACTCCATCGAAGGCGCACTGCCATACGTGAACGTCGGAATTCTGCTGGCTCTGGCGGGCCTCGATTACTCAGCCGTACGCGAGCCCGACTGGGATCCCGAAATCGCGAGGCAGCCGCAGCGGGTAACTGAAGAGATTCACCGCCTCACAGGCAAATTGCAGGAGATGTGGGCTGACCGAGAAGAAGCCGACATCGGCGCGATCTTTGGCAAAGGAGAGTATTTCGAACGCGGCCGCCGCATCTACTACGACACCGACAACATAGTCGAACAGCAACGCGAGCAGATACGGTTGTGTCCATCATGCAGCGGGTGGAGAGCTGTCTTCTCTCACGCGCTTCATGCCTCTACCGGAAGAACCGCCCAGATTGCCGCGATGCTCGTGCCATGGCAAGCATGCCCTGACTGCAGAAAGGCCGCATATAGCCAGTTTGAGCTGGCACAGAAAAGTCGTGCGTTCGACCGCGTCTACCTGCAAGATCCGGATGATGATAACTTTTTGTCCAGTCGTGGGACTTAGCTACTGCGTTGCCGCTGTTTAGGGGCACGAACACGAGCTGGTCAATCCGGACGTTGGAAAACGAATATGCATTGAAACTAGTGCGCTCTGCACGGGGTTAATCGCCCAAGTGGCCAAGAAAACGGCGTCAGGTCACTTTTCGGCATCTATTGTCTGATGTGCCGAATTTATCGACACAAGCCAATCATAGGCAGCGGCTCAATCCACCACAATCCCAGAGGTTTGTCCTGTATGTCGCCGCATGGCAGACGCCCTGAGAGAAAAGGGCCTCCGGCTACGAACTCCTATAGCAAAGCCTTATGGCTACGGGCCGCACCGAAGGTAGCGGCGATTTCATTCATTTGAACGCACATACGAATGCGACTGTGCGAGCCTGAGGCGGGGGGGTATGAAGGCCCAAGCCCTGACCGAATGGACCATATCGGGCCATTCCTCGCTACATACACAAAAAGTAGACGATGATGGGACAGTANNTCCTCATGTCCGGCAGTTCAGCGGGACTAATCAAGGCGTAGCGCGCTCTTGTTCTCTGGGCGCAGATCCGTCGGTACTTGGGGAGAAATAGTGCTACGGAAAGATGCAGAAAACGGGTTTCGGTTTCAGTCTGAGGTTATTCGCCTATACTTCGCCCACACGGCCGCACCCAACCGGCCATTCCATCCCCCCAATCTTATTTCAAACCCAGGTAGGATTTTTCAGCCCCATGTAGAATAGTGTTCATTAGGTTTAACGTTTAAGTGATTTTGCCCGTGCATCGCAGTAGCGCCTTGGCGTTTAAAAACTTGGCAACACATAACCGCAGGCAAACGCAGTTTTTATCGTCAATGTTGTTGCTTAATCGATTTAGTTCCGTGGAGGCCCAATGCCCCACATAACAATTGCGAACGACAAACGAGGAGGCCACGAACGCATGAGTCGCACCACGCTAAAGGATATTGCAGAACAGGCCGGTGTATCAGTGACTGCCGTCTCCAGAGCTTTGAGTGGGTACCCAGACATAAGCGAGGAGACGCGGAGCCGCATCCTCCGCATCGCATGTGAGCTGAACTACCAGCCGAACATAGCAGCGCGTACCCTGGTCACTCAGAAGTCCGGGGTAATGGGGCTTTTCGTGTTGGGCAGGGAAAAGGGCGAAGGCTTTTCTCACCCGTTTTCCGGACAAGTGATCAATGGATTCCTTGATGAGCTTACCGAGGAAGGATACGACATGATGGTGTTCAAGGCGAACCGTCCGCCCGACTCAACGAACTCTTCTTACCTCGACCTCTGCAGGCGACGAATGGTAGAGGGCGCATTTCTGATGGGACTCCGCACCGATGATCCATGGCTCGCAGACCTTACAACATCGACAATTCCGATAGTCACCATCGATATGCCCTTAGCCGGAGACATGACGTTCTCAGTGGGATGCGACAACCTGTCAGCGGTCCATTCCGCCATCAGGCACCTGGCAGATCTAGGCCACAGAAGGATCGGTATCGTCAATGGATACAAACAAGCCTCTGTCAGCCTCGAGCGGCTCCAAGGCTACAGGAACGCCCTGGACGATCTGGAGATTCCATTCGATCCCTCGCTAGTTGCCGAGGCCGACTTCACGGCCAAAGGAGGCAAAAAGGCCTTCCTTTCCATGATAGACAGGTCTCCGGACATGACCGCTGTATTCGCGGCATCAGACCTCATGGCCATGGGCGTGCTGGAAGGCGCCCGCGAACGGGGACTTACTGTTCCTGACGATCTATCCGTAGTCGGGTTTGACAATATTGATATGGCCGCAATGTCCTCTCCGCCCCTGACCACCCTCGACCAACCCCGTTACGAACTAGGCCAGACTGCGGCAGACATGCTGATCTCTGCGTGCAACGGGGAAACACCGCCATCTCGCGTTCTCCTCAAGGCAAATCTGATAGTACGTAGCTCTACAGCAGAGCCAAATAAGCGCAGACCTGCCCGGGAGGTGGTCCAAAAAGCGCACTGACAGCCATGGAGCATACAGCAAACCAGCGAATATGAACCACGTAGCCATGCCCTGTCAGACCCGCGCACACAGAATACAGCTACTACATTAGCAAAGTGCAGTGTGATATGTGTTCTCTCCGAATTAACACGGGCATCGCCCCTGTACCTGACTACAAGCGAATTTCACAACCGACTTCACAAGGAGGTTATTTAAAGATGAAGATTCGCAGAGTGTTGTGCGTAGCGGTACTTGCGGCCATGTTGGCATGCGCCACCGCATCTCAGGCCGCCAATGTCAAAATCCGCGTAGCAGGTTTCGGCGGGACCGACACCGCAATCGTTGAGGAGCTCATTGCCAGGTTCGTGCAGCCTAACCTGAAAGGGATCACAGTAGCTTACGAGCCAATACCCGACGCTTATGACAAATGGATTGTCAACGCGTTATCGGCAGGAACTGGGCCGGATCTGTTCTACGTCGACATCTTCTGGGCCCAGGGCCTATTCTCATCAGGAGCAGTTGAACCCCTCGATCCCTACTTGGCCAAGTCGAACATCCTGCAAGGGAAAGACATCATCCCTGCACTCCTCAATGCATTCACCTACAAGGGCAAAGTGTATGGAATACCAAAGGACTTCAATACACTCGCCCTCATCTACAACAAGGACATGTTTGACATAGCGAAAGTTCCCTATCCCGACAAGAATGACGACTGGAACACCTTCACAGCCAAACTTCAGAAAGTCCAGGCAGCCTTCCCGGGAGTGTACGGTGTTTGCCTGTCGCCTGAATTCGCAAGAATGGGCGCGTTCGCATACGCCACCGGCTTCAGGAGCTTCGACAAGAACGGCAAAACCGATATTCTCAGCAAGGAGTTCCGCGACGCTTTCAACTGGTATACAGGTCTTGCTGCAAAGGGCATCGGTGTAATGCCGGCAGATATCGGCCAAGGATGGGGCGGCGGGGCCCTGGCGGTCGAGAAAGTAGCCTGCTGTTTTGAGGGAGCATGGATCGTAGGCTTCCTCCGCGATGAATCCCCAAACCTCAATTACGGTGCCACTTTGCTGCCTAAATACCCGGGAACAGGCCAGCGCGGCAACCTCACTTTCACAGTGTCTTGGTCGATGAACGCAGCCTCTAAGCATAAAGACGAGGCTTTCAAAGTGCTGGAGTTGCTGACATCTCCAGAGGCGCAGCAATGGGTTCTCGAACGCGGGCTGGCGCTTCCGTCACGCCGGGCCCTCGTCAACAACCCCTATTTCAAGAAGACAGACAAGGAAGCCGTTGCGAACCAGGTCGTCTTTGAAGGGGCAGCAGACGGTTACGTGATGCCTTTTGAATTCGGTCAGTACGGCGGTGACTGGATGATGCCCATCAATGACGCTCTGGTCTCGGTCATGAGTGGACAACAGTCTGCAGATGCGGCGCTGAAAGAAGCCCAGAAGAGATTGAATGAGCTGATCGGAAAGTAACGCGGTCAGCGCGGCGGGATCGAAGCGCCCCATGGGGCGCTTCGAAACTCCCTGACCGAGCGGGACGGTCGGGCAAGCGGCCTAAGGCTGATGTTGGCCGGCCGCGCTACGCACGACAGTCCCTCCCTGCCTCACCGTTTCATTCCCTCGATGCGTAGCTCCAGCGCTCTGGAGGTGATATCGTGAAACCCAAACAATCATCGGCCGTCTTGGAAAAGGCTTCTCCCTATATAATGCTTGCGCCGTATATCTTCTTCATCGCGATATTCTTCGGATATGCGTTCCTGCGCACGCTGTATTTCAGCTTCACAGATTACAACATGTTCTCGAAGCCCGTGTGGGTCGGGCTGAAGAACTACGCGGACCTTTTCCGGAATGTGCAGTTCGGGCGGGCATTCAAGAACTCGGTAACCTTCTCTATCATCGTCACATTTTTTCAAACCATATTCGCCCTGATCCTTGCGATAGTGCTCAATACCAAGATACGCGGGATCAAGTTCTTCAGAGCACTGTACTACATGCCGAGTGTCACATCGAGCGTGGTCATCACCCTCATCTTTATGTGGCTATTTCAGCGCAACGGAATATTCAATTACCTAACGACAAGTTTTCTGGAGCGCAAAGCCATAATAGGAGCATTCTTCGCCTCCCTCGTCGTGCTCCAGGTTCTCATGGTGATTACGGAGCGGACTCGCAAGCAGCCCTGTTCGTGGTTCGAGCCCAGCTTCATCCTGGCGTCGGCCCTTCTGTCATTGGTCGTGGTCTGGCTTCTCCAGTTCGCAGGGGTAGTATCGCCCAATCCAGGCGTTGAGCCTGTAAGGACCATCTGGCTAAACACGCGCCAGACTATCCCAGAATGGGCAGGCAAGCTGGGAATTCCACGTCCGCTTGTAGCGATAATGATACTGAACACCTGGACCACAGCGCCCACCATGATGCTCCTGTTTCTCGCCGGTCTTCAGGACATTCCCAGCGAACTCTACGAAGCCGCAGCCGTTGACGGAGCTACCGGTTTTGCCGCGTTCCGCCATATAACGTTGCCTGGGCTGAAACACGTAACATATCTCGTTGTAACCATGGGGCTCATCGGAACACTACAGATGTTTGACCAGGTGGCCATCATAGGGGATCAAGCGCCACTGGAATCCGTAATAACGTTGGCCTACTTCGTATACCACAATGCTTTCCCTGGTTCTGCAGTGCCCAGAATAGGCGCGGCCTCAGCTGCGGCCATGGTTTTGGCGACCTTTACNNAAGAAGATGGGCGCGGACGGCCTCAATATACGTGCTGCTCATGTTCTTCTCCATCTTTTTCATGGGCCCGCTCGTCTTTGCATTCCTGTCGAGCCTAAAGGACAATCCCACCGAATGGCCTCCAACACTCAGCTCACCACAACTTTCGCCGGTGAACTGGGGTGCAGCCTATCGCCTGGGCAAGGCGGGAGCAGGAGACGGTTTCTTCGGGGCTTTCGCTCCGGGAGCAATTGTCCCGTTCAGCGCAACCTACGAGGTAGACGAAGGCCAAGACCCCGAACCACCAATCGTTGTAGTGCCGAGGCGCGTTCCGGGAGCCGGAGCGGGCGCAGTGAGGCTTGGGCCGTTTGCCGCAGATGAAGCTGTAGTGAGCAAGGTGAGAGAGGTGTCCCGCGGGAAGGTAGACGGGAGGGTCCGAGTGACCTATGAATGGGAGATAAGGCATACAGGCGAGCTCACATACGACAGGCTTCCCATGGATGTCGAAGTCCCGCTCTATCAGAAATTCGTCTCCGCCACGTTGGCGCCGAACAGGCTGGAAAGGCTGGGACGTGTCCAAAGCTGGAACAACGTCACATCCGGCATCATCCCATACGTCTTCTATAATTATCATCGCGTTTTCAGGGAGAACTACAGCCGCACAACAGGAAAGAGTCTCTTTCTCTTATGGATAAGGAACTCCTTCCTCCTCAGCGCGATACGTGTAGTAACCACGCTCCTCATCGCGTCAATGGCAGGCTACGCCCTGGCGCGCCTCGATTTCGCAGGCCGGAATTCGCTTTTCTTCCTAACGCTGTTTTCCATGATGATCCCCGGGCAGGTCACCTTCATATCCAACTACTTAGTCCTGCGGGATGGCATTTTCGGACTGTCGAAACTCTTCGGAGTGGATACTCTGATCAACACTTGGCCCGGCTACATCATATCCACCATGGTCAACGGAAGCGCCGTCTTCATCATGAAACAGTTTTTCGAATCCCTCCCCCACGACCTAGAGGAGTCGGCCAGAATCGACGGCGCCAGCACGTTCCAGACATACTTCAAGATCATGCTGCCGCTGGCTCAGCCATCCCTGGGTGCGCTTGCAATCCTCACCTTCCAGGGCACGTGGAATGAGTTCTTCTGGCCGCTCATGATACTCACATCGCCGCCTGACAAGTACACATTGACCATCGGCCTGCTCAACTTCAGAAGCACCTACGCAGTGGCGTTCGACTGGGGACCGATGTTGGCCGGAACGATAATATCAGCCCTGCCGATCATCGTATTGTTCATCGTGTTCCAGAGCTACTTCGTGGAAGGGATCAGCTTCACGGGGATAAAGGGTTGAGCAAAGAGGCTGGTATCTTCATGTTCAGTTAGCAACTTAAGCACTATGGCTTCGGAGAAACGGTCATGGCCGAGGTCTGGCGAGATGATTGCCGAGTCGATATCGCTGTTCCCGTCGGCATTTCCAAACGCGTAAGAACCAAATAAAATCGCCTGAGCAACCTTTATGTTGTGTTGCCCACAAACCTCCACATGCTTCTATACCACGGTTTCAAAAGGTCATTGGCAAACTCTCGGTTGCAAACAGCATTGAATTGCATCCAACCACCGGAATATCGAGCCTCAATATGGAATTCGGTCAACGTTGATCATAGCCGCCTCCTTCCTGGGAGACACTTCACTGAACCTACGCCTTGATCGTCTTCTCAACAGCCTTCTGACAGATAGATACTGCATACACGTATTTTCCTTATCAAAAAAATGCTGGCCGTGGATTGATCTTCTCGTGCAATATCAAGTCATTCGTGAACGGCAGTATCCGTATGATCTGCTCCTCCCTCCTTGCCCTACTATTTCGCACGGCCATGATCATTCGAAGTTTCAGTTGTATATATGTTGCCAAGGGTTCCTTGCCGAAGGCAGAGAGATCTTGCAAAAGTCTCCGTGGTCAACCAACCCAACATCCGCAACCGGTGAGTTAGGCATTGTTTTTGAAAGTGCAAAAGTTTGGATAGCATAGACTTGTCTGCCTTCGCTCAACTGACGTTCAGTCGAGGACAAATTCGGTGCTCTGTCCCGGTGCGATCCGCTTCCTCTGTCCGACGCATTCAATGATCACCGACCCGCCCCCGTCTGCCTCGGCATCCTGCGTCTCATTGGCGAAAGCGGCGCGATAGGGAGTAATGACCGCCCGTAGGTGCCTGCCCCGGCACGCCAGCGGAATCTCCAACCTGTCCCAAGTCTTCGGGAGACGCGGATTGATGGATATGACCGGGTCAGCCTCTTTCCCGCGCCCACAACAGGACCCATCCTGGCTAGCTGGATCCAGCAACTGTATCCCCGCAAACCCGCGCACTACTGCCTGCCATATTCCCCCAAGGTTCGCAGCATGTATCCCGTCCTCAAGGTTTCGCTTCTCATCCTCAAGCTCAATGGAGATGCACCGCTCGAAGTATGCATATGCCTCCTCAGGCAAGCCCAGATGCGACGCAAACGTCGAATGGACGGACGCGCTGAGCGACGACAGGTGAGTGGTTCGCGGTTCGTAGTAGTCCCAGTTTGCCTTCCAAATATCCTCACCGAACAGGCCCGGCAAGAGGCGACCCAGCATTACCACATCAGCCTGTTTGATCAGCTTGCTCCCTATAAGCCTTTCGCGCCCAAAGTTCTCTTCCACGGACTTTCCAGAATCCTCAGCAATTGCCTTCAGTTCCGCTAAGTCCACGTCCTCAAGACCATGATATCCTTCAGACTGCTCTATCACTCCTGAAACCGGATCCGGCAATGGAAGGTAAAGAAGGTTGGTCACTCTCCTCATCTCGTCCAGTTCGGCCTCGCTAATGCCGAGTCGGCGAAGTAGCGCTTCCCACTTTATCGGAAAATCCTCGGCAAGCCGGAAAGCTGCAAGCAATGTCCATCTAGCCATGTAATTGGTGAAGGCGTTGTTGTTAACGTGCTCATGGAATTCGTCCGGGCCGATCACACCTAGTATCTCGTATCTGCTTTTCTCCTCATTCCACTGGGCGCGGCTCGCCCAGAACCGAGCGGCCTCCACAATCATCTCCATCCCGTGCTCCTTCATGAAACCCCGATCCCCGGTCCATCGACAGTAATTCCATACCGCATATGCCACATCCGCGGTGATATGGTCCTCCAGTTCTCCGCACCAAATCCGAACTCTCTCCCCTGTCCCCGGATGTGGGGCTGACCACTTCGGGGTAGTCTCATCGCCGGAATCTGCGCTTTCCCAGGCGTACATGGCCCCTCGATACCCTTTCTCCCGAGCTTTTCGCCGGGCCCCGGGCAGTGTGTGATACCTGTACATTAGAAGCCGGCGGGCCACATCGGGAAATTGGGCTACATAGAACGGAAGAATGAAGATCTCTGTATCCCAGAAGACGTGGCCCTTGTAGCCTTCGCCATGGATCCCTTTGGCGGCAATGCTCACCCTGTCATCGCTCTGAGGCCCCATCGCCGCCAGGTGATACACGGCAAACCTCACAGCCATCTGGTCCCGATCCGGTCCGTCCACACGGATATCACAGCGTTCCCACTGTCTGCGCCATTCCTCCAGATGCTCTAGTCTGCACCCCGAAAACCCGCGGGATGCAGCCTGCTCCACACTCGCCTGCGCTGCCGTCCTCAACTGATCCATCGCAGGCGGCGCTTTGCAGGCACGCCACGCCACATCCCGTGAGGTATGCACAGCTACAAACTTGCAAATTTCGATGGAATCACCTTTTGCTAGCCGAACCTCAAAATCGTGGCCAGCGGCGGACTCACCTGAGAAAGGCCGGGGATAAACGGGGGTTCCAAGCGCCTCATCGGGCTCACCACGGGCTTTGCCCGGAGCCTCAACGAAGCTTGCTTGCTGGGCGCAAGCCATGGCTATGCCTGCTTGCGACTCCATAGTCACCGTGCATACCTCCGCCGTTCCATCGCCCCGGGCCTCAACTGAATCTACCTTCAGGTGAACCGCGCCTGAATTGGATACATTTCCGTCCAGGCGGGATCGGAGCAATACCCTCCCCGACCCCCGCTCCATGGTCACGGAGAGCCTCGCACAGAGCAAGTGCTCATCCACGGAGGATACAAAGCGTTCACTCTCTACCCTCACTACCCGTCCAGCGCCATCGCTCCATCTGTAAAAACGGCGCAGGAGCCCGCCGCGCATATCCAGTTCCCGGCGGTAATCCCTGACCCCTTCATTCCCGACCCTCTCGCCGTCCACTACAATCTCCACGGGCAGAGGATCCTGAATCACGACAAGTTCCGTCACATCGTACGGTCCCGAAGACTTGTCGAAGACCCCTGCGACAAACGATCCCGCGTTACCCCGATACAGACCGTCTTCATGGGCACCCCTCACACTTAGATAACCGTTGGTCAATGCAAACAGCGTCTCATACGATGCAGCAGTCTCGGCATCGCAGCATGTCTCGTAAGCGACCCAATTGTCCTCTGCAGGCAGAAGCAGCAGGCTGTCTGTGAGTCTATCTCGACCAAACATGTTCTCCTCATCGTCCCTCCACATCTCGATCTGGGCCTCGAGTATCTTCGCGAACGACTCGATCCCGCCTCCCATGTGACAGACGGCAGGCGGAACGCCCTCCGGCTCCTGTCCCACGCTGATGAAACTCGCCGATTCTGTTTGGGGGGTAATCATCTTCGAATCGCTGCCGGTGCATCCGCCGATTGATCCGAATTCGTCTCCTATGAAAAGAATCTCCGACACCTCTATGCCATGCGTCTTTGCGACCTCTTCGACCAGGTAATCTACGGAATCAGCCTTGTCTGTGAGCCCAAGCTCGACATGTTTCACATCACTCGTTATCCTGCCATCGAGCCCAACCTCTTCAGAGCAACGGCCCACCAGGTCTATCACCGACTCGATTCCCTCAAGGCCTGCAATCCTCAAGCGCCCCTGGGTTTCATCGAGAAGCTCCCCAATCCGCTCCTTCGGAGGGTCTTCCCATTCGGGAAAGGGCATTATGTCAAGCTTGCGCCTGTTCATCCTGTCGGAGATAATCCGTGTTGCAAGGCCGTACTGCTCTCTCAAAACACGCTGCGCCATGGTGACCGCCTGGTCCATCATTGTATTCTCCGCACACGTTGCCTCCCGGGCCCACAGCCTAACAGGGCGTCCCTCAGAATCAAAGCCGTATACCTCTGCTCCTCTGTTCACGCACGCCAGCAGATTCGTCTTCACCTTCGGATTAAGAAGGGAAAAGAACTGCCTGTTAAGGTTGACGAAATTTGTTCCTGTGACGGCAGCCAACCACACGCCCCTGCCAAGCAAGGCCTCTGTTCTCCATATGAGATGATCGACAGGGCCCCGCCGGGAGGTGACCGCTGTTCCGTCCCAATCGAAAACGAGCATCTTGTACCGGCGTGACATCGCATGATGAAAGTCAGGATTTCTCATTGGGACCCCCTACATCTACTTAATCGTAAAAGTTACATTGTATGCAGGCTTTACAGGAGAGATATTCGTCATCGCAATACGCATATCCTCCATTATTCGGTCAGATTCCTTTAACGTTTAAGCGATGAGTCCTCCCGCCCTACTGCGTTTCCTGCCCATCCCCCATAGCAGACTCGGCGATGTTTCAGGCAGTTGCAGATGACTTGGGAAGACATGCCGGCAGGAGTCTCGGGCAATCCGGAGAACTTGCAAGTTAAGGGAAGGGGGAGCGAATCATGGACCCGAAGTGGCTGGAATGGGGCCTTCGACTTCAGGCGGTGGCACAGAACGGGCTCTCTTATGCACATGGCCCTTACGATATCGAAAGATACGAGCTTATCAGATCCATCGCCACAGAGATGATGAGTGAGCAAGCCCATGCCGATCCCGAGATAGTCCGGGATATCTACACATTGGAAACCGGGTATGCCACCCCGAAAATCGATGTGCGGGGAGCCATATTCGCAGATAGCTCAATTCTCCTAGTGAAAGAAAAGGCCGATGGGTGCTGGACTCTTCCTGGAGGATGGGCAGAAATAGGCGANNGGCATCGAGGCTTCTGGCCTTATATGATCGGGGGAAGCACCCGCATCCGCCAGCGCCTTATCACATCTACAAGCTCTTTTTCGAATGTGAAATAATCGGGGAGCCCTCTACGCCTTCCCCCGATGGCATAGAGACTGATGCAGTGGAGTTCTTTCCATCAGGTCGCATTCCCAATCTCTCCATACCGCGCGTGACTCCAGACGAAATCCGCCGCCTTTTTCAGCTTCACGCTGACCCCCAAGCGCCCACGGATTTCGATTGAGGCCGTTGCATCAGAACGTTGCCTCCCTGGCGGGTGGAACCCCAAGACATCCTCGAGCAAGCGAACAGCTCCGAATTTCCCCCTTGCTCTCATATATGCGATAATAGGGGAGTAGCCCATCTAACAAAACTCATTACACTCGGAAAGGAGATTGCCCAGTGTCTACTCCGCTCCAAGAAGCCATCGCAGAAGTTGTAGCAGCAGTAGCGCCTCTCACTATCGCAGTGGCCGTACTGAGCATCATCTTCTTGGGCTTCTCATGGACTAACCTTATACAGCTCCTTATCGGCGCATTTTTCACTACAGTAGGGCTTTTTCTGTTCCTGCGGGGCACACGAATCGCGCTGTTGCCAATGGGCGAGATGATCGGCGCCTACCTGCCTCGCCATGGCTCAATGGCGCTGCTGGTGGCCACGTCCTTTATCTTTACATTCAGTGTCACCATTGCAGATCCTTCGGTGCACGTGCTTGTGTCGCAGGTTGCGTCCTTCCCGGACGCGGGCATCAATTCCGACTTTCTGGCGATTTTCATCTCCGCAGGTATGGGCCTGCTGGTAACTGTCGCCATACTCCGGATAGTTCTGAACGTTCCTATAAAATACATTTTCCTAGGGGCCTATTCTACAGCGATAATTCTGTCCTTCTTCACCAAACCCGAATTGGTACCGTTCTTCTTTGACTCGGGCAGCGTATCGACTGGCCCGATGGCAGTACCATGCATCATATCGCTGGGACTGGGCACCGCATCAGTTCTTCAGCGCAAGCAATCGCTGGCGGACGGATTCGGACTCGTCGGTTTGGCTACTTTAGGGCCAATCCTGGTCCTCATGATCTGGGGGGTGTTCATCTGATGGGCGAGATCATCGTCTTTCAGGGCTTCCCCGCAGTCATGGCGGAAGTAGGCATGACCCTGATTCCCCTGGCAATTCTATTCTTCATATTCCAAACCTTCTTTTTGAAGCTGCCGCGCACGTTCATGCGCAAAGTTGTCGTGGGAATGATATCGACGTTCATCGGGCTCTCCATTTTCCTGCAGGGAGTGAACATAGCATTCCTTCCTATCGGAAAAATGCTGGGCGCGAAAATAGGCGGGCTGTCCAATCCTATTTACGCTCTTCCTGTGGGATTCATCTTAGGGCTTCTGGTGGTTCTCGCGGAACCGTCAGCCCGGGTGCTCAGCGGTGAAGTGGAAAAGGCCTCGGCAGGGTCTATACGCGAATCGGTCCTTCTCCGCACAATGGCCAGCGGAGTTGCTGTGCTGGTGGGACTGGGCTACTATTTTATCGCCCGCGGCATCGCACTGACATGGATAATCATACCCGGTTACATTATAGCTCTCATTCTGCTCAAATGGGTTGATCCGGCCTTTGCCGCTATCGCCTTTGACTCAGGCGCCGTGGCCACAGGGCCGTTGACAGTCACCTTCCTTATGTCGCTNNTTTGGTCTCGTATGCTTGATCGCTCTCGCTTCCACGCTCGCCGTGGAGGGCATGAGCTTCATCTTTAAGAGGAACTCGAAAAAAGAAGACGGGAGGAAATGCGCGTGTCAGAAGAATACGACCTCATCGTAACGATAATCAATAAAGGTTGGGCGGACGAAGTTGTTGAGGCGTCTCGGCGCGCAGGCGCCGAAGGCGGCACTATCCTCTACGGACGGGGCACCGGGGTGCATGAACAGAAGACCTTCTTCGGGATTCTGATTGAGCCCGAAAAAGAGGTGGTTTTGACCCTCATCCCGCGTAGCCGCACTGATGCAGTGATGGAAGCAGTCGTCGCTGCCGGACAACTGGAAAAACCGGGGACTGGAATTGCATTCGTGCTGGATGCCAGCAAAGTCGCTGGAATCGTCCACAGGAAGGATGCAGAATAGCACCAGCCGGCGCCCTACATGATCTATCTGTCAGGCTGAACGGCAACGATGCTCCCTGCGAGGGGGTTTACGGGGCCCCAAGCCCCAACCCGGAAAGGAGGCACTGACAGATGCCTGAACATGCGCCGAAAGGGCACTGCCCGGGCAATTGCGTTTCCCATCCCTCGCATCGCGACTACAGCCCCCATTGCAGCTCTGATTCTGGCAATGCCCTCGAGGCCAAGCTGGACAACTTAGAAAGCATACTCGCTGAGATGGGGAGCGCGCTCGTGGCCTTCTCCGGCGGGGCCGACAGCGCGTTCCTGCTCGCAACTGCCAACATGGTGCTTAGAGGAAAAGTGGTTGCCGCAACGATATCCTCCCCTGTTCACAGCAGAACAGAACTGGATCAAGCTCGGCGATTTGCAGACGGGCTCGGCATTGAACACGAATTTGTCCACCTCGATCTTCTAGGCATTCCCAGGTTTGCGAGCAACCCTTCCGACCGATGCCATACGTGCAAGCGCGCCATCTTTGAAGCCCTGCTCTCCCTGGCCCAACAACGCGGGATACCCTATGTGATTGACGGATCCAATGCTGATGATGCATCGGACTACCGCCCCGGCATGGCGGCCCTTACAGAGCTGGGGATCGAAAGTCCGCTGAGGGGCGCAGGGTTGACTAAGCAGGAAGTCCGCACACTCTCCCGAAGGATGCATCTTGAGACCGCGAACAAGCCAGCCAGCCCGTGCTTGGCTACACGGATACCCTACGGTCACACGATCACCCAGGCCAAGCTCGACCAGGTTCAGTTGGCCGAAGATTTCATCCGGATGCTATTGTCCAAAGATTCTGACCATATACAGCTTCGCGTGCGCCACCATGGCGACACGGCGCGGGTGGAGGTCACACCCGAACTCATGCACTGCATCGTGGATCACGCCAGATCCATCTCGGAATTCTTCAGACAGCTGGGTTTCACATACGTCGCCCTCGATCTGGGCGGCTATTCCCAGGGCAACCTCAACCGGCTACTCGAGCCCTGACTATGGCGAAGCGTTGAAAGGGGCGATGCACACGATGGATCCCAAGAGCATATTGCTTCTCCTCGAATCGGTAAGGGACGGCGACATAGACCCCGGCGAAGCCCTGGAGGAGCTCCGCATGTTGCCATACGAAGACCTCGGTTTCGCCAAGGTCGATCACCACCGCAATCTTCGAACC
>MTKW01005261.1_pt1 | contig 24875 bp, 15 predicted proteins | sample 1042761 | NCBI WGS metagenome assembly MTKW01 (sample SAMN06205366, study PRJNA360243) | anaerobic digester metagenome | biome: Wastewater treatment plant; feature: Anaerobic digester sludge; material: sludge; isolation source: anaerobic digester fed with sludge from wastewater treatment plant ...
CTCGACACTAACCAGGCACCTCAGGTTGTGAGTCTCATAGAAGATCAAAAAGTGAGTCACGGACAGACGCTTAGGGTTGATCTAAGTTCAGTGTTCATGGACCCGGAAGGTGAGATCCTTGTGCTATCTCAGAGCCGGACGGAGGGCGATGTAGGTTCGGTGGAAGGCAACATATGGGTCTACACCCCTGCACCGAGTGATGCCAATGGCGATTACTACGTGACTGTGGCGGCCACTGATCCGGGGGGCAAGCGTGCATTGTGCACCTTCTTGGTCACACTGTTTGACAGGCCTTCTAAGACAGACCCTGACTTTGATGGCAAGATATACGGGCCGGTGGAGATCAGTTACACCATATCAGGCGGTACCGTATCGCTGTCGCTTCCTGATTTTAAGATTAGGGAACTTATCTCTAAGAGCGAAGGCAGCTGCATTGTCTTGGATCTCTCCAAGATCAAAAATGCAACCTCTGTGTTACTGCCAAAAGCCGCCTTGGAGGCCTTCTGGGAGGCGGGGTTTGGCCTTGAGATAGTTCTTCCTTCGGGAACCTTGGTCTTGGATACTGATGCTATAGCTTCTGTGGCGAAACAGGCTAAAGGGAGCATAAGGCCTGAGCTCAAGCAAGTATCATCGGGCAGTCTGGTTGGGCTTGATAAAGGTGACCTTGTCCTGGATATCAACATATATTCGGGCAAAGACAAGATCGAGACTTTCCAAGGTACTCTCACCATAAAGGTTCCTTACAATGGTGCTCTGCCTGTGGCAGTGTGGCACCTGGATGATGAGGGTAACCTACACAAGCTGGAGTCAACTTACGCTGATGGGAAGGTGCAGTTTGTACTGTCCCATCTGTCCTATTACGTGGTGGGGCACGATACGAAATGGGTGAATCCCTTCACAGACGTGAAAGAGACTGACTGGTTCTACAATGCGGTGGAATACGCTTGTTTGAACAACCTCATGCTAGGCACTGCCCCCGATGAGTTTTCCCCTTACATGGGTACCACTAGAGGCATGATCGTAACGATCCTACACAGACTTGAAGGAACCCCTAGTGCAGGCACAGAGTGTCCTTTCTTGGATGTGGCAGCCAAAGTCTGGTACTTTGACGGGGTTGTGTGGGCTGCGAGGGTAGGTGTGGTGGAGGGATACGGCAACGGCCTGTTTGGACCTGACGATAATATCACGAGAGAACAGATGGCAGTGATCCTCAACCGCTACGCTCGTTACAAAGGTTACGACATCACGGGTCAAGCGGATCTTTCGAAGTACAAGGATGCATCGAGCATTTCGGATTGGGCTGTGGGCGCCATGAGGTGGGCCAACGCTTCCGGTCTCATTCAGGGGGACGGAGCAAACCTGTTGCCACGAGGCAACGCCGAGAGAGCTCAGGTTGCAGCTATCTTGCAGCGCTTCATAGAGGGTCTGGTGAGGTAACACAAGTAAAGTCAACAAGGGGCTGGCCGCCTTTGGGCCGGCCTCTTTTCTATCCTGACCATTTTGGGTGTGCGGGCTACTGGGTAAAGCCGGGGCCAAGCCCGTGAAAGAAACAGATGATCACGGGCTCTACCTGTTGTATAATGCCTGCAAGGCCAAATGCTTCCCACATGGACTGACTTGTTTGTTTCTACGGCAGAGTTACAAAGCTTAGGGGGGAACGCCTTGGTAGATATGAAAGGCCCCCAGGTCAACCTTGCGATAAAGGCCCGCTATTTTCCGGCTCATCTGCTTGAAAAGCTACGATGTGTGACTGATGCACCGGTGACGGTTGTGCAGGCCCCTTCGGGATTCGGAAAGACAACCTTGCTCAAACACTGTTTGGGCCATGCTTGTTCCTTGTGGTGGGTTGGGGACAGCGGAGATCTCGAGACGTCTTGGATGCGGTTGTGCGATTTGCTGGGGAAGATCGATCCGGAGGCCGGGCGAAAGTTGAGGGCTTTGGGTTTTCCCGATCGAAGCACCTCCCCCCACGTTGTGCAGGTAATCTCCTGTTTACGCCCTTCCTTTCCGTGCGTTTTGGTGCTGGACGATTTCCAGCACATACAGGCAAAGCTACCCCAGGCCGTTGTGTCGGCGCTTGCATCCTACGAAAGGGAGGATTTGCACCTGGTTATCGTTACCCAAGTTGAGGACCCCTACCAGCGTTCCTTCCTCAAGCAACACGGAGTCTGCTATATAGGGCAGGACGACTTACGGTTTTCCCCGCGTGACATTAGAGCGTATTTCGGGCTTTGCGGCGTGAAGGTTTCACAGAAGTGTGCTGAGGAACTCTACAGGTACACGGGAGGGTGGATCGTTGCCCTCAACCACATCATGCTTCGGGCGAAAAAGGGAAAAGGGCTTTCTCCTGGGCGAGGGCCTGTTTCGCTGATGGAAGGTCTCGTGTGGAATGATCTGTCCCCTGAAGGGCGAAGCGTACTGCTGTATTCCGCTTTGTTCCCCCACGTTACCCTAGAACAGCTTCAGGCTTTCAAAGAAACGGTGCACCTTGAAATCGAACTGCTTGATTTGCTCGAAAGAACCCCTTTCATCAGTTACGACTCCCATAGCGGGACTTACTCGCCAAGCACCATCATGCGCGAAATGCTATTGCGAAGACTTGAGGTAACGGACAGAGGAGCTAGGACCCTGTGCTACAGGGGGGCGGGTGATTGGTACGCCAGGATAGGTGACGTCCAAAAGGCCCTCTCCTACTATTTAAAAGTGAAAGATTACGAATCTGTTCTTTCGTTACCCCTCACGAAACTGATTTTTGCAAGGGTGGAGGGCCGATCTTTCACGTCCCTAGCTGCCGACATGGTGGCTGAGTGCCCGTACGACATCAAACGCCGTAATCCTTTAGGGCTTCTGCGTGTAGCTTACGCTCTCATTGGGGCCGGGCGAAAAGATCTGGTCGATTCCCTTATGGAAGAGATAAAGACCGTTATCGAGCAGGTAGAAGACCACAAGGAACGCAACCTTTTGCTCGGTGAATGGGCGCTGGTTTCCGCTTTCGCGCAGTTCCCCGACGTCCTGAAAATGGAGGCGTTGTTAAGACAAGCTGCTGACAGGATTGGCAGCAAATGCAGGACTCTCCCGTCCGACGAGCCCTTTGCCTTCGGTACGCCTTCAGCGGCCTTGTTTTTGAGCAAGCCCGGTAATATGGAAGGGGAATTGCAAGCTCTGGGTAATCTTGCAGGACACCTTGCTGTCCTCACCGGGGAACATAACGGTGCCCATGCTTTATTTCAAGCTGAGTGTTCCTTTTACAAATGTGAGTTTGACGAGGTGGGATCTCTGTGTCATCAAGCTTACTACTTAGCGGATGCGGGGAAACAGTGGGCAATAGGCGCGGGGGCAGTCAATCTAGCAGCTATCGCCGCTTTTAAGCGGGGCAGCAGCGCGTATGTGCACGGTGCGAGGGCCTGGGAAGGGTTACGGGGTGACGACGCCACGCGCCCTTGGGCAGAAGACTTGCTTCAGGCACATCACTGTATAGAAATGGGTCTCACACACCCCATCGCGAGTTGGATCAAGGAGGGCAAGATGCCTTTCCCTGATGCCCCCTTGTGGCTGGAGGTATGTCTGCGTTGTGCTCATCTTTGGGTTCTGCTTCTCGAAGGTGATTACGCTCGCCTTTTGGGTGCTGCCAAAGCCGCTTTGGTTCAGATCGAAAGCACTGGTCTTTTGATTGCGGAAATATACGTGAACCTGTTTGCTGCCGTTGGTTACCTGAAGGTCGGGCGAAAGGATCAGGCTTTCTTTCACGTGCTTGAAGCTTTGACTAAGGCCCTACCTGACCACATATATCTTCCTCTTACCCGATTCGAGTACTTGTTGCAAGAACTCCTGGGGGAAGCGTTTTCCGCCTTGGGTACGAAACGACCGGAGGTGACCGTTACGAGAGAGGAAACCCGGGGTGACGGCCTGGGCTTGCTCTCGGGGTGTGTCTCGGTGAAACAATCGCCCCCATACCGGTTGACCCAAAGGGAAATGGAGGTAGCCACACTGGCTTCATTGGGCATGAGCAACAAGGAGATTGCCCTGGAACTGTTCGTTTCGGAATCCACTGTCAAGTATCACCTGCGTGCTGTCTTCTCTAAACTTGATATCAATCGGCGTAGCAAACTGAAAGGGTTGCTCGGGGAGTAGCGGTGCTGTACATACCCCAAACCGAAGCTGTACGATGTTTGGGTAGCAACCGGGGCTGTAGGCTGGGTGATCGGCAGCAGGGCATCGCCTTTGCCCTGTTCAACAAACCTGGCCCAACTCCCACAGGATCTGAAAGGAGCCCGCCATGAAAAGGGATATACGCTTGATACTGCTTGGAATGTGTGCACTGCTTTTGCTCTCCTCGTGCAGTCTTTTCGGCAACAAAACAGACCTTCACCACTTTTTGCTCAAGAAAGCAATCGATCTCACCTGTGAGATGGATGGGCTTGCTGAAAGTGAGGAATATCTGGCGTTGTTGGGGAATTCCCCCCTGACATCCGGGATCTTCGAAGATATGGCCGCCCCGGATTACGATCTGCCCGACAGCGCTTGTGTTATCAGCATAGCAGAAGGTGCATTGCTGAAAGCCATGTTTGGCCCAGATTCTGTTTCAGGACCTTTGGCGGAGAAACTCAAAAGCAGGATCAACGGCACGGTTTTTGCCAACATGATCAATGCCAGCTACGGGGCAGGAGTGCTTGCCGCCACCTCGGGTGTCACTTGGGCTCAGTCCTACCTGCAGCCTCAGGGGTGGGAAGATGATGTGCTTTTGTTCCTTGAATATCCCGGGCGGTTTTCCAGCATGGTGTCCTTCAGCAAATCAGGGGATGGCGTCGTAACGGCCCTTGCCACTTTCGTGAAAAACGGTGACCAGGATTTGCTTGAGATTCTGGGGGATTGGTTCGACACCGGGGATTTGGAATATGAAACCTACGCTAAAGAGGATCTTGAGACAATCCTTAGATAACCGAGACCCCTGTGTATCCGGGGGATCGGCGGTTGCTTGAGACAAGCAGTAGCGGAAGGATTGTGAGTGAGTGCAAACCTTGCCAGGCGAGGCTGGGCCACTCCGGTTATTGTTGGGTAGAAAGGGGTGGCTGATTTGCTGGCTACCCTCGAGCTTTGAAGAGCCATGTCAACAGAATAGCCAATGTATGGTGTCAGGAAGGGTAGGGGTGCCTAGTGTCTGATGTGATTATCAAAGAATGGAACAAGGCCGCAGCAGCATACTCAAAATCCCAATCCTCTTCCCCCTATGCCTTGTCTTGCCAGAAATTTGTCAGGTGGTACCTCAGGGATCTGGAGAAAGCCTTTGTACTGGATGCCGGTTGCGGCGATGGTGCGTATACCCGTATCCTGGCGCAAAACGGAGGAAACGTCATAGGGTGCGACGGATCTATGGGAATGCTCAGCATTGCAAGGGAGAAGTTTCCTGAACACAGGTTCGATCTAGTGGACATCACCCGCAAACTTCCATACAGTAACAGTCAATTTGACCTTGTTTTCTGCAACCTTGTGTTGATGGACATCGACCCTATTGACGGAGCACTTGCAGAGTTCGGGCGGGTTTTAAGGGATGGGGGCATTCTCTTTGTGTCCATCGTGCATCCCGCTTTCTACAGGGCTGAATGGGAACGCGATGAAGCTGGCCTCTTGATCTCCAAGAAGGTGTCTTCCTACATCACCGCGTCATCGGAAAAACAGGTTCTTTGGGGAACAACGACCCATTTCCACAGGCCCATTTCCTTCTACGTTAACAAGACCGTCCAAGCGGGCTTTCTACTGACTGAAATGTTGGAACCTCCGACACAGGCAGCTGGAAGGATGCCCGATATCCCACTTTATCTGTTCATGAGGTTTGTTAAAGGCAGGGTATAGGAAGCGCTGGTTTCTGCCCTCCAAAGGCAACTGCCATAAAAGACCCGTTGTTTCGTACCAGACACAGGGATTTGCCCCCTCTTGCTGCGGACTTGAAACGTCATAAAGACAATCTCAGGTTACAGGTGTTGGAAAGGGGGTGTATAGGGGTTACAGGAAAACCTGTTTTTGTCACGAAGTGTACTGGAGGGCCGTTCGGTTACGTGAAGGGCAGTAGGTTGAACCGAATTGGTGGGTGGGGTGCAAATTGTCTACCAAGACTTCTTCTTTCGGTGTGTCCAAGAGGGAAAGTCACGACTCCTCGAAGTTCTATTCGCGAAGGCTTTATGACAGCGGCATGGTTGATCTTCTGAAAACCCTGACGCGAGGACCTGGATCGGTTAGATCGGTGCCCCGGGCTCCTGTAGAAACGTGGGCGGACAAGGTTTACCTTCACACTTCGGAAGATATGGTGCATGTACCCGATGACAGTGTGGCCGCAGTTTTCACGTCGCCCCCTTACAACGTGGGCAAGGACTACGACGAAGACAGCAGTCTAAAAAGCTATCTTGAGTTCATATCCAGGGTTGGAACAGAGGTCTTTCGCGTGCTCAGGCCCGGTGGGAGGTACGTCATTAACGTTGCTAATTTGGGCCGCAAACCCTACGTGCCGTTACACGCGTGCTTCTACATGATCCACACGGCGTTGGGATTTATGCCCGCCGGCGAGGTCATATGGCAAAAAGGAAAAGGGGCCAACAGCTCCTGTGCTTGGGGCAGTTGGTTGTCCGCCAGGGCCCCTCGCCTGAGGGACATTCACGAGTATCTGCTCGTTTTTGTGAAGGACAGTTTCTCCCGCCCAGACAAGGGCACCTCCGATATAAGCAGGGAGGAATTCATGAAATCCACGTTGTCCGTGTGGGAAATCCCCCCGGAGTCGGCCAGACGGATAGGCCACCCCGCACCTTTCCCGGTGGAGCTTGCCCTCCGCGTTATCAGGCTTTATTCCTACGTGGGTGACGTGATCCTCGACCCTTTTGTGGGCTCGGGCACTACGTGCGTGGCAGCTAAACAATCGGGTAGGCATTACGTGGGGTATGAGATCGTAGAAGACTACGTCAACTTAAGCAGAAGAAGGCTTGGGGACACCCCAGGGTAAAAACCTAGTATCAGAGTTTCTGGTTTGGGAACCCACGACTGGTCGCCCGCTGTGTGTAGGGTCCTACCCATCCTTTCCCCCCTGGATACTGACGCATCCTGTTTTGAAAAATGCAACCCCTAATCTATACTAGAGGGAGTTGCTTTGATCAAAGATAGGGTGGAGGACGGAATTGACGCAAGAATTTGATTTGACGCAGGGCAATATCCTGAAGAAACTGCTGCTCGTGGCTTTCCCCATCATGGGGACTCAGCTTTTGCAGATGACGTACAACCTGACGGACATGTTCTGGCTTGGGCGCACCGAGAATTCGGTAACGGCAGTTGCCGCAAGCGGCCTGGCCGGTATGTTTATGTGGCTGAGCATGGCTCTTTTGATGATCGGGCGTATGGGTTCCGAAATAGGGACGTCGCAGAACCTGGGGCGTGGGGATGTGGACTCCGCTCGCGGCTTTGCCCAGGATTCTGCCAGGCTGGCTCTTGGGCTGGGCGTGGTTTACGGTGCCGTCTTGGTTGTGTTTGCAGGCCCTCTGATTTCCCTCCTGCAAGTGAAGGAGCAGACTGTTTTTCGGGATGCGTGTACCTATCTGCGTGTGGTAAGTCCCGGGGTCCCCTTGACTTTCGTCTCTGCTGCTATCACGGGATCCTTCAACGGCGCAGGTAACTCCAGGCTTACGTTTTTAGCCAACGCCGTTGGGCTTCTCGTTAACATGGTTCTCGATCCCCTGCTCATTTTGGGTATGGGGTGGGGGGTCTTGGGTGCGGCAATAGCAACCGTGATTGCCCAGGGGGTAGTCTTGGTACTGTTCGTAGGATTTTCAAAACGTCACCCCGCAAGGCCCTTCCCCGATTTCAAGGTGTTCGGAAGGGTTAACCGGGATAGGGTTCGCCAGATACTGGGTTGGAGTCTGCCCATAGCCCTTGAAAGCGCGGCGTTCACGTCCTTGGCCATGGTCGTGACAGGTATGGTGTCCGCATGGTACGGAGAGACTGCGGTTGCTGTTCAGAGGGTCGGGAGCCAGATCGAGTCTCTGTCCTGGCTCATCGGGGGCGGGTTCGCTTCGGCGATCACTGCCTTTGTGGGGCAGAATTACGGGGCTCGCCAGTGGGAAAGAATTCACAAGGGCTACCGTATTTCCCTCACTGTGCTTTTGGCTTGGGAGGTTTTCGTAACCGCGGTTTTGGCGTTCGGGGGCCGCTTTCTGTTCTCTCTGTTCTTAAGGGAGCCCCCGGTGATCCTGGATATGGGAGCTACCTACCTCCGCATTTTGGCGCTTAGTCAGATCTTTATGGCTCTTGAGGGAACTTGCTCAGGGATCTTCAGAGGGCTGGGCCAGACTCTTCCACCAAGCATATGCAGCATCAGTTCCAATTTGCTCCGACCGCTTTTGTGCTGGTCGCTTGCCAAATGGATGGGCTTGGATGGCCTTTGGTTGGGTATAGCGGTGTCGAGCGCTTTCAGAGGGGTGTTCATGATGACCTGGTACAGCTTGTACAAGGGGCGGATACCCCAGGAGAATGAAGCCAGGTTGTCACCTGCCTGAGAACATAGATTTGGTTACGGCCTTCCCTTTGGTCACTGGCCAACCTTCCGATACTTCAGGCCAACCCAATGGCCAAGGCCGGTGACCCTTAGTGCGGGATACCAAGTGAAGTTCCCTCAAGGCAGTCATCGATCAGCTTGTAGTTCGGAATTGCCGTGGGTTTGAAGGGAATGTCCGCGATGTTTTCAAAGGTTATGTTCTTTTTCTCGGTTCTGTGAAAGCAGCTTCGAAACCCGTTATCCAAGATCTTCTCTTGTTCAAACCCTAAATCCTCAAGGGCGGGTAAAAGGGCTTTGGCTCGAAGGTTTGCACGATGCACAGGCCACCGCCCGGTTCTATCTTCTGGACCCTCAGGCAGGAAATTGCCTGTGAGGTAGCGGACGCCTATGACGGAGAAAGCGTGCTCCTAATGGTCCCTTTCTGTGAAACGGTGGTCTCTTGTAACCCCTTCCTGTACTTACATGATAGCACTGGGGACTTTCCCGCGTCCCCGGGAGGGGTCGAGGTTCACCGTGGTTGGCCCGGGCCACACCACCTCCAAACTTTCACAGCCTTTTGATAGAAAAGCGTTCCCCCTTTCGTATATGTAGGTGGGAAATGGAAAGGGCTTGCGGAGGAGGGATGCTCTTTTGGTCGAAGATGCTTGAAAGGGGTGTAACGGCTGAAGGTAAATGAGTCAAATCTCGTCAGCGAACTGAAACGCAAGAACGCAGCTGCTCTGCAGTTCGCATTCTCTTCCTACGGCAACCTCGTGTACAAGGTGGTCTTGGGTGTCTTGGGGAAGGGCACGGAAAGGAGCTGCGCGGAGGAATGCGTCAGCGATGTGTTCTTTTCAGTGTGGCAACACTGTAACACCTACGATGAAAGAAAAGGGAGCTTCAAAAATTGGCTCGTAACGGTGGCCCGCTACAAAGCCATCGATTGCCGGAGGGCCCTTTTTAGGGGCGGTTTCTCTTCTTTAGGTCCGGAGCCGGATACTCGGGGATGCAGTTGTAGTGTGGAAGAAACCGTGGTCTTGGGGGAGAACAGAGAGGAGATCTTAGAAGCCATACAGGGCATGGGGGAAGTCAACAGAGAGATCCTGTTGAGAAGGTACTTCCTTGATGAGGACATTGAGTCCATCGCAAGCAGGTTGGGAGTACACCGTTCCTACGTAGACAACCGGTTATCCCGGGGGCGCAAGGCCCTGCGGCAAAAACTAGCTCACTTGCACAAAGGGGTGATGACGTGAGCGTTCAAAACCGCCGAGGAAGGCCCGGTGAAAAGGCGTTGTACGAGATGCTTAATGAGGTGCAGTACGACTTTCGGGATGAGGAGCATGTGAACGTAGAATTAGGTAAAAGGCAAAGACGAAGGATTGCTGCAGACCTCAGGAAAAGGACTGAGGGTTACGGGCCAAAGATCTTTCGATGGACAGCAGCCCTTGCAGCTGCGCTCGTCATCTTGGTTGGTGCGTTTTCCCTCGTTCCTGTCTACGCGGAGACTTGGCCCGTAGTGGGTCCTGTGATTCAGATGCTCAACGAGAGATTCGGTCAGTACAGAAACTACGCGGACTACGCTCAGATGGTGAACAAGGAGATTACAAGCAACGGGCTCTCGTTGACCATAAACGATGTGTTGTGTGACGATGTGACTCTCATGTTTACGTTTACGATAAAGAGTGAGGAGAATCTCAGGGAGAAGGTGGATGGGGGCCCAGCAACGCTTTTTCTCACCGGCAATGCCAGGATCAACGGGAAAAGGCCCGGTGACAGTTCCAGCACCGGCACATTTTTGGACGACCACACGTTCACCGGGGTGGACGTCATTGCCTTGGATCCCTTCAAGAAGCCCCCAACAAAGCTTCGAATCGGCATCACTGCGAGGGAATTGTTCGGCATAGAGGGCGTGTGGGATCTTGCTTTTACGGCAACCAGGGAACAGATATCCAAGGACATAGTTGTGTTTGCGCCCAAGCAAAAGGTCACCCTGGGCAACGACACTGTAACCGTTGATAAAATTCACTTCACCCCTTTGCACACATCTTTGGTGGTCACGGGGAAGTGTCAGGGTCCCTACGGCGATGAGCCCGCCTTCGAGTACGACCATTGGTTTTTGTTTGATGATGCCGGCAACTATCTTAAGCCTGTGGGTTGGAATCGTCACGGAGCCCGGGGGCAGTTTCGGCAGGTCTTTTACCTGGAACCTCCGTGTGTGATCCCCGAATACTTGACTGTCGTACCGGCAAGATTCACGCCCTTTGAGGAAAGCGGGGAAGCTCCCCGAGAAACCGTGAATCTTACAGGAGATTATCCCCTAGTCCTGGAGCAGGGCGAATTCGGGATATTGGTTGTGGAGGATGTGATATTTGAACCGGAAAAGACGGTGGTTACGTTCAGGGTTGAAGGCGTGGTTCCAGCTTTTCAAGGGGATGCGCTGGGCATAGTCGATGGGGATGGGGAGTACCTGGAGCCCCTCGGTCCTCTTGAGAACCTTTTGGGGGGCAGGTTCCGACGGGAGTTCGAAGCTTTGAATCCGGGTGAGGATTACAGTTTCGTTACCACAACATTCGATGATTACAAACTCAACGTAGACGAAACCTTTGTCATAAAGCTTAAGTGATCAAGGTGGGAAGACGACGTACCGGAAAGGCCCCCAGCTACCAGGTAGGGGGGCCTTGTGATGATTTGTTTTGGGCCCTGCCTTGTGATGCTACTGAGGGTCTCGTCTTGCCGTGGATTACTTGAAAGACAGGAAGGTGCCGGCATTCAGGGATGAATTTGGTGAGGTAGCCGGTTTGCGGGATTTCATGTAGAATTGCAGAGAACCCGAGGACCTCTACAACGAAGGGTGGTTGACGATTGAAAAAGGAGCTCATCATCATCGCCTCAATGACGAAACAGTTGCGTTGCCTAGGTGTGCAGGACAGGGAGCCTGTGCTTTTTCTGCCCCAAGGCGGGGTCCGGTGGCAATCAGAAGGGGAGGTACTGACCGTTGTTGTATCCAAGGAGTGGACCTACGCCAAAAACCGGTATATGTCGGGAAGAATCATATCCTCCCGCATCGAGGGCGGCATTCTAAGCCCCATCCCTCTCGACCTATACTACCGTGATGAATGGGACAGTAAGAGCTTCACCTCGCAATGGGAGAAAGCTATGAAAGACTCTGATAAGGATTCTCTCCCTCCTGCTTGGGTCATCGATGTCATGGAATCGGGGAAACGCCCTGTCTGCGAGATGCAACAGGTCATCCCCTGGGAAGCCATTCCTGATGGAGCACCGGACAATCCCTTCGGGGATCCCATATTCCAGGCTGTGGAACTGTATCACGGGGGCGATCCTAAGCAGGCTTTCCGGGTGCTGCAAAGGTGTCTTCAATTGGACACAAGATGCATAGACGCCTACGTTCACCTTGGCCTTTATCGGGCGGGGGATATGTCAACGAGATCTAGTGTTGAGCAGGCCGTGAAAAACTACTTGGCCGGGATCTCCGTGGGCAACACGGCGCTACCCCAGGGTTTTGACGGAGTCTTGCCCTGGTCGTGGATAGACAACAGGCCGTATCTTCGGGCCCTCCACGGGCTAGGCGTGTGCTATTGGAACCTGGGCGACGTATCCGGGGCCAGGAGGGTGTTTGAAAGGACTTTTCGCTTAAACCCCGATGACCATCAGGGTATCCGCTTGTTGTTGGGGGCACTTGATGAAGGCTTAAGCTACCTTGAGTTTTGCAGGCAAGAGAAAGAATGGTCATGGTCTTTGTGACGAGGGGGGCGCGGCTGAGCAGCAGGTGCAGGCCTCGTTCAATTGCGAGTGCCCCCAGGTAGCACAAGTGGTCATTCGACGCAAGTTGCGGGGTCTGGCCGAAACAACGCCCTTTAACCTGGTCGGTTACAGGTGCTGGGAGATATGGCTCAAAGGGAATACAAGACGCTGCCATCAAGCGCGCACAAAAGTCGATGTTTTTCGAAGAAGAGAGCATGGGTTACCCCCAAGGCCTTCTCGTACAGCGGGGGAAACCGGCGGGAATCTACCGGTAGATTCGATAGGCACACCGAAATCCAGCTGTTGGCGTTGTTGTCTGTGTTTTTGACACCGGGGCGGGTCACTTCCTGGGGCGCAAGGTACTGTGTTCTGAGGTGCCAAGCCGCCACAGCAGGCTCCATAATCACCAAGTTAGTTTTGGTAACGAAAAAGGGTCCCCAAACTCGCAATATGCCTGGTTGGTAGCTTTCTTTTATGCTTCCAACGGTAACAGTTGGGGGTAACGCAACCTGGCTCCGCAGTGAAGGGTGACAGCCTCCCTCGGTAGTCGTACGACCCGAGGAAACCTCCATGCCCAACCAGGCGTTATCCCAAGGGTTGGGCAACCCTCCATGCCGTGGCAGGAAGGATGTGGCTGTAGGGCGAATTGGGTCTCGGTGAGGGGGTGCAGTACCTAGAGACTGTTGGGAGAACCGTCGTTGCAGAAAGGTTCCATTCTCCCCGGGAGTTCTTTGGGTGAGCTGTGCCTCAAGTTGAAGGTCCAGGACCCTTAGGCAGGCCAGTGATGTAGAGCAAAAGGCGAACAAGAAAGGGGTATGAAGGTGAAACTGACAATGGTGCAGCTTGCGGTCAGGGACATGGATGAGTCCGTCAAGTTTTACACTGAAATCTTAGGGCTTACCGTTGCCTCGAGAGGGCCTATGGAGCCCCCGGTGGAACTGTGCATTCTTAAAACCAATTCGATCAACATTGAACTGACCCATGGCAAAGAGGATCTGGATAGCTACCCAAGCATCGGAGACGGGGTGAACATTGGCTTCGTAGTGGACTCCGTCGCGGATCTCAAGAAAGAGTTTGAGGGCAAAGGCGTAAAGACCACGGAGATCTTCCACCCTTTGCCTTTCGTAAAGTTTTTCTACATCAAAGACCCCACTGGTTACAATATTGAGTTTACGGAATTCGTGAAGCCTGAACCCAAGTAGACGGTGATAGGGGATGAACCACGGGATCTTGTTCATCCCCATATCTTAAAGAAGGGCGTATCAAGACGCAGCCTCCTTAATGAGTAAGAGCACTTGTACAGGTAGCCTCGGAGAATACGGGTCTTTTTAACCAGATCCAAGTTGTTCATTTCAGAGGGTTCGTTGGCGCTGCTCAGGAAAAGGGCCACAAAGGTGATGCCCGAATGATCGCTCAAAAGGACCCCTTTGTTAAAGTAGATGGATTTTCAGCATCTTCTTGTGGCCATCTACCTCGCCGCGGTCTCAACGGAAGCGGGGAGGAAACAGCTGCTTTGTGGTTGAAGTTTGCATGGAGCCAACTGTATCGAACCCTTGTTCCCGACACTGTGCGCCGGAGACATCGCGGTAAGATGAACCACAGGAGGTGACCTTTTGAAAGTTCGAAGGTTGTCGAAATACTCGTTCGCGTCAAGACCCACTCCCCTCGAGCAACTGTCAGAAGTCATCGACAGATTGGATGGTTTGGACCCCACAGATCCTGTGTGGGATCTGCTTCACGAAAGAGCCCCGGACCTGTACGTGCGTGCAGCGAAGACTTTAGAGCTTCGGGGGCTGCTGGTTGCTAGACGAAGAAGTGCCCAAGATGGGCTGTTACGGGATCTCACTAGGTTTAAGAGTAGCCACGGGTCAGAACTCGACTATCACGAGGTCCGGGAGACCTTCGAAACGGTGGAATCCTTGAGTCAGCAGGCGGTGTTTACGGAGGACGATGTCTGTTCCGCCTCAGATCTCTTGAAGGAATTCGAGGCCATGTTCAAGGAGCACAGCCGCCTGTTATCTGAAAAGCCTTCTACCCGGGGAGAGCGCCAACGCATACAGGGTGAGATAGGCGAAGCTGAAAACCGCATTTCCCGGTTAGCCCGCGATCTTCTCGCTTTGGTTGAGAAACTTTCCAGGGAGGGCCCGTCCGCAAGAAAAGAGCAGGTGCTTCTTAAGGGTGAGGGACCTGCGGACTCGTCGAAGGGTGAGCTGGATCCTGACACTGGGGATCCTTCTCCCGGTGACTCCCACGATGCTAAGGACGAAGCAAGCGAAACAAAGGCCCAAGTGCCCGCGGTCCAAAAGGAGGAGCAGGCCCAAGACCCCGAAGAGGACCGGGAGCCGTTTCCTGCACAAGAGGTTTTGGAAGATGAGATGGGGCAGCAACCGGACTTTTCCCGGCAGCTCTTGCCGTCTGAGGGGCAACAGGTTACGGAACCGCCGGTAGTGCCCGAGGTGGTTCCCCCGTTCCCCCTAGATCCCCTGGTGTGGGGACAATTTTCCCGGGGCAAATTTGCCGAAGCGTACTGGTTGAGCTTGGGTGCAGGCGATGAGAAGGGGCTGGGTCCGGTGACCGACGCTCTCTTGGCTTGTGCCATGCAAGCTTGCAGGGGCAGTGAGCCTCCCGACCACACATCAGACTTTTCGTTTCAACTGGCACAGATTTTCGGCAGACGCCACCACCCCGTGGAAGATCTGCTGAACCGAGGGTTGACCCGGGAAGAAGCGTGCATGTTGACGTGTGCAGCCTCTGTCACTGCCTCTTTGTTGGACCCTGTTACCGGTGCCCTTAACTGGCTGCAACAAGCTGCGGGCGAAAGTTTTCCCGGAAATGGCACGCTCAAGGTCATAAGCGAGTTTCTTACCAAGACCCGGTGGACGGGTTTGACGCCGACCCTTGAAAGCGGGGGTGCTTCGCCGGGGGAAGAAATCGCAAGAATCCGTGAGGAGGCCCGGGATTGGGTTGGGGCGGCAGGCATAACCCGGTTCGAGCTTCTCACGGCGACCCAGGTTCTGCGGCACCTCGGCGACCCCAAGGAAGGGGTTGTGGGCAGTGTCATGGAGGCTATCAGCAGGGGGGATGATCCCCGAAGCTCGATACCATCTTTGCCTTCGTCCAGCTCCGAGTTCGATGCCCTCATAAAAAAGGCGATGAGAAGCCTGGGAAGGGCTCCCGTGGATATTGTGGGGATCTACAGGAACCGGCTACACAGGTTGTTGAAACAGGCTTGGGCTATACAGGTTAGGTACCTGGAGGCCCACAAGGAATTTCGGGATCTTCGTCAGAATGTTGACGCCACGCCCCAGATTGCTTTCAAAGAATTCGTGAACGAGTTGGGTCAGTGTTTTGCCCAGGAACGGGATGTTTATGTGTCAGGTTCCCCTCGCAGGCAGGCGCTGGCAAAGGGCTTGACCCTCATCTTGGAGCGGGTCATCGGTATTTTTTCAGGTGAAGGAGGGGACATTCCGGGAACACCCTGGGTCTCTTACCTGCAAGCCCCGTTGCTTTCTCTTGAGCGCATACCCGTGAGTGAGGAGGAGCCGCTGCCCGAAAAGCTCACCCTCGAGCAAGCCCAAGAGCTCTCCCGAAATATTGCCAACCCCAGGCCCACAGAGGACTTGGTAAGGGCCCAAGCTGATCGGTTGGACTTTTATGCGGCCAACCTCATACTCGACAGCACCGGCGATCCTGTCTTGCGGAACAAGCTTACCCCTTTGTTGGAAGAGAAGGCCAAGAGGGCTCAGGACGTTCTGGATGAGACTCTGACAGCCTTGAGAAACGCCATAGAAGAAGCAACTCTGGACAACACGCTGTCGGAAAGCGAGAAATCTGATTTTGATGGCATTGCCCTTTCTCTTGCAGAAAGCAAGGACGAGAGATTGTACCTTCTCCTCGACGAGGCTAAGTCCTGGCTTGAGGAACTGCGCCAAAGGAGAAGAAAGAGGGCGGATTCCCTCACGCAGCACCTGGGCGGGCTTCAAGCAAAGATTGCAGGCGGCGAAGAGAATTTAGTGACCGCGGCTGCCGCGGGTTACGTGGAAAGGGCCCTTGAGGCTCTCGGCAAGGGGGATACGGTCCTGGCCGATGAGTACACAGGTCGTGCTGAGGACATCCTTCGTTCAGGTACAGTTGAAACCCACGAGGAGCAAGTGATTCGCACCGATGACTACGAGGTTTACAAGGGGGTTTGGCACCGGATTCAGGACAGTTTGGAGGCCCCCGGAGGGCCGGAACGGCTTAGGGGTATCCTTTCAGAGGGCAGGAGTGCTGCAGGCATAGACATGCGGGAAGTGCCCGGGGCGAGGTACCCGGAGATCAGATCCGGACTTCGGGCCTTTGCGGGTCTTAAAAGGGGTCCCTCCCAGGGGGCCCAAAAGAAGATCGGGCAGTACGTTCAACAGGTGATGGAGTACCTGGGTTTTGTGGGTACAGGTGCCGCCGAGCTGCAAGATCGTGAAGATGACTACCAACACTTTCGTGTTCAAGTGGCCATGCACCAGCAAAGTCCCATTCCCCAGTTCGGTTCCGCCCTCAAGGGACTTTCCGACGTGTTGGTGGTTTGGAGACGCCCGGATGTTGCCTCCATGGCAAGCCTCGTGGATTCTTTGAGACTGCAAAACCCTGTTATCTTGTACATGGGGCGTTTGACCAAGAAACAGCTTGCGGACTGGAGTGTTATTACCCGGGCAAGGGCTATGACCGCTTTGTTGGTGGACGAGATTTTGATTCACTTCTTGGCGGGGCAACGTTCAAACAGGCTGAGGGCAGCCGTATCCTGCTCCATGCCCCGGGGATACGCCAACCCTTTTTCGTTTTCCGGTTCCACTGTTCCCCCGGAGGTGTTTTGCGGTAGGGAAGAGGAGCTCAAACAACTGGAGAGGGCTTTGGGAAGCGCGGTGATCTACGGTGGCAGGCAGCTGGGTAAGTCCGCTATGCTGAGGGAGTTTCATCGCCGCTACCACAACCCGGAAATGGGTCACTACGTGGTTTTTAAGGACATCAAGAACACGGGAAAACCGGGACCTGCTGAAAGACCGGACGCGGTGTGGGCACAGATAGGCCAGGGTCTACGGGAAGCAGGCTTTCCCATCAAAGAGCGGGCCGGTGAAGAGGAGGTTGTGTTCTCCGTGAAGGCTAGAATGAGGGAAGTCCCCTCGAGCCGTGTGTGGGTGCTTCTGGATGAAGCTGACGATTTCCTGAAGGCAGACGGTGAGGATCCCCAAACACCGTTTGCCGTAGTGCACAAGCTGAAGGAGCTCATGGACTTGACAGACAGGCACTTCAAAGTTGTCTTCTCCGGGCTTCACTCAGTGCAGCGTTACACGTCTGTTCCCAACCATCCCTTCGCCCATTTTGAAACTCCCATGGTCATAGGGCCCCTTAAGCCCAGAGATGCCCTCAAACTTATCATGGAGCCTCTTCACGCTCTTGGTTTTCGGTTTCCCAAGATCGATGCTGCGTACAGGATTCTGGCTTACACCAACAGTCACCCGGCTTTGGTCCAACTGTTCTGCTCTGAGATAGCGAAAATGAGTGTCACTGCGTCCCCCCCTTACGAGGTGACAGTTGACATGGTTGAGCAGGTGTTTCGCAACCAGGATACCCGAAGGATCATCCGGGAGAGGTTTGAATGGACCCTGGATCTGGATGACCGGTACGCTGGGTTGGTGTACGCGATAGTGGATGCCCAGAAGGATATCCCCGACGGTTTTAGGAAGGAGTTCTCTGTAGAAGAGAGCATGGACATAGCCCGGGCAGCTTGGCCAAGCGCCTTCACACAGGTGGGACCTGAGGAGTGTCGTTCCCTTTTGGATGAGCTGGTGGGGCTGGGGATCATGATCCGGGCTTCCGGTGGCTACAGATTGAGAAACGCTAACGTGGTGACTACACTGGGTTCGAAGGCTGAGATCGAGGAGAAGCTACGGCTCTTGGCCCAAAGGGAAGTTCCTCCGAAAGACGCGTCCATGGACAGAAGGATCAAACTGTCAGATGGGGGCGGTTGGCATCCCCTCACTTTGGCCCAGGAAGCGACCCTGCGCCTCAGCCACCAGCCGGTATCTTTGATCTTTGGGTCACAGGCTCTTGGGCAAGCCCAGCTTAGGGAGTCCATAAGGGAGACGTTTGTGAGGGTTTGCGATGTTCCCGGTGACCTTAAGACCGTCCCGAGGCTGCTATCTTGGCTCAAAATGCAGTCCACCGTTTCGAAATCCCTCACCGTTGCCCTCCTTGAAGCGGGGCGGTTGTTCAGATTTCCCCTTCCTTTTTCAGAATGCGTAGAAGAGATCGCGGGGGTTCTTAAGGAAGGGGATCACAGTCTGCACCTTTTTGTTTGCTTTGGGCCAAGCGATGTGGCCTCCTGGCACGGGTTGTGTCAGCGTGAGCGGGAGAAAGTTTTGGGGTACGCGGGCTATCCCGTTGTGTGCAGGAAATGGGAACGTCACTTTTTGCAGATGATGCTGAAAGATGAAAACTTCCTGGGCGGGGCCTTGGTGGCGGATGAGGTGTACGAACTCACGTCCGGTTGGCCCCTCATAGCTCACACCTTGTTCGGGTCGGGTCGCAAGGGTTCTGATCATGTGGATCCCAGGCCTCCGGCTTTGCGCCTTCTAGATTCTTTGGTGAACGACAGGGATCAGGCCCGGGCCTTTTTGAAACACACGGGGCTTTCCCAGGTGCCCTACGGAGTGGATGTGGTTCGCTTCGTCATGAGTATGAATTCCATTTTGCCCTGCGACGTGGAACTCATGCCAACCCCGTTTATAGGGGTGGGGGAAAGGATAACAGCTTTAAATGCCCTGGTGGATCTCGCTATCTTGCACGAAGAAGGCCCAAAACGGGAACTGGTTGTGGACCCCTTGGTTAGGACTTTGCTCACGCATCTGAAATAGCAAAGTGGGGTTTGGTGTCAAACCCACAGCATTGTGTGGGATCGCTCCCAGTGTGCTTGGCCGCCCCAAAGTTGGGAAGGTAACTTGGCCCGGAAGAGGGAATCTATATCTGAAACTCTTGGGCAGGGAACGTCACTCCATGTACTTGGGGCGGTAAAGACAGCTGTGAAGGGCTAGATGCTAGGAGCATCTGTCTGCAACAGAAAAGTGCTTGCGGTATTGACTCAAGACGAGGGTGTTAATCTTGTAGTTTGGCGGCCGCCAGGTGTAGGGACAGAAAATCCAGACAAACCGGAGGTTCCAATGAGCAGTATTAAGCCCATCAAGCTGAACGGTGTGTGGGATGATGGTTACGCTCTCGATAAACACATGATTTCAAGTGTCCCTGTAGGCGTCGACGGGTACGGCAACACACAGTTCCACAGTGTAAGGACGGACTTGGGGGAACTGGTTTACCAGTATAAGTACAGGAAAAACAGGGACTGTCTGGACCGCATCATCCGGTTATCAGGATCTTTTATCAAGCGATGGCTTATGTACAAAAACATCGATGTGGTGTTGCCGGTGCCCCCCACTGACAAAAGCAGAGAGTTTCAGCCCGTTTTTGAGATAGCGAAACGGGTTGCGCATTTGTTGAATACGTCCTATTGTGAGGATCTCTTGATCAAGCGATCAGCTGCGCAGTCGAAAAATCTGGGCTTGACAAGGAAAGGGGAAATCGAGGGCACCGTTGTGAAAACCGGGAAGGTGGCGGTTGGGTGCAACACACTTTTGGTGGACGACTTGTTCCAAAGCGGGGCGACTCTTACGGAATGTGTAAGAGCACTGAGGCGGGATCAGAATACTAACCGCGTGTACGTGCTGGCTATGACGAAGACAAAGGGTGGATGAGATGAAGGCGTTTGTGGCTGGGCCTCGGGCTGTCAAGAAACTTGACGAATGGGTAGAGGGAAGACTGGCACAAATCATGGGGAATGGATTTTCCGTTTTGGTTGGTGATGCCCGGGGAGTAGATAGCCTGGTACAACAGTACATGCATCGCAGCCATTATAGAAACGTAACGGTGTATGCCAGCCAGGGTAAGCCCAGGAACAATGTAGGTGGTTGGAAGACAGAGGCGGTAAAAGTACAAACCAATGCCAGGGGTTTTGCGTTCTACGCGGCAAAAGACTTGAAGATGGCGGAGGATGCGGACTTTGGGTTCATGGTGTGGAATGGCAAAAGCAAAGGAACTCTGAGCAATATCCTCAACCTTGCTAAGCGGGAGAAGAGGACTTTAGTCTATTTGACAACACACAAAAAGGTTTTTGTCGTTCAGACCGTGCGGGAGGCGGGCAATCTGGTGTCAAACTGCTGCAACGATGCGATCCACCTCTTTGATGAGTTGAGCAAGGGAGAACACCGGGTGCAACCGACGGGAGCTAAGCAGTTGTCCATGTTTTGAAGGGTGCCCAGTTTTTGGTTTGATGTAAGTGCGGACTGTTCACATTAGGGCTTATTAACCACCCATCATTCACCGCGTCCCACGCCGGATACAGACAACAGGAAAACGGGCAGTTTGTGTGGGGGCAACTGTAAGCCCCTTGGGACTTTTCATCGGCAAATCATCACGCTAAAACGCTGCCGTTAAGGGTACTCAGGTTCCACAGGTTGTACCTTGTCGGGCGCAACATCAGGCGCATCTGGCCCCGAACAGATGTTTCCGGCGCTGTGTGTCGTATCTCCTCTGCTATAATACAAGAAATAGCAATAAATCCCCGCATTCGGGGTCTTTTCGGCATATTTATTAGCATTAGGGCAGCAGTCTACTATGCAGTATCCGCATCTACTACACCATGCCGAATCTCACCTGTAATTTCTTTGGTCATCAAGCGTTTTGAGGAGGGTGATCATGACTCTTCCTGTGCCGACAGATCCGTTGTCTTTCGTTAAGGCCCTCGATTTTCGGTACGACGGTAAACCCCACGCCTTGACAAGTTACGATTTGAGCAATGTTAGGGCTATCGCAGATTGCATCTGCGGTGATGGTGGTGACCGGGTGATTCTAGGCCCCGCAAGCTCTGTCACCTTGTTGCTGGGTTCTGTTGTGGCAGCCATCGCTTTGCTGGATCGCAGTGTGAGGTCCCAAAGCGAGGCCATGTACAAAAGCCTCACTCCCGGGGACATAGTGCGGCTAGACGGCAGGTGCGGTGAGTACCTTGGGATTGATGATTATAAGGACTGTATTCAGCCCGGACCTAGACTCAGGATCCGCTTTTCGGATCTCATACATGCAATCAGGTTGGACCAAGCCTGGCGGCTCACCAAAGGGACACCCGGCAGGCGCCGGTTGGACAGGTCCGATAAATCTGTGAGACAAAGCACTGAACCCCTTTTCGTGCTGCAAGAGTTGCTGAAGATACCGAGAAACCGCATACCTCCCGCGTTCAAGGTCAAGTTGCCTGTCGTTGTGGCTACACGCCAAGTCATCGACCACTATTCCCACATGTCTTTGGGCGAGAATGCGTGTGCCACCGTCTTGCCCGCAGCTTACTTCACCCAAGAAAACCGTTACGAAAGGATCGGGCATGACCCTTACAAACGGGAGCCTGTGATCTGTTTCTCTTCCAACATGGAGGTGGCAGCAACCATCGCACGGAACCACAGTGAAGCTTCTGGGTTGTTGATAGGTGATCCCAGAAAACTCAAGGGCAACCTATCACGCATCCGGGATCTACAGGGTGCAAACAAATCAACGGTGGTGCTTGCCGAACTGCCAACCGTGGATATGCAGGATCTTTCGAACCTTGCTGCTGCAGGATTTGAGGTTCAGTCCTGGGGTTCGTCCGCCATAAAAAGGGCTTATGCTCCCGCTCGGGCAAGTCAACGCGGGGTGTCAAGCGATCCCTTCATCCGTAGGGACCAAGTGTTACGAAACGTGGCCACGGGGGCTTCTTGCACCATCACCGTTGAAAGCCCTGAAGGTGAACAGGCAATAGCTGTCATGAGCGATCTTAAGATGCTGTCAAAGAGCATGACACGGTCCGATGAGTTTCGTCGTTTCTTCGGCATTGCCTACGGGTTTCTCATGGATAAGATCTGCTTGCCCCTACCCGAAGAGCAGGTGAAGCTGCTTGGCTACAACGACGGTGAGAGGCTTGAGCGCTTGGGTCAACTGGCAGCGGCACTGTACACTACAGCTTCGGAAGAATCCGCGGTTTTGCTTCAGCGAGTGTATCTAGGCATCATTCGGTGCTGGGAAAATCACAGGCAGTTCCACCCCAAACACGAGGCTTTCAAAAGGGCTTTGGGCGAGCTACAAGCTGAAGACTGCATCGTAGTCAGAGGTTCCACGGATCAGAGGATATTGAAAAGCTGGTTAGGCCCAAACACGCCGGTGAGGGTATTAACCCTACGGCAAGCCCTCAACGCAGACCATCCTGTCAGGAATTGTCTCACCCTAGGGTACTACGGGCAAAACCATGTGAAGCTGCGATACGGGGGCTTTTGCAGTGCAGAGACCATTATCGGTTACCCTTTTGAGCTGGAACAAACAGACAAGGGGCTAAGGTACATGCAAAAGCAGCTCCAACGGTTAGCTGCGCCCAAGTATGCTGCCGAAGATGAACCGTTTGAGACGGCGCCCCTCGATCTAGAGGGGATCGTTCGAAGCTTCGAGGCTGAGTGGGAGCGTTCTTTGGTAGATCGGGGTTTCGCGGATCCGGGCGATGGGTCGGATACCGAGGGCATCCCTGTGGTTTTCGAAGAGGATTACGTGGCCTTCTTGGCACCGGGATACAACTGTAGGTGCTTGGATGAGGAACAAGAGCGTATCACGGTGAAGAAGGTGTCGGAGATCCGGCGGGGAGATTCCCTAGTTTTCGTTAAAGACTCCGCGGAGGACATTTTCGACAGACTTACCGAGACCATCAAGAGAAACAGCCCCAAGCTTATGGAGCAGGTCTACCTCACGCAGCTTTGGAAACGGGCGTTCTCGGACTACCTGAAAACTAACCGTGTGAGCGTGGGGGAATTCCAAAAGCGTTTGCGCAAGGCTGGTGTGAACAGGACAACAGCTACCATAAGGGCCTGGGGAAAAAAGGACTGCATCGGCCCTGAGGAGGATGCCCTAAGGGCTCTCTCCCTGGTGGTTGAAGATCCAGAACTGACAGCTAGGCTGGAAGAGGTGATGGATGCGTGCCGCAAGATGCGGGCCTTGCACATTACCCTGGGCCGGTATCTCGCCAAAGCCATCGTGTCTTCCGCGGCCTCGGGAGCTTCCGTCGATGACGAGCTGATGCTTGGCCAAATAGTGGATGATCTGTCCCTTTACGCGGAGGTGGTCACAGTGCTTGAGGTAGGGAAAAGGTACGTAAAAGTCCCGTCGGGGCAGGCCAACCGCCTGTTGAACAAGTTTTACTAAACACTAAAGCAGAAAACCAACGTCTTTAGGCGTACCTGAAAGGAAGGTGCCATGTGACTCACGACGAAGCTAGGCAGGATATTGCTCGCAAGGTGATCGCTGAAATGATGGTCAAGTCCAAAATGTGCTGTAAAATGCCCACTGCCCTCTGATCGGCCCCATCAGTCAGCAGCCACCTGCCTCCCTAGGTGCTTTGTTTTCACCTCGCCTGCCTTTCGCCAAGTGAGATAATCTGTCATATCCATGTACTTCCTGCCCGTCATCCAGTCCTCGTCTCTTTCGATGAGAAACGCCCCTATCAGCCGTATGGCCGATTCCTCGTTAGGAAAGATCCTGATGACACGTTCGCGCCGCCTGATTTCCTCATTGAGCCTTTCGACCATATTCGTTGTCCGTAGCTTTTTGCGATAGCGTTCAGGAAGTGACAGCACTGCAGTGGCATCATCAAAGCCGTTCTCAAGTATCCTCATTGCCTTTTGGGCTTTGTCCTGGTACGTAGCAATGGTTGTGTTCAGGAGAAACCGGGCAGTTTCCGCATCTGGTGCCGTGAATATTGCTCTAAGACAGTTATGTAATTCCGGCTGCAGATGCTTGGGGGCTGCACTAAGGATGTTTCGTGTGAAGTGAGCTTGGCATCTTTGCCAACATACTCCCTGAAACTGTTCTTGTATGGCCCTTACTAGGCCAGCATGGCTGTCTGACACAACAAGGTCAACGCCTTTAAGGCCTCTTTCCTTTAGCCACCGGCAATACTCGCCCCAGCCTTCATAGGTTTCACTGTCCCCAATCTTGATGCCCAGGACCTCTCTTTGACCGTCTGCATTGATTCCCGTGGCCAACATAATGCTCTGGCTTCGGACCCGGCCAAACTTGCGTACTTTGATCACGATGGCATCCATCAGAACAAAGGGAAATTCCCCCAAAGGCCTCTCGTTCCATTCCTTCACGATGGGATCCAAGTTTTTGCATAGTTCCGACACAGTTGACTTGGAAAACGATGCTCCGCATAACTGCTCAGTGATTCTGGTCACCTTCCTTGTGGACACCCCGTTTACGACCATCTCCATCATGGCAATCAAAAGCGCCATCTCTGAGCGTTGATAACGTTCCCACAACCCTGTTGAGAGGGCTCCCTTGCGAAACTGTGGCACAGACAAAGTGAGTTCACCCATGCGCGTGTGAAGTGGCTTGTCTCGGTTACCATTTCGCTGTCCCATGCGTGAGTCCGTGCGTTCATAAGGTAAAGCCCCGATGGCTTCAGTGGCTTGAGCCTGCAAAACCTGATTCAGTACTTTCTCAACCAGTTGGGCAA
>MTKW01009057.1_pt1 | contig 24857 bp, 23 predicted proteins | sample 1042761 | NCBI WGS metagenome assembly MTKW01 (sample SAMN06205366, study PRJNA360243) | anaerobic digester metagenome | biome: Wastewater treatment plant; feature: Anaerobic digester sludge; material: sludge; isolation source: anaerobic digester fed with sludge from wastewater treatment plant ...
GGGCTGCTTGCGACACAAGGGTTTGCGTGCGAGGCCTCTCAGCACGCCCCTGCCTTGTGTTTGAAGCGAAGCAGGCTCACACAAATGGCAGCCAAATGGGAGACTACCGTGGCTGCAGCGTACCCGTAGATGCCCATGGATGTTTTGGCGATCAGGGCTACAAGCACTGCGCTCTCCAAGACCAGTTTCAAAGCGGAGTTGATCACCGGCGTAACATTGTCCCCAAAACCTCTCAAAATGGCGGTGAGGATACTTTCTAGGCAGAAAAACGGGAGGTGTAAAGAGAATCCCCGAATGAGATTGCCTAGGTTCATGCCAGGGAAGCACACCCGGGATATCACGCTTGAGGACAGCATTACAAAGGCAGTGACGAGCACCGAGTAAACAATGCATACCGTTATGACCTGGCGAGCAAGCCTGTGGGCACGGCTTATGGTGTTGGCAGAAACGGCCCGTGCGATGCGAGGCACAACGTTTATGGACAGCACCCGCACAAAAGCACTTGGAAAGAACAACAAAGGAAGAACCATACCCGATGTTTTACCGTACAGCGATAAGGCTTGAAGACTATCCATGCCCGACGCCATCAAGCATTTGGGGATCAAGAAAGCTACCGAAGCTGTGGACAACGAGTTAAACACTTGACCTATCGAGACCGGCAGGGCGGTCCCCACAATGCTCGCCACAGCCTCTTTTGTCACGAAGTTGCGCCTTAGAACCCACACTTTGATGTCTTTCGCGTAGGAAACGAGCAAAACGCCCAAGGAGAGCAGCTCCCCTACGGTAAGGGCCCACACGGCACCCTCGGTTTCTCCCTGAAACTCCGTGAAGATGAAGCCCCGAACAAGGGTCAACCCCAAAAGCGCCCTGAAAACACACTCACCCAAATCCGTTAAAAGAACAGGCCTCACCCGGTACATCCCGTAGAAGTAGCCTTTGAGCACCGATGAGTAGCTCACGAACATCACCGAGGGCAAAATGGCCGCCAAAGCTTTTGAGGCCGCGAAGGCGAAAGATATCGCCAGAAAACCCATACCCAACAAGGAAAACCCCGTGGCCAGCGCCAAGGCGGACGACACCACCTGCATCCTGTCCTGGGCATGCTGTTTCTCTGCCACAAGCTTCGACACAGACAGGGAAATGCCGGAAGTCATAAGGACGGTGACGGAATAGAAAAGGGCGAGGGTTTGCTCGTATTCGGCCATTCCAAGGGGGCCAAGGGAATTGGACAAGACAACCCTGTACAAAAACGCGATTACGCCCGACAAAGAGCCGGTCAGGGTTAGGGCTACGGTGTCTTTGGCCCAGTGATTCATTTACGCAAGCCTCGCCCAAAACGAACAGGGTTCCTTTCCCACACACAACGTCATATGCGTCAGAAAGGCCCCTTATGTTTCCACAGCCTGAAGGTGCCAAAGCTGTTTCCTGGGATGCTACGATACCTAGGGCGCAGCCCCGAATGTCCTGGGAAGTCTAAAATGCAGGTAACAAGATTTCTCACGAAGGATTTGTCCGTTGAGTTCACTACCGGGGAGGTACTATCCCCGTAGCCTCTCAAGGCAATAGGAGAGGATGTAAAGGGAGAATGCGATAGCATCGTCTAGGTCAAGACCGGGAGGAAGTGCCCTTGAGATCACCCCAGAATATTTCACGCACAGAAACACAACAGAAAAAGAATACAAAACAGTGAGGACAAAGGCCGCAGTAGAAAGTTTCTTCTCCCTGTCCCCCGCTCCCTTCGATAGAGATCGGGTGATCCCAGGAACCGTGTTTGCTAACAGGGCTCCCACGAAAGCAGCTGCAAAAAGGCGCAAGGCTTGGGTATGCTCCCTGTCGGCATACAACAGGCACTTCGGAACAAGCACGACGCCCTGAAAAGGTAATCTCGCACGGGAACGAGTTCTAGACAGGCCCCACAAAAACATTCGCCCAGATCCCTGTGACCGTGCAGACCCGATGAACAGCCCACTAAGCGAAGCGGTGATGTTTTTGACCCCATGAGCATCGCCGATGCGCCTCACAATACCTCTTCTGCACCGTTACCTGTGGGCCACCAGCATGGACACGGATAAGGAAAGACTTACTGTCATGAATCACCCGAAGGGCCAAGATCGTTTGACAGCATGATCCTGTAGAAAAACGCGATCATGCCAATGAAAGCGCAACGGCATCTTTTGCCCAATGGCCCAAAAATAAAAACGCCCACGTAAGGTGGGATATACTGGTGGGGGAGACGGGAATTGAACCCGGGACCTCTTGCATGTCAAGCAAGCACTCTAACCAACTGAGCTACTCCCCCACGTCTGGAGGCGACACCCGGAATCGAACCGGGGATGAGGGTTTTGCAGACCCCTGCCTTACCGCTTGGCTATGTCGCCAAGATATGGAGCGGAAGACGGGATTTGAACCCGCGACCCTCGCCTTGGCAAGGCGATGCTCTACCACTGAGCCACTTCCGCTCGTCTGGTGCCGCAGGCCAGAATCGAACTGGCGACACACGGATTTTCAGTCCGTTGCTCTACCGACTGAGCTACCGCGGCATTCGGTCAGATCGTGAGTTAAAATGGCGGAGGCGACGGGATTTGAACCCGCGATCTCGTGCGTGACAGGCACGTATGTTAGACCAAACTACACTACGCCTCCGCGAACAACTCTGGTGGGCGAAACAGGGCTTGAACCTGTGACCCCCTGCGTGTAAGGCAGGTGCTCTCCCGCTGAGCTATTCGCCCAACCCTTTCGCCAACCATAAGACTGACGCTGTTCACTAGTATAGCGAACGTAAGGGCTCTCGTCAAACAGATTTGTTTCGGTTGTGATGGCGCTTAATTGAAAAAGTAAGTTCCAGGATCTTCTCTTAAAGCAGAAGTTACTCTTACAAGGCNNATGGAGTAATGTATCGGTGGGCTTTGCTGGTCTTGGGGGTTTCCCCAGTACATCCCACCGCCTGACCCCCATATCTGCCTCAAGGTATTGTAAGATCCCTTGTGGTAGTATCAAAACAACCGTGTCTGAGAGGAATGCGCCATGTATCTTATGCTCATCGACGATGATGTCACTTTGGTCAAGGGCTTGAAACGGAGCTTCGAGGCCTGGGGATACCGTGTGGGCGTCTGCTACGACGGACAAACAGCCCTAGAAAGCATTGTGGCGGACACCCCCGACATAGTCATACTGGATGTCATGTTACCAAACAAAGACGGATTCGAGGTGCTGCGTGAGATCAGGAAGCGTTTGCCACAGCTTCCTGTCATAATGCTGACGGCCAAAGCGGAGGACATCGATAAAGTCCTGGGACTTGAGTTGGGGGCTGACGACTATGTTGCCAAGCCCTTTAGCGTGAGGGAACTTGAGGCCCGCATAAAAGCGGTCTTGCGGAGAACAGCGGCCCTCCCCAGATCCCAAATCAAAAAGGATAACCTGGTCATAGATTTGGAGGGCAAAAGAGTGTGGCACAAAGGGTCGGAATTGAACCTGACCCCCAAGGAATTCGATGTGCTGGCGTTCTTGGTGAAACACGCGGGCATGGTCATGGGCCGGGGCCAAATTCTGCAAAATTGCTGGGGGTACGACTATGACGGTGACTCCAGGGTCGTGGATGTCTTGGTTTCGCGATTGCGAGAAAAAATCGAAGATGACCCCCAAAAACCCAGAATCGTACTGACAAGAAGAGGGATGGGCTACTACTGTGAATGATACGGCCGGGAAATCGAGGGAAAAGACACCGTGGGGGATGAGGACCCACCTTGCTCTCACTTACCTCGCGGTTATCTGGATCACCCTACTGGTGGTCACCGTGTCAGTGTCCCATTTTCAGGTGCAAAGCAGCCTGCAGGCCAAAAAAACTCACTTGTACGCGCAAGCCCACCTCATGGCAAGAACCATTGAAGCTAGGGGAGGTCCGGGCATTGCTTCCGTTTCAACCACAGGGGGGGTCCCCTCAGGAGGACGAGTGCTGGTCATCGACCACTTAGGTCGTGTGGCCGAGGATTCCGCCATGGATCCTGCCATGAACCGACGGGATCTGACCAAATTGACAGAAGTGAGTCAGGCTATGGCCGGGGTACAGGTAGCCAACACCTATCACTTACCCAACAAATCCTTCGTCTTGTATCTGGCCGTGCCTGCGCCCTGGGAGGAGGGCACAGGGGCGATCTTCATATCCCAGAGCCTTCAGGACATCAAACTGGGGCGCAACAACCTCATGAAGGTTGTTTTCGTTGGGGGCGGGCTCGCGTCCTTTGCTGCCCTTGGCCTAGCATGGTTTTTGACCCGCTTGGTTGCGGGACCGATCTCAGAGCTTGCGGGCATTGCCAAGAGGATGTCCTCGGGCAGGCTTGACCTTCGAGTAAAGCCCCGGGGTCCTGAGGAGACCAAGGCTTTGGCAAACTCTTTTAACTCCATGGCAGAAGGTATTGAAAAAGTGCTCAAAACCCAAGAGGAATTCCTCTTGGCCGCTTTACACGAGATCCGTTCCCCCCTCGCGGCCCTGAGCGTCTTAGTGGAATCCATGCAGATCAATCCCCCCGAAGAGAGGGAATTGCCTGAGTTTCTCCAGGATATGAAAGGGGAATTGGACCGTTTGGTCCGTACAGCCGAAGGAATACTGGACCTGCTTCGCTTGACCGAACCTCCCGACGAAAAAAGGGTTAACCCCCTGGGTGAGCTGCGTGCCGTAGTGGAAAACCTCGGTGCTTATCCGGAACACCGGGGACGTTTGAACCTAAGCTACGAAGGGTCCGTGGGGGACACTTTTGCCGTAAACCCCACGGATTTTCGTCTGATCGCGACCAACCTCATCGACAACGCCCTCAAATATTCAGAACAAGGGTCCCCCGTGGACATTCGGTGCCACACTGCGGCGGGCAATTTGGTTCTGTCGGTAAAAGACAGGGGTGTAGGGATCTCCAGAGAAAACATACCTCGCTTGTTCGAACGCTTCTACAGAACGGACCCCTCCAGGACAAAGTCCACCGGAGGTGCGGGGCTGGGCCTTGCCATCGTCAAAGAAGCGTGTGAGCGGAGCAAAGCTGAAATCTCAGTAGAGAGCAAACCGGGCTTGGGTTCAGTCTTCACGATCACATGGGTAGGTAACGGAGATGACGAAATTTCCTACCAAAAATGATACAAAACTGTTACACAACGTAACGTGCCTGAAAACAACCTGCCCCATAATCATGGTTGAGAATAACTCAAGGGGGTTACCAGGATGAACAAGATTGCACTAAGGCGACAGGCGACCAGCTTGCTGATTCTGCTTTTGCTCTCAAGCTCGCTGTTGTCGGGCTGTTCTCTCACCGCATCGAGCGCACCTGAGGTGATAGATCCTGTGCCACAAACGGGGTACGTGGAGCTCGTGCTGTACTTTGGCGACGATCAAGCCATGGAAATCTGGCCTGAGTTTCGACAGGTGGAGGTTCCAAGTGACCCAGGTCAACGGCTTCCCGAAGCTGAACTGGTCATCCAGGAGCTGTTGAAAGGACCAAGGGACAACCTGCTGCGAAGAACGCTCCCTTCCGAGGCCAAACTGTTGTCCTTGACCATCACCGACAAAGTGGCTTTCGTGAATTTCAGCAAAGAAATTCAGACCAAGCATCCAGGGGGGTCCGCCGGCGAGGGAATGACCCTAGGGTCTTTGGTGGCGTCTCTTACAACCTTGCCTGACATCGATCGCGTACAGATCCTGGTGGAAGGTAAAACCATCGAAACCTTGGCAGGACACTACGATCTGACCAGACCTAGCGAACCTTTCGTGCAGACCACCCCCCCGGTGTTTTGCAGCGAGGAAAGGGCCGAAGGGCTGCAAAACAGGGTCGACGCCGGCGAGGAACAGTGGCGGAAAGACCCCCTTGAGGTCGCCAAACGCGAGGCGGGAGTTAGGGGGTTGTTGTCTGGTTACACCTTCAAGTTGATTTCCGATGACGGGGAAGTCGCGTGGGTAGAGGCCAAAGGCCCTGGGGACTACCTCATCGGGCTAGTGCAGCCCCAAAAGCAAGGTCCAGGCGGTGTGTGGGTTATCAGTGAGGTGACAACCCCCTAGGACACCGCAGTAGGGGGGTTCGGGACACAATCCGGCCCCCTTACCCTTCACCACGCAAACCTGCATTGGAGCTACTGGCACGGCCATATGGTCCTGTAGCCGAAAACCGTGGCCTGAACCTGGTCCCCGCGTAAATTGACAAGGACGGAATGGAATCAGACCACAGGCGGGGGCGGTGCAGACCCACGGGCACCGTCCCCTAGGGTTCAAATCCTCTCGACCCATTCAGCCTGCTGGATCTCGCTTTCCGGCCAAGGGGGTTGGAAAGATTGCCTTCTCAAGTTGGTTTAACCGCCGACAAGAAGCCCTTGGTAGCCTCCTGCCCCCCATTTCATTTCGGGTGACCCGGTCTGGTAACGAGAGACTCCCTTTAAAAGACTTGTACTTTCTTGGTCATCACAAGGACACCCCGGGCATACCTTGGTTATGTAAGGAGGCGATGAGCGTGGAAGACGCAGTATCCGCACTGCTTGAGCAGGAAAGACAGGCAAGAGCCAAATACAAAGAACTCATGGCCAGGCTTCACGGGGTGGTTGAACGCAGGCTGCTTGAACAAATTATCTCCAACAAAACTTTTGAAATAGAGAGCCTGAAGCTGCTTGAAAGTGGCAAAGTGCCCCACCGGTTCATCGGGTTCGGCCTTGTCACCGATGATGAGGTCAACTTCAGGGAGTCTCCAAGCCCCTACTCGACGGTCATAAGCATGCTGAACAAAGAAACCCCGGTTATCCTTACAGAACGACGGGGCAACTGGGTGGGGATCCAGCTGTACGACGGTAGGGACGGATGGGTCTTCAAGGACTACGTGCGGTTGTTGGAGTGAAGGAAAAAGAGGCAGGCCCCAACAAAGTGGGAACTACCTCTCGTTCGGACTCATTTGCTACCGTCAGGAACCGGTGAACATTTGAGTGACCATAAGCCCGTAGGGACCGCCGGGTACGATGCCTATTCCCACCCGGTCAAAGTCAGGGTTCAAAATGTTTCTGCGGTGCCCGTCGCTTTGCATGAGAGCTTCGTGGGCCACATTCACCGTGTGGGCCCCCGCCAGGTTCTCACCGGCAAAACGATACGTGATGCCTGCTTTGTCCATCATGTCAAAGGGTGAGCCGTATGTAGGCGACGTGTGCGAGAAGTACCCTTTGTCTATCATGTCCTGACTTTTTCTGCGGGCAAGGACAGTCAGACGCATGTCCACTTCAAGGGGCCTCAGACCGAGCTTCGCCCGTTCACCGTTAACCAGCTGAACCATGAGCCTCTCTTGTGCCGTTATTTCGTCGGAAGAAGGCTCCTCAGGTTCAGGATCCGGCGTCTTAGGGGGAAGCGAAGGCTCAGGCACTTCCTGAACCGGATCGTGAGGGTGAACAGGCCCCGGGATATCAGGCTCAGGTACAGGTTGAGGGATCAGGTGCCCCCACAACCAATCGGGGAGGCTTGGCCCGTACACTTGCCTCAACAGGATCTCAAGGCCCAAAGAGCCCGGTTTCGTGAACACGTACAGGTTGCTGCCACCATCCGTCTGCAACACGAATCTCGTGTAGCCGCTAGCGAGGGCCCGTCCCGGCAAAAAGCAGGTTGCTGCAAAAACAGCTAGAAGCAAAGCGATTTGCGCAGCCCGTTTGCCTTTTCTAGATAAAAACATTTGCTCTCTACGCTCCCTTCCTTGAAGATACATACATGATACAAGAGGGAACTCTTAAGCAAAAACTTGCCCTCACCCCATTAATTGAGAACAGTGTAGAAAAGTTACCACAAAGGCCCCCCGTGCGCCCTTTATTACAGTTTACCTGCTAGATGGATGTGAATGTAAGAATTGCCTGGAGGCCGGGTCTAGCCGACCTCCAGATGATGATCATCCTAGGGGTTTGCAATCGAAGTGAACGAACTGAGCGGATATCCATCCTTCTCTTCCGTCTTGAAGCCTGACTCTCACCCATCCCGACTGAGTCTCAAAAACCCCGACCATCGTGCCCTTATTGACCTGCGCTATCACTGCGTACGTTGTCCCCGGCCCTTGCCTGACGTTGACAAGGTTACCAGTGATGGTCCCGGCGCAAGGGGGTCTTTGCGGGGCCAGTATCACCCTGACCACTACGTTAAGAAGCCTGGTCCTAAACACCCGAGCTGTAAGTTCCAGGATCTTCGTGACCATAATGGGATCCCCCGAAGGCGGCACTTCGAAGTTGGCGTGCTCCACCCTCACCGCAACCCTTGCAACCATGCCCGGCTTAGCCTCCGGAAGCACCACAAAGTCAGAGAAGGGTATGGTGTAGTGCAGAGTGTGTACAGTTTGAGCTGGATCGTCAAGGGGTTCGTAAATGATGCGCTGGGCTATCGTACCGTCCACTATGACCTTACCCGGAGCCACGATGACGCGTTTGACCTGGGGCGAAGACGAGAAATCTATTATGTCCGCGGCCGCAGGCTTTTCCTCTGGTATGTCTATGAGTTCTCTAACGATGCCCTGAGCCTTACTGTCTCCGAGCACTTCCTGTATGCGGATGAGATCCTTGATGACCGTCAAACCGGGCACACCCGTCACATTGGTGACAACCTGGATGGTCTGAACCCTAATAACCTTCGCCCGAACCAGGACTATCATTCTCACCATCAAGGTGCGTCCCCCGGAACCCACGTCTATCGACACAAATTCCACTACTGCGGAAGCTACCACCGCCATACCGGGCTGCGCCCCCGGCAGATCCACGAACGTTTCGAAAGGTATGGTAAAGTGTGCCACGTGGACAGACTGGGAAGGCGTTCTGGCCTCGTATATGATTCGGAGGCTGACGGTACCGTTAACGATAATCTTGTTGGGCAGAACCGTTGTAGACCCGATCTGGATCGTGACCACCTGATCGATGATCGAAGCGGCGTCAGGCTTGGCATCGGGAATCGTTAAGTTGTCCCTCAGGACGTACTGGGCTTCCGCCTCTCCAAGGACAGTTTCCGCGCTGATCCTCTCTTTCGTCACCTGCAACCCGTACACTCCGCTGACATCGGTGACCACGTTGATGATGACCGTGTGGGACACTCTGATAGAAAGTGCCGCCACAGCTCGCACAGTGATGGAGCGTCCGTCGGGCTTAACTTCAAACACCGCGTGCTCGATGGCGAGGACGGGTGTCACCGTCATCCCTGGCTCAACCCCGGGAACAACCACAAAGGTACTGAACGGAACCTCTGCGTGAAATACGTGCACAGTCTGGGTTGCAGCGGTGGATTCGTACAGTATGGCGAACTCCACCACCCCGTCCACCACCACTTTGCCGGGCAGTACGGTAACTTTAGTTATCCTGGTCCTTGCAACGAAGTCGATGACGGACCGCACGGGGGGTTTCTCCTCGGGCACCCTGACGGCTTGGCTTATGATGACCTGGGACGTGCCCTCCCCTACTACCTCTTCCAACCTTAGCTCTTCCTGCTTAACTACGAGGGTATTCAGATCAGTAACCCTCCTTTCATTGAAAGCAAAGAGATTCCTCTCCGTCAAAGCATTTATATGCGAGGGTTGGGAGGGGTGTGACGAGGGGCGCTGCACCAACAAAACAAGCGATCGCCGGTGTTTTCCGGCGATCGCTGACAGTCTGGTATTTTAACGGATCATACCGGGGTTACGGACTGCACTTCCTTGATCTCGGGAATCTCTTTCTTAAGGAATTGCTCTATGCCCATCTTAAGGGTCATGGTGGAAAAGGGACAGCCCTGACAGGCTCCCGTAAGCTTCACTTTCACGATGCCGTCATCGGTGACCTCTACGAGTTCTACCCCACCACCGTCAGCCTCAAGCGCGGGTCTGATCTTCGCCAGGCTCTGCTCCACACGTTGTAGCACGGTAATCCCTTCTTTCTGCGGGTCTTTGTGCCCTCACCCGGACACAGCCACACTCTCATTTTCATATAATTCCTGTTCTTGTTCAATAGCATCTAGGAAAGTCTGATCGTCTGTGAAACGCCGGGCGTGCCTCATGCAGGTTTGAATGGTCCTTTTCCTGCTTCCGGAATCTATCCTGAAGCTTTTCGTCGCGAGCAGCAATTCCTCCTTGCCCACAGCCATTTTGTCTTTGTCAAACGCTATACGTTTCGCCCTTGTGACCAGTTCTTCCAGCTCCGCGCAGGAGAAACGGGCCGTCAAAGGCACCACAGCTTCTCCCAGGAAACCTTCTAGTTCCTCGTCGGGCATATCCACGGGTACTTTGGGGCGCCTTCCCCCCGGTGCGAAACCCATGTGCACTAGAAGCACCTCGAGCCTGGCCTGAGGGCCCGGATAAAGGAAGGGAATCTTGTAATCGAACCTGCCTGCCCGCAAGAACGCGTCGTCCAAATGTTCCGGCACGTTCGTCGTTCCCACTATGATGGCCTCCCGATCCGGAAGGCCGAGCCATTCCAGAAACTGCGAGAAGACCCTTTGGGTCTCCTCTTCCGCGGAACCGGCGGAAGCCCCTGTTCTTTTGCCAAAACGGTCTATCTCATCAACGAACACTATGGCGGGGGACATCTTTTCGGCCAAGTTTATGGCGTTTTTCATGTTCTGACCGGACTCGCCCAACCACTTTGAGTAAATGTTTTCCGTCACAAGGTTTATGAAAGGAAGCTGCACCTCGCTAGCTAAAGCGTTGGCAAAAAGGCTTTTCCCCGTCCCGGGCGGACCGAAAAACAAAAGGCCCTTCGGTAGACCCAAACCGAATCGGCGAGCTTTGTCCGGTTGTTTCAACACATTGATGATGTATTTGGACACAAAGTCTTTGATGGCGTGGTACCCTCCGATGTCCTGGAAGCCGAACTGGGGATCCCTGACCTCCAACACCCCCGAGCGTTTGACCATCTCGGACTTCAATTCCTTCATGATGTCCGGGGAAAAATCCTTGACCCTGTGGTAAGACTCCAGAAGTATGCTCTCTATTTGGTGAAGGTTCAGCCCGGACAACGCCACCTGGGTGTTTTCAAGTTTCGGACCCTCCAATGGCACTCCCAATTCGTCCCCTACGGACTTGATGAGGCGAGCTCGTTCCTCTCCCGTAGATGGATCCACAGTGATGATGACGGCAAAATCCCTGGTGAACTCGTCCATGATCTTGGAGGCATCGGACGTGAGGATCAAAACGGTGGAGCCTTTCGAAAGCACGTTAGGATCGAGCGCCCACGCCCTGAGGGCAGCTTGAAACCCCGTGTCCGCCTCTCTCATCTCTGAGATGTTCTGAAGCAAAAACACGGTGGGGGAAGATTTCAAAAAGCCGTCCATCTCCTTCAAAATACCCTTCACGGCCTGAATCTCAACCTGCCCCTGGGGCCGGACCCTGCTTGTCAGCGGTGTTTGCTGTGTCTTCTTCCGGTAAGGCTCGAAGACTGGGCCGTTACCTTTTCGGAGGGTCCCCAGACCGTCCCAGGGGTCGTACAAAAACACGTGCTCTATTTCGGCAAACTCCGGAGAAGACAGCACGTAAGATTTCAACTGGTATATTCTTTTTGGATCCACGGTTTCAAAGCAGATCACAGGTGAATAGTTAGAGCGCCTTTTCATCATGCCCGATGCGATCCACGAATCGTCAAAGATGGACGTCAAGCCCCTGCTCCCCCTCTCACCCGCAGGGCGTATCCACCCTTACGGTCAAGCTCAGTCCGTACTTTTTAAGCAGTGCCAGTATGCCCTGGGTCTTGCCGTCTCCTAGCCTCTCAAGCAGGTTTATTCGCCCCTTCGCTATCTCGATCTCAACGAAAGAAACCACCTGGGACACCTGGGCTTTCAAAGGGGCACCTTCTTCTTGGACTCGTCCTTTGCCTCTTCGCCCAGTTCGTTTTGAATCTGGCTGCTCGTTTTGGCCACCACTGACACGGGGATGGCCCACAGACCCAGTTCTTTCAGGATCCTGTTCATGTTTTCCGCCTCATCGTAGCAGGCGTCCCCGGGGAAACCCGAAAATTCCACCTCTATCTGCCCCTGCCTGTTTATCTCCACCCTTATTTTTCTACCCATCAAAGAACCCCTCTTACTAACACTTTCTTGCCCTCAAGAGGGTGCTTCACCTCATCCACTTCGACGCTGTAGTTCAGCTCCGACAAAGCTCGAGCCACGCAAATCGTGGAGTAGTTCTGGATGATTCTGTCCTTGAGCTCCCCAGCTATCCTCTCGTAACCCCCGTATGAATCAGCGATGAACCGGACTTCCCCTGTTTTCTTATCAACGATCACACCCAACCCCCGGGGAAACCCAGGGCCCACCAATGCCCAATCGCACAAAATGGAACGCCCGTAAAAATCCGTGATGGATCTCGTCACGTCCATGTTGAATTCCTCGGCCGTAGCGTTGACGGCTTCGCTTAGTATATCCCAGCCTGGGTCCTCTTGAACCGGGCTACCCGCTTCAAGAGCACTCTCAAGCCTGATGTCAGTCTTGTACGAGCTAATGTGGCTCATTTTCTCACCCTCCATGAAAGCCTCACTCGACTCCTTAAGAACTCGGCCTTCCTCGCTTTTTCCAAACCCACTTCACGATGCAGCTCTTGTAACCGGTTTCTCACCTGGGACGGGTCGGAAAGATCCACCTTCTCGGCAGGCTCTTCGGGAGATCCTGAGGGCATTTGCCGTTCAAGGCGCTCCATCTTCAAAAGAGCGATCCGAACCCTGGACTGTTCCGCCTTGACGGGATCTTTCTCCTGATAAAGCCCGGTTTCCGCTTCCCGAAGCTGAGCGTTCAGTTCCGGAAGCGCCATTTTCGCTATCTCGCTTCTCCACTCCAGCACCTTTAGGGATCTGACCCTGGCCACCCCTCCGCCCTTTTCCCAGCCTTCCACAAGCTTTCTTAAGGCAGCCAGTTCCTTTTCCTCTTGAGATTCCTCTGGTTCTTCCTCGGGGTACCCCCGGATGACGGACCACCGGTGCGCCTCCAGTCGCCTCACCAAAGCATCTTCTTCTTGTTCCATGGCTGTGATGCGCCTGTCGTAATCTTTTGTAAGGATGGAGAGCCAGAAATTAACCCCGATGTATGAATAAAGGCAGAACGCAGCGAAACCCGGCACCGTGGAAACGGCCAACACAGGTCCCGTTGACCATTGAGGCGCCAAGGTCTTTGTGATTCGCAAGCCGGTGAGAAAACCCGCGGCACCGAGAAACAGCAGCAAAACCCGGGACAAAAAGGTGTGTTCAAACTTTGTTAAGAGTGTTTCAACCCACGAGTATCCCAACCATGCAATAGCGGCTACGGCAATTAATACCCAAAAAATCCACATGGTAGGACCACCTCGAGTCCTTGCTATTTATTATATCATAAGGTTTTTTAGGGCAAATCCTGCCCCAACCGTTTTTGGAGGTTCTCCCTGGCACGCCACAGCTCATCGGCCCCGGGTGCCTGAAGAGGGAGTCGCCTTCCATCTCTGAGCAGATAACTGTCCCCCACCTTGAGCTTGCCCACTACCGCCGCGTTAATACCGGATGCCTCGTAGGCACGGCAAAGCCCTTGTCCATCCGACGTAGCGACCAAGAGACAACCGGACGAGACGAGTCCCAAAGGATCGATGCCCCCGAAGCTTGCTACCTTCCTTGTCACACCGAGCATGGGGATCTTGTCAGCGTACACTTTCGCACCCAAAGATGCCGCCTTACAAAGTTCGTACACCGCGCCAAGAACCCCTCCCTCCGTAACATCATGCCCACAAGAAGCACCTTGCTGCCAGGCGATGAACCCGTCTTTCGTAACGCTTATGTCAAACATGAGATCCCTCGCCGCCTGAATCTCCTCAGGGTCCAAGACGCCGTCGAAGACTCCGGGAAAATCCCTGACCAACACGGAGGTACCTTCCATGCCCGCCCATTTCGTGAGCACCAGATCCTGACCAGCTTCGGCGTCCTCGGGCCTCAAAACCCTTCCTCCCCGGGAACGCCCCAAGGCCGTCACGCTCACTATGGGTTTCGAGATGCCAGGGGTTACCTCAGTGTGCCCGCCCGCAACCTGAACGTTTTCCTCACAACAGGCCGCGTCGACATCATCCATAATCTTGGTCAGATCGGAGACTTTTGCCCCCGGGGGCAAAAGAAGGGTCAGCAGCAAACACACAGGTTCCCCGCCGCACGCCCCTATGTCGTTTAAGGCCACCTTTACCGCAAGCCAACCCACCATGTCCTGTGCACCGGTGATGGGGTCCGTGCTTGCCACTAAAAGCTCGCGCCCCAGGTCCAACACCGCCGCATCTTGTCCGATGCCCGGGCGAACGAGGATTTCCTTCCTCGGTTTTCCTGTCCTTTTGAAAACGATGTCTGTGAGCATGTCCGGGGGAATCTTGCCTACTTCCAGCTCCCCATCTATATTATGTGTATGATTCAAAGCCAAAGCCCCCATCTTAAGAAAGGATTTTCCCCCGAGATTATAACATTGGGGGGCTTCTGTTATTATGTCCTGTGGGGTTAGGAGGTCCTGATATGCTGAAGATTACAGGGGGACTTTACCGAGGAAGGAATCTGCGGTCCGTGCCCGGGGATTCAACCCGACCGCCCCTATCAAAAGTGCGGGCCGCGGTCTGCAATATCCTCACAGGTTGGACGGATTCCGCCAAGGTGCTTGATCTCTTTTCCGGTACAGGTAGCTATTCGTTCGAGCTTTTGTCGCGGGGGGCCGAGTCCTGCACGTGTATAGACAAAAATCCCAAAGCCGTGGAAACCATCAGGAAGAACGTAGACATTCTGGGCGTTCGGGATCAGGTCAGGGTCATAAAAGGGGATTTCGCCCAAGTGCTGCCTGCCCTCAAAAGATCCGGGGAAAAGTACGACATCATTTTGGTGGCCCCCCCTTACTTCACCGGTCTTGACATTAAAGCTATGGAAAAACTAGGCTCCGGGGAACTGTTGAGCCCTTGGGGTGTCACGGTCCTTCAGCAACACAAGCGGGAGGATTTTCGCAAACGATACGGCAATCTTGTGCTCAGGAAAGAGTATCTGTACGGCGTGACCCGGGTGTCCACGTACATCCTTTCACAGGACTGATGTGACGTACGAGAGGGGAAACACCGTCCTGGCGTTTATCGAAACCCCTTCCCCTCTTCTTTGAACCTCCCCCCATACACCAAGGGGGATGGTTTTCCCAGGAAACAGAAATTTGCCGTACCTTTTGTAAACATCCTCAAAACACGTGATGTCCAAAAGTCCGTGCTCGTCCTCTAGAGATAAAAACACCACGATTTTGCCGCTTTTCGTAGGTGGGCGGTGGGGTCTTACGGGTATGCCTCCGGCTTTGATGAATTCCCCAGAAGACACCTTTGAAATGTCCGCGCTTCCCACGAACTCCCTTCTTCTCAGTTCTTCCCTGCACAGCTCCATAAGGTGGGCTGTTACTCCCAAGCCAAGTATCTCGTATTCGAAACACACTTTTTCCTGAAGGGAAAACTCAAGAATGTCCCCCCGAAAACCGCCTTCCACGAGGGGTTCGCTTCCTGCTGTTTGCTTGCTCCCCACCACATAGGGCAGATCCCACAAAAGGCGCTTCCTGGACAACCCTAGCTCATCGAAGGCCCCGCAAAGCACCAAGGATCGCAGCACATCGGAATCGACCCTAACCCTCTTCGCGAAGTCCTCCAATGACGTAAACAGACCTTTCTCCCGGGCCTTCAAGATAGCGTCCGAGGCCTTTTCCGACATACCCTTGACCATCTTCAGAGGGAGAACGATTTCCCCTTCCGAAACACAAACATCCTTCCCTGACCGGTTGACGGACACGCCCCTAACCGTCACCCCGCACTTTTTGGCCTCCAAACAAACCGTGGAAGGGGGGTAAAACCCCATGGGCTGGTTGTTCAAAACGCCCGCGAAGAACTCGGCAGGGTGGTGCTCTATGAGGTAGGCGGTTTTGTACGCGGTCGTACCGAAAGCCCTCGCGTGGGCCTCGCAAAACCCGTAGCTCGCGTACCCCTTTATGGATTCGAAAATTCTAAGGGCGTTTTCCTCAGGTGTCCCGGCACCCGCTGCCTTTCGAACGAACAGTTCGCCCAGTTTTTCCATTTCCTCACCGGACCTTTGGTGGGTCATCACCCTCCTCAACCGATCCGCTTCCCCAGGGGTAAAGTTCGCGATGACCGAGGCGATCTCTATGACCTGTTCTTGAAAAAGGATCACACCGTACGTCTTTCTCAAAATGGGCTCAAGCCTGGGATCCGGATAAAGCACACCCTCAAGACCCTGGCGCCTTTTCACGAAGGGTTCCACCATGTTCCCCTTCACAGGACCCGGCCTTATGAGCGCGACGCTAGCCACAACATCTTCGATGTTGTCAGCTCCTAACCGGGATTGCAGGGCCCTTTGCGCTGGGCTTTCAAGTTGGAACACGCCCACGGTCTCGCCGCTTCTGAGCTTTTTGTACGTGCTCTCATCGTCGAGAGGAATAGCTTCGTAATCCTTCTGGGAAGCACCCAGGTAACCCAAGCAGTCTTCCACCGCCCCCAACGTTCTGAGGGACAAAAGGTCTATCTTAACTAGCCCCAGATCTTCCACATCGTCTTTGTCGAACCCGATTATGGGGACCCCTTTAGCAGCGATTTGCACAGGCCCCAAACGGGTTATGGGTTCATCGGATATGACTACTCCTCCCAAGTGGGTGGAAAGAAACCTGGGAAGACCCGATGCCCTCTCTGCGACGCTGAAAAGGCCCTCAAGCTTTCTCGGGGATATTTCCAAAGCCTTTAATTCGGGCACTCTTTCGAAGGCTTGCCTCACGCTCGCGACAGGCAGGTAAGGCAGTCTCTTTGCTATGAGATCTATTTGCTCTGGGGAATAACCCATAGCTTTACCGAAGTCTCTAACGGACGAGCGTCCCTGAAACGTGTTGTAAGTGGCCACGGAAGCTACCCTGTCCTTACCGTACGTCTCGTAAACGTAAGAGGTCACTTTGTCCCTGTACCTAGCATCAAAGTCCACATCTATGTCGGGCTTTTCGCCCCTTTCTACGCTGAGAAACCTTTCGAACAAAAGGTTGTGAAAGACAGGGTCCACATCGGTGATCTGAAGGCAGTACGCTACGGCGGAGTCCGCGGCGGACCCCCTCCCCGCGTGTCTTATGCCTTCCTTCCTAGCGAACATAACAAGGTCCCAAACCACGAGAAAGTAATCCTCATAACCGAGGGTGCCTATGATGTTCAGTTCGTGTTCAAGCCGTCTTCTAACGGCGGAGTTTACGTTTCCGTAACGCTCGAGAGCTCCCTGAAACACAAGGTGCTTGAGAAAAGCTCTGGATGAGGAGAAACCAGAAGGCGGGCTAAACTTGGGAAAATGAGCCTTATCCAGCTCCAGAGGGGGCTCGCACCTGTCCGCTATCTCCACTGTCATCCTCAAAGCTTCGGGATAATCCTTAAACTCTCTCATCATCTCCCCGGGGCTTTTAAGATAATTCTCCGAGTTCAAACGCCTTTCGGGGTGGACTTCGTCGAGCTTCGTGAGGGTCCTCACACAAGTGAGCACATCGTGGATGAAGAAATCATCTTTGGACGCGTAATGAACATTGTTCGTGGCAACCAACCGGAGATCCCGGATACGAGCGAGCTCCGAAAGAGCCTCGTTCAAACTTTTGGACCCGGGGAGAAGCGTTTCCGACAGTTCAACGTACAGATCGTTTTTACCGAATATGCTTTCGTAAACCTCGAGGGCTTTTTGCGCTTCTACGAATTTCTTTTGGAGTATCAAAGACGGTACGAGGCCCCGTCGACATCCCGTAAGAGCTATGAGGCCTTTGCTGTGGCGCCTGAGAGTTTCGGTGCTTGTTTTGGGGAAGCCCCGGGGGTTTTCCAAGTGAGCTTTCGTGAGGATTGAGCACAAGCTCTCATAACCTTCCTTACCTTTACAAAGCACAGTGAGGTGATGACCGCCGCTGAGGGTGAGTTCGCAACCTACCACGGGCCTTACGCCGGAAGATAAAGCTGCTTTTTGAAAGCGGACGGCGGCGGACACATTGTCGTGGTCCGTCACGGCCAACGAGGACATTCCCATTTCCTTAGCCCTGGCCACCATCCGCTCTATGTTTGAAGCCCCATCCAGGAAGGAAAACGGGGTGTGCACGTGAAGGTGCGCAAACACAGTTCCTGCCCCCAAACACAAACTTTCAGTCGTAGACCTTGTACAGGTTCCAACTCAATTTTTCCGCGTAAAGCTCGTACAAACTACCCTTCGTTGAAAGCACCCGAAAGAAAGTCTTTTCCTCATCCCCCTCCCACCACCTGCCTGTCTCCCTCCACCTGTCCGTGACCTTGCTCACGTTCACCCATCTCTTGAACCAAAAAAACCGCCGGGGTTTACCCCCTTCTTCTATTACCAAAACAGGCTGATCCACGATCTTAGACACGCTCTCATCTCCCTAGGGCTGCAGGCTTTCTCATGGGATCCCAAAACTTAAGCATTTCTTCCCTGCGCAACACTTCGGAACGAAGGGAGGCCCCGCTATCCTTTTTCCCCCACTTTATGGCCTCGTCCCCGAACCTGTCCTTTATACCCGCCAATGTCATGTCCAAGGAAACAGGCAAAGCTTGCTCAGACCTTTCCAAAGGAAAAAGGGACACGGGTTTAGCTTGAAGAAGCTCGGTTCCAAGCAGTCTTATATCGTAGCCTGAAACCCTTCCACGGGTAGAAGAGCTGAGACGATCTAGGAGGCTTTCCAAAACCAGCTTCATGATTTTAACGGAACAAACGGGACGGGAAAGTTTCCTTTGAACCGTGAGAAGCGGGAAATCCCCCGTCAAGGTGAGCTCCATCCTTTTAAACCCAAGCCCTTTTCCCGCCAGCTCGTCGGATAATTCCTCGAGGACGGGATCCAAAAGACCCGGTGTGAAAAGGACGCACTCTTCAAAATCGCCCTTTTTCCCCACGCTTAAAGGGGGGTAAGATGCCTTGACCCTGGAGAAATCCTCTCCCCCCGCCCATTTTTTGAGGGGCCAAGCCCAGTCCCCGACGTGACGGGCAAGCTCGTTAACGGGCACCCCCGCCACATCCCTTACTTTCTTAAGCCCTAGGGAACGAAGGGTGTAAAGGACATCGGGAGGAGCCATCCAAAGGCTGTTTAAAGGTGAAGAAAGCAGGAAAGTTCTCTCCTTCCCCGGCTTTACCTCCGCGTGCACAAAGTTTTCCCCTACGTTCACAAATCCCCAAGGGGTTTTCCCCCCTGAAATTTTCTTGCTCCCGAGGAGTTTTTGAAAGTTGCTGTGCCCTAAAGCCCTTGCTACCAACTTCGACCGACTGCTCCCCGATGCTACCTTGAAAAAAAGGCCCTCCAAGGGGGAGATTGCTTTCGTGACGGGTGTATCCCCCAAATCCACGAACACCCCGTTTCTGTCCGCTGTAGGTTCCACAAAAGGGCTAACGGCCGAAAGGGCTTGCAGGATTTCCTCCAAAGCCTCGCCACCGGGGTTTTCCACGTGCAAGATTTGGGATAGCGGGGCCGCAATTTTCGCTTGCCTGAGAGTATCATCCACACGAACCCCTGCTTGGAAGGCGGATTCGTCACAATCGCAAACGAGGCCTCTGTGAGCTACGATAAGGGGTAACGCGTGGTTTAGTTTGCGCGTAAGCCTTTCTTGGTGGGTTCTGGCACCTATGAAATCAAGGTACAAGATCATAAGGGGCCCTCCGATCGTTTGTTCGTACGAACACTCGTTTGTATTCTAATTCCGAGGGGATTTGCTGTCAACTGGAAAAGGGAGGGCTAGCGAGAGGGTTTTCTTCTCTCGGGGGGGTAGGTGCTCAAATTCACCCTTTCTGTTTTAACTACCAAACCGTCCTTAACATACTTCCTCACGGTCTCCACCAAGTAACCGCTTCTGAGCGGGACTTCTTCGCCTCCTTCTTCCCCATCCTTTTTGGGTTCCTCTTTGGGGGGTATCTTTTCCACAACCTTCGATTCGATCACGATGTCAAGACCGCTCTCCCTCCCCCCGTAAACCCGGGCGGTGATGGCTCCGTTCTCCACCTCTGCTAGAAGAAGCACGGGAAAGTCCAAGGTGTTCTTTACCTTGAGATCCAAAGAACCAAAAGCTACTGTGGCATCCATGCCCAGGGGCACGTAACTCACAGGTATGCCGTGGTTGTGCCTCTCCTCTACAGAAAGGCCCGCCTTTAGAAGGGCCACGTACAAACCGGTGGAAACCTGGCAAACGCCACCTCCGTAATCGTCGATCAGGCGATCCCCAAAAATGACCCCAGCTTTCTTGTACCCTCTCTCCTTGCTCCTGGGCCCCACCGCGTCGTTGAAAGAAAACGTTTCCCCGGGCATCAGCGTAACTTCCCCCAGGTAGGCGCAGGCAAGAGATATGTTAAAAGCTCTGTCGTTGCCATCTTGAAAAAACGTGGTGTAGGATGCGATCACCTCAAGGGGCATAAAGCTTTGCAGATCACCGTAAAGGATCGCGGGCAACACTTCCTTCATAGGCACCTGGATTTCCTCCGTTACGTCCCACAGTTTTCGCAACCGGGTCAAAGAGGAAAGCAGAACGGGAACGTCCACTTCCGTTCCCTTTTCGTGGGGCACTACCCGGACCCCGTCCCCCTCTGCGTGGAACTTAGCATCGCTGCCGGGGGTTTTCCACGAAGCATTGAGACGGTCGCAAAAGACTCGCAAAGTTTCCTCCTCACACGAGAGGGAAAGGGGAACATCTTTCCTGATCAGTCGCGCCCACAGAGATCGCCTACAGGAATCCACGGTGGCCTTCACATCCGCGGTGATTCCAAGATCTTCCCAAAGGACTGTCAGTTGGTTGTCTTCCCCTCGAAACACGACGCTCCTGTTAGGCCAATCGAGCTCCCCGGACAAAAACTCCCGAGCCTCACCTACCGTCAACCAATCCATCCTGTGGCCACAAACGGTGGTGCCTGGCCAAATGTACACGTAACCCCCGAGGCCTGTCAAAATCAACAACAGGAACAGCCCGCCCACAAGATGCGGGCGGTATCTCCTGAGAGCAAGTAACCGTAAACCCCATCTTACCGAACCTTGAGGCATGGACACCGCCCCCCTACGCGGTGGTACCCTACCCCCACCCTATTCGTAACACCCTCCTGTTCATACCGTTGCTGCCGCAAGCTGATGTCTCAACAGGCCTCGGGCCCTTGAAAGCCTGGATTTGACGGTACCTTGGGGACAATCGAGACGCCGTGCGACGCTCTCTCCGCTTTGATCCAAAAGATCGTGAAGGATCACTGCATCCCTGTAGTAAGGGGGCAGGGATGACACAGCTTCCAGGACAATCCTGGTTCCGTCAGAGGACTCCACCCTGTCTTGCAAGGAGGGGGATTCGTCGGGGACGTCCACGGGCATCTTGTCCCCTTCCTTGGATATCACGGTCGGCCACGCGACGCAGCTTACGGCCTTTTTCCTCATCCTGTCTATACAAAGGTTTGTAGCTATGACCCGAAGCCACCTGCCCAAACTCGCTTTGCCCGAGTACGTGCCTAAGGCTTGATACGCCCTTACGAACACCTCTTGCGCTAGGTCTTCCGCTTCGAATCTTGTCCCAACCTTACCTCTTATGTGGCCCAGGATCTGGCCTTTGTACGTCAGGTAAATATGTTCGAAAGCTTCCTGATCGCCCGATGCGGCGCGCCTTGCAAGCTCAAGATCTTTCTCGTTCATCCGCTATCCCTCCCCAACACTCCTCATGTACAGGGTAAGGTTTTGGGGTCGTGCCCGCATGGGCACTAACGCGTAGAGAGGCCTAAGCATTTTGGCCTAGGCAGTCAGGGGGATTTTGACGCTGAGTCTCGTGCCCGATCCCGGGTGTGATTTCAGATCCATAACGGCGGACAAAAGTTCCGCTCGCTCAAACATGCCCACAAGCCCCATCTGTCCTGCCCGCACCAAAGCCCCGGGGGATCCGGGAGATTCGAACCCTTTTCCGTTGTCTTGGACCACAAGAGTCAGCCACTCGTCGGTAAATTCCATGGTGAACTCGGCAGAAGTTGCCCCGGAGTGTTTGATGGTGTTCGAAAGGGCCTCTTGAGCTATGCGGAAGGCGGAGTTCTCCACCTCCTGGGGCAATCGCCGGACGGGACCCTTGACGGAAAAGCGGGTAGCTATTCCTTCTTTCTGGGTTTGATCCGCAAGCCACTCGCACGCGGACACCAAACCGAAATCATCGAGAACCGGGGGGCGAAGGTTCCTGGCGAACTCCCTTAGGTGGGACGATGCCACATCTAGCAGGGAATGCACATCCTCGAAGCTTGTACCAAACTCTTGGGCACCCCCTTTGATGCTTTTCTCTAGCAAATCCAAACGCCTGCCCAAGGCTATGAGGTACTGTAGCGCACCATCGTGTATCTCCCTAGCTATGCGGGCTCTTTCCTCTTCCTGGGCCATGCTTGCCACGGCCAGGTACTCCCTCATCCTTTCCTCCCGGCTCTTAGACAGGTTGAGTTCCAGGCCCCTTTTGGCTATCTCCTCTTTCAACATTCTCTCTCTCGAAAGGTCCCTCGCTATGCCCTGGTGCATGAGCAATTCCCCGTCCTGGTAAAGAAGGGAGGCCCTCACGTCAAGCACAGTAACGGTACTGTTGTTGGCCACTTCCCAAGAGTATTCGATGTACTTCTTGCGGTTTTGGGCACCTTTTTTGACGGTGGCCACAGTCTTTGCCCAGCTCTCCGGTGTCACGAACTCGCCGAAGTACCTGCCCCTCACATCTTCAGGGGGACAGCTGAAAACGCCCGTGCAAGCCTGGTTGACGTACAGAAACCTTCCACCTTTGTCAAGCAAAAACACCAAATCGCTTGCGTTTTCCATGAGGGACTGGTACCGCTCCTCGGATTGGCGCAGATTCTCTATGAGGGATGACCTCAAGGCCACGGTTCCCGCCTGGGCAGCTATCGCCATGAGGGGTTCTTCTTGAATGCTACGCCCAGGGCAGATCCCAACCAACAAAAGCCCGGGGATCCTGCGTCCGTACGTCATGGGGAAAGCTGTGAGGGACTCTTTCACCATGCCAAGCACAGGATCTTGAATGCCCCCCTCCAAAGAGGAAGATTGCTCGGGCTCCCTGAGAGCTCGGGACAAAAACGAATCACGCCCAACCTTAAGCGTTATGTCGGGGGGTACCGCTGGCTCCCTGTCGTCCCTACAGACCGACGCCGCCACGTACAAAGCGTCCGAGGCGGCCTCACGAAGCAACACGGCGGCAGAACTCACCTCGAAATTGTGCAGGATCAGTAGGGCGATCTTTTGAAGTGCTTCATCCCTGTTAAGGTTACCCCGGGCGATCCTGCCCATTTCTAGCAAAAGTTCCGCGCTCATGCCGAGCCCGACCCTATCATTTTGGTTTTGAGGGCAAAGACCACGGCTTCTGTGCGCGACGACACACCTAGCTTCAGGAATATTGAGGACATGTGGGATTGCACGGTGCGGGGGCTTACGTTCAAAGCGTCAGCTATCTCTTTGTTCGCCAAACCTTCCGCGGCAAGCTGGAGCACCCTCAGCTCCCCTTCTGTGAGGGGCGTCTCCTTGGGCACTGCTTGGGGTTCCTCCCGTTTTGCTAACCGGGCGAACACCTGCTGAGCTACATCCGCATCCAGCACCGAATCTCCCAGGTAAGTAGCTCTGATAGCAGCCACAAGTTCCTCGGAACGGGAACTTTTCAGAATGTAGCCCGAAGCTCCGCTTTGAAGTAGGTGCAACACGTATTGAAAATCGTCGTACGCGGTCAAGACCAGGACGCGGGTTTCAGGTTTGAGGGCTTTGATTCTCCTGGTTGCCTCTATCCCGTTCATCCTGGGCATGGACACATCCATGGCCACCACGTCAGGACTCATCTTCCTCACCATTTCTACGGCAGAGAAGCCGTCTTGTGCTTCCCCTACCACTTCTATGTCGGGCTCCGCCTCCAGAATCTTGCGGGTCCCTTCCCTCACAAGGGCGTGGTCGTCGCACAACAAAACCCGAATTTTACTTGGCTGCATCGACGAGAGCATCCTTTACCGCTTCCACAACCCCTTTGCTCGTAAAAGTGGCCCCTGCCGTGACGTCAACGTCAACAACTTGCTGCTCCACTATGGCACCTGGCTGTTCTTTCAGCGCGGGTCCCCCAATAGAGGGGGTCTCGTGCTGCTCCAGGATATCAACTCTCAAAATTTCCCCGGCCTTGACCTCCACAGACACCCTTATGGGGCCGAACATGCCTTGCCCTTCTCCCTCGTAGACCCCATCAGGTACCTTCGTGAGGTCCACCTGGGCCCTACACTCCTCTATCATCAAAGCGCAAAGCAGGAAGCTGTGAGCTTCTGATACCGCGGCCTTTACGGCACCGGATGAGACGGTAGCACCGGTGATACCGTCCACGGAGGATGGTTCCATGGTCCCTTGAAATCTATCGAGAAAAGGTTGCCCTGCCACCCTGCTGCCGATGCCCGGGGTTTCGGAGTGAGACAGGATCACTACCTTGCTGATCCGTCCTTCTATGCAAACGCCGACCATTACCTCCATGGGAACAGAGCCGTACCCTGTAGAGGTGACTATGGTGGCCGCCCCTTTGGTTTTGATGCTGTCCGCACCGATCCAAAACGTGCGACCTGCCCGTTCCTGCTCTTCTACGAACACTGCCCCTGGGATAACATCCTTGGCAGCTTTCAGTGCATCTTCTTTTGCTCTTTGTTCTATGATGGGCTTTGTCTGGGCGTACACCACGGCCAAACCTGCTGCCGCGAGGGCGCACACCAACGCCAAAGTTAGGCTCAATCTCACAGTACTGTTCAAGGAAAGTCCCCCCCACCTGTGCTTAACAATTAGAATATAGCATAAAACAGGGGCGTAAGTTGTGCTACAACGGTCAAGTCCAAAATGTGCTGTAAAATGCCCACTGCCCTCCGATTGGCCCCATTAGTCA
>MTKW01015082.1_pt1 | contig 24816 bp, 20 predicted proteins | sample 1042761 | NCBI WGS metagenome assembly MTKW01 (sample SAMN06205366, study PRJNA360243) | anaerobic digester metagenome | biome: Wastewater treatment plant; feature: Anaerobic digester sludge; material: sludge; isolation source: anaerobic digester fed with sludge from wastewater treatment plant ...
CCAGCGGCTGATCAGGGAGCTGTCGAGGTTCACTTTTCTGGCCAGTTGAATGTTGCTGAGACCGAGATGACGCATAATACGGTCGAATCGGTCCGAGAACGTGTCATGACAGCGCTCGTCGAATTCCGTTGGTGTTGAATGCCTTTCTGCGTGTTTTGTCGCTGCGGCGAGTAGACGTTCGAAAAGCGGACGATCACTCGAGCCGGAGATATGAGACGACAATTGTGCGGTCATATTTTCTGCTTTTACCGCCTCGTAAAGACCTGTGACCAGTTGTCTTAGCGCTTTGCAATCAGGCAGCGGGATACGCGTCCCGGCACGATAGCGGCTGATTGTACTCGGATCGAGCCGACCGTATCTTGCGACAGCCGCATTTGTCAATGCAAGCTCAGTCATCAGACCGTCAAGCCACTCGTTGAAAGTCATCTGCTTGGTGCTTAATGTCTCGGTCCTCTTGGCGTCTTGCATCACCTCGATTATAGCATCAGGAAAGGGCCGAACCTGAGGCTTTTTTGACCTTGTTTTCGACTTTTATGTCAAACGTTTGATCGCGCTTTCAACGTCCTTGTTCAACATGAGGCGGTTATGTCAAAATAGGACAACATGCATAAGATGAATTTTCGATCCAGAGATGAAGAGGTGAATTATGTCTATCTATAAATATCCGCTCTATGACGTGCGTCAGATTGAAGATCTGAGAGACATGCTCGAGCAGAGCATCAAGCTGTATGGTGACAAGCCGGCGTATATGGTGAAAGATCCGATCGCGGCGAGAACCGGCACGGAAGCAGCCGAAGGCGACAAGAAACCGTACCTGCCGATTACCTTCAACCAGTACGGCAAAGACGTCAAAGCGCTCGGCTCTTACTTGATGCAGACAGACGTCCCGATCAAGCGGGTCGCGATCCTGGGGGAGACACGTTACGAATGGTACGTCAGCTATATGGCGACCGTCTGCGGCTACGGTGTCGTCGTGCCGCTCGATAAAGAATTGCCGGACCTCGAATTAAAGTCGCTTCTGGAGCGTTCCGAAGCGTCCATTCTTATTTATGCCGGCTCGAAGCAAAAATCGATCGATGCGATCCGCGACCAATTGCCGGGCATCAAGCTTTATATCTCCATGGATAAAAACGATGACGTCTACTTCTGGGATTGCATCAAGGAAGGAAACGCCATCCGCGCCGCCGGTGATCTCTCATATGATCAGGCGCCGATCGATCGCGAAGCGATGAACATCTTGCTTTTCACCTCCGGCACGACAGCCAGATCGAAGGCCGTCATGTTGAGTCACAAGAATATCTGCAAGAACTTGATGGCGATGTGCTCGATGATCTACATCGATGAAAAAGACGTCTTCTTGTCGGTACTGCCGATTCACCATACATACGAGTGTACGTGCGGTTTCCTCTGCCAGATGTACCGCGGCTGTACCGTGGCCGTATGTGAAGGACTTCGCTATATCGTCCAGAATCTGCAAGAGTCGAAGGCGACGATGATCCTGGTCGTACCTCTGATGCTCGAAATGTTCTACAAACGCATCATGAAAGGGGCGACCGCCGATCCGAAGCTCGCCAGAAAATTCAAGATCGGGCTCGGTCTGACAAAGGTGCTCGGAGCGCTCGGCATCGACCGCCGAAAGAAAGTGTTTTCGAGAATCCACGACATGTTCGGCGGCAACATCCGCATGATGATCGCCGGTGGTGCTGCAATTGCACCGCATGTGCTGAAAGGTATGCAAGATCTCGGCTTCGCCGCCGTTCAAGGCTATGGTCTGACCGAGTGTGCACCGATTCTCGCCTTGAATCGTGATAAATACTATAAGGATGAATCGGCCGGATTGCCGTTGCCCGGTGTCGACATCAAGATCATCGATCCGGATGAAAACGGCATCGGTGAGATCGCCGGCCGCGGCGACAACGTGATGATCGGCTATTACAATGACGAGGAGGCGACCGCCGCCGCGATCGACGAGGAAGGCTTTTATCATACGGGCGATCTCGGAAAACTCGATAAGGACAACTTCGTGATCATCACGGGGCGTAAATCGAACCTAATCGTCACGAAGAACGGCAAGAATATCTTCCCGGAAGAGATCGAATTCCTCTTGACCCAAAATCCCCTGATCCAGGAGGCGGTCGTCAGCGGCGTGAAAAATGCCAAAGGCGACATTGAAGTCGTGGCCGAGATTTTCCCGTCGGCTGAAGCGATCGAGGAAGATCCGGAACTGAAAGGTGAATCGCTCACGTCGGCTAAAGTACAAGCGAAGCTCGATGCCTTCGTCAGAGAAATGAATCATAATCTGGCGACGTATAAATACGTCCGAAAAGTCACCCTCCGAGACACGGAGTTTGATAAAACGACGTCCAGAAAAATCCGTCGTAACAATATTCAAAACTAACGAGCGCTTTTCTCTGAAGGAGAATGGAGTTATGTAAAAAGTTTTTAAAACCGCCGCCGCCTGAAAGAGGCTCGGCGGTTTATTTGATTTTCAACCGTTCGCAAGTCGGCTGGGAACTAAAGTGCCGTATGAAACGTCTTATATACGAATGCGCGACGCTCGATCTCGTACAAGGAGGCACACTTTTCTTATTATTCTAAGTCGTTTACGGGAGGTGTATATGAAACGGTCACTGATATTTTTATTGACACTATTGGCAGGTGTTTTTTTCCTGCCCGGTATGTCCTACACCTGGTCACTCGACATGCCGACCGAAGCTCTCGTTTCGGTTCGCGGCGTCAAGGTCATGTACGGCCAGGCCGCGTTTTTGCTTTCCTCCGAAGACGCAAAGGCGATAGTGACGCTGATCGAGGCCATGGATCTGGCTGCGGTCGAGACAACGAGCGTCGATCAGTATTACGGTCAGCCGACGGTGCCGCCTGGTGCTGCTTACGAACTGACGATTCAAAAAGAAGGGGAGGCTGATCTCTTGCTGTCCTTAGTGTCGGCACTCGATGCTGAAGAGCGCGTGTTGCATCGTTACGACAGTGAGACCGAGGATCTCGATGTGCTGGTGTTAGAAAACCCGATTGCTTTCCAGGCCTATGATCAGATCTTTTCGCTCGTGGAACAAAAACTGTATCCGCAGATTGTCTACCCTCTGTTGGCAGCAGAGCCGCAGGTCAAGGTGGTGAGCCGAGGTCTGACGATCGATCTGACTGAGAGCGATCGTGAAACGCTGGTGGATTTTCTTTCCACGCTGCTCGGACATCAAGTGAATCCACCAGTTGACGAGAGCGCCGAATTGGCTATTGAATGGGATATTCCCACCTCACCGATCGGACTCGATCGACTGTTGGCGGGAGAGCACTATGACATACGCTTCGGCGACTCCGTTGATCAATACGGTCTGATTCTTTTATCCGAGACAAACACACTGCCGCCGGTGTTGGTATACACCGACCTGACGCGGGCGATCACGCTTCGTTACGAAATCTCTGAGGAAAAAAGAGAGGTCTGTGACGCATTGATCGTCTTTTTAGCGTCGCTTTCCGAACATTGAGCTGTAAGTATTTTTCCAAGCAAAATAAAACGGCGGATCCTTTCATCTCGAAAAGATCCGCCGCTTGTTTTTTGGCTATCGATTATTCGAATTCAGGCCGATATGAGTCTTTCAGCGAAACGCTCCGATTGAAGCGCGGTGTTTTTCTCGACTGATCTTTTTCATCTCGTACAAAGTAACCCTGTCTCACGAACTGGAAGCCGATCGGACTCTGATGCTCGAAGATCCATGGCTCAAGTTTGGCGTTTTCCATGATCACCCTGGAATTGGGATTCAGTTGCTCTTCATACGGTCTCTCGTCCGCGTCCGGATCTTCGGCAAGGAAGAGGAGATCGTAGAGGTAGCAGTCGGCGTCGACGGCTGTCTCCTGATCGACAAAATGGATCGTGCCTTTGACTTTTTTTCCTTTGCCGCCGGCACTGTCCGGATCGTAGCTGGCGATAATCTCTTCGATCTCGCCGTTCTCGTTCTTGATCACTTCTTCGCAGGTGATCAGGTAGGCACCCATCAGGCGCACCGTTTCACCAGGGGAGAGACGGTGGAAGTTTTTATCCGGCGTCTCCATGAAGTCTTCACGTTCGATGTAAAGATGCTTCGAAAAGCTGTAGCCGTGTCTGCCGCTGTCGGGATCGCCCGGGACATTGTCCATTTCGAAGACCTCGAACGTCTCTTCCGGATAATTCCTGATCGTCAATTTAATCGGATCGATCACGGCCATCGCACGCGGTGCGCGGGCGTTCAGATCTTCTCTCAGGCAGTATTCGAGGAAACGGTAATCGACCGTGTTCGGCACTTTTGATACGCCGATACGCTCGGCAAAGTTTCGGATCGCCTTAGGCGTGTAGCCTCTTCTTCGCATACCGCGGAGCGTCGGCAGACGCGGATCGTCCCAGTCTTCGACCAGGCCGTTTTCGACTAGTTGACGCAGTTTTCGCTTGCTCATCACCGTATGGCTGAGACCGAGCCGCGCGAATTCGATCTGGCGCGGGATATGCGTGACATCCGTATGTTCCACCACCCAGTTGTAAAGCGGGCGGTGATCTTCGAACTCGATCGAACAAAGCGAGTGGGTGATCCCTTCGAAGGCGTCTTCGAGCGGATGCGCGAAGTCGTACATCGGGTAGATGACCCAGTCGTCACCGGTTCTGTAATGCGTCTCACGCAAGATGCGGTAGAGCACGGGGTCACGCATGTTCATGTTGCCCGAGGCCATATCGATCTTGGCTCGCAGCACCATCGATCCGTCGGCGTGTTTGCCCTCTTTCATCTCTTTGAACAGCGTCCTCGATTCTTCGATCGGGCGGTCGCGGTACGGGCTATTCGTCCCGGGGGAAGTCAAAGTGCCGCGCTGCTGCCTGATCGTCTCCGCGTTTTGTTCATCGATATAGGCGAGGCCTTTGTCGATCAGGACGTGGGCACAGTTATACATGTCCTCGAAGAAATCGGAGGCATAGTAGAATCGATCCTCCCAGTCGAAGCCGAGCCAATGAACGTCGTCCTTGATCGCTTCGACGTATTCGACGTCTTCTTTCTCCGGGTTTGTGTCATCCATGCGGAGGTTGTATTTGCCGCCGTATTTTTCTGCGATCCCGTACGTGATGATCATGGCTTTGGCGTGTCCGATATGCAGATAGCCGTTCGGTTCCGGCGGGAATCGCGTATGGACGTAATTTGGCAGATCGGGATTTTCCAGATCTTCTTCGACCGCGATCTCGATGAAGTTTTTTGACTGAGTCACTTCCGGTTCACTCGGCAGATCGGTTGTGTCTTCGCCTTTCAAAAAGGCGATCGCCGTCGTCAGTCTGGCGAGCGTCTCTTCCTTGCCGAGCAAGGTCGCGATCTCCGAAGCACCGCCCGGCGTGATCGTCTGAGCGGCGAGCGCGAGCCTGACGGCTCCCATCACCTGACCGGTTTTCAAGCCGCTCGCCTCGACGACCGACAGAAGCGTCTGATGCACCTCGTCGAAAGCAAAACCGATTGCTTCCAGTTTCGGTTTGACGGTCGTCAGTACCTCGAGTGCGAGTTCCGGTGTGATCTTCGCCTTTTTCTGCTGGAACAGTTCATCCGTTAACGGCTGATGCTCGCTGAAAAAAGCGATCTTATCCGGGATTTCGGAAAACGTCTGGATTCTCGACTGGAGAAGTCCGGCCAGAAGATCGCGGTCGTAGTCTTTTCTCCCCATCGCTTTATCGAGCATAAAGCGTACCCGGTTTTTGAACTTCTCCTTATCCATGGCGCGGATGTACTGTTCGTTAAACCAGCGCAACTTATCGTAGGAAAAGACGGCCGGCGCTTTGGAAATGCCGGCGGCCGAAAAAACCTCGACCAGTTCTTCGAGGGTGAAGAGTTCTCTCGTATCTTCACCGGGCGACCAGCCGAGAAACGCGATATAGTTGATGATCGCATCGCTCAGAAAGCCTTCGGCCAAAAGGTCTTCAAAACCGGTGGCACCGTGTCGTTTCGATAGTTTGGCACCGTCCTCGCCGAGGATCAGGGGCAGATGGACATAGGTCGGAAGATCCCAGCCGAACGCTTCGTAAAGCAGATTGTATTTCGGTGTCGAGGAGAGATACTCCGAGCCTCTCACAACATGCGTAATCTGCATCGCATGATCGTCGATGACGTTCGCAAAGTTATAGGTCGGGAATCCGTCGCTCTTGATCAGGATCTGGTCTTCCAGCGTGTCGTTTTTGACCGTGATCTCGCCGTAGACTTCATCTTTAAACGTCGTCTCACCGCTGGTCGGCATTTTCTGCCTGATGACGTGAGGTTCACCGGCAGACAGCTTGGCTTCGATTTCACCTGCGTCGAGGTTTCGGCAATGGCCGTCATACATGCTGACGCCGTGCTCGTCGGTCAGAGACGCGAGCCTTTCTTTCGAGCAAAAACAGTAATAAGCATCTCCCTGCTCGATCAGCTGTTTTGCGGCCGGCAGATAGCTGTCGAGGCGCTCCGACTGCACATAAGGCGCAAACGGTCCACCGATATCAGGGCCTTCATCGTGTGTTAGCCCGGCTTGTTTCAGTGTGCGGTAGATCGATTTTTCCGCGCCCTCGACGTAGCGTTCGCGGTCCGTGTCTTCAATTCTCAGAACGAACTGCCCGCCGGTCGACTTGGCCAGAAGGTATTCGTAGAGTGCCGAACGCAGATTGCCGATATGCATGCTGCCGGTCGGACTCGGGGCGAAACGTGAACGATATGAAACGGTGTTGTTGGACATGTATTTCTCCTGCCTGCTACGGCCTTTTAGTCTATCCGCCATATTATCATATTGGCTGGCAAAACACGGATCGGAACACGCTTTCAGCGATATCCACTAAGAACTATATGACGGTTTTTTCACTTGGCAACATACTTCACTGTGGTACCCTATCTCCATGTTTGGCTACGTCAGACCGTTCAAGAGCCATCTCCTGATGAAGGAATTTACGCGCTACCGCGCCGTCTATTGCGGCGTCTGCAAAGCGCTGTCCGACCGCTACGGTCAGGTGCCGCGGCTCAGTTTGACCTACGATTTTACGTTCTTCGCGCTGTTGTTCTTGAGTCTTTCGGATCAGGAGGTACGACTTTCGAAAGAAGGCTGCATCTTGAATCCGATCCAGAAAAAACCGGTCGCCAGAGATCACGGGATACTCGATCTGACGGCCGACTGCACGGTGCTTCTCGCCGGCTTTCAATTGCAAGACGACGTCGAAGACGAAGGCGGATTAAAAGCTTCGCTTCGCTCCTTCCTCTTTTCCGGTGCCTTTAAAAAAGCGAAAACACGTCTGCCGGAGCTGTCGTCCGAGATTGAATCGACGCTCCATTTGCTCCAGAAAGATGAGGCGAAAAGAGAAGATGAATCGAGTGGAGCCACCCGGACACCCGACCGGCTCGCCGCCCATTTTGCGGCCGTCTTGGCGGCGATGTTTCGCTACGCGGCGCTCTCGGAAAACCTAGACCCCGATATCGTCGAAGCACTCGCGCTCGTCGGCGCCGATCTCGGTGGCTGGATTTACCTGATCGATGCGATCGACGATTTTAGCGAAGACAAGGAAAAGGGACGCTTCAATGCGCTCGACGGAGAAGATAGGGATGAAGCGATCGCATCCGTTTTGCCGCATCTTGTGTCGCTTGAAGCGTCGCTCGATCGCACCCTGGCCTTATTGCCTTACCGAAGGGATGGCGGTATCATGAGAAACATCGCGCTCGAAGGACTGGCCGAAGTCAGAGAAAAGGTGATCGCCGGACTACGGCTAGGCCGTCTCTAAGTATGCGATTTTAGGTGGAAGGGACAGTTTTGTGAATAAAGACCCGTATGAAATTTTGGGCGTCAGAAGAGGCGCCACACAGGATGAAATTCGCGCCGCTTACCGTGAGCTCGTGAAGAAGTACCATCCCGATAACTACCAGAATCATCCGCTCGGTGAATTGGCGGAAGAGAAGATTAAAGAGATCAACTGGGCGTACGATCAGTTGACGAACGGCAACCGCCAGCAGCAAACCGGAGGGCAGGGGCAGGGGTACGGGCAGAGCGGCCCGACCTGGTACGGCCGGCAGACGAATCAGCCGCCGCCTTTTTACGGAGGTGGAAGGGGCTATTACGGTGGAGGCTCGGGCGGCTGCTGTCAGGATCTGGCCTGTTGCTGTCTAGCCGACAGCTGCTGCGAATGCATGGGCGGAGATCTCTGCCGCTGCATCTGATCGATGCATAAACCGGCCAGAATTGTCGCGCTCGGCGGATTGCTCGCCGCACTTTCCTGGCTCTCGCTTCTCCTGGCGCTGGTCTTACCGACCGGTCGCCTTTTTTTATTGACGCTTTCTTCATTTATCGTGATGGTCGCCTGGGCGGAACTCTCACCGCGCTATGCGATCGCGATGTGGATCGCGGTCAGTGCACTCGGTATCGCCTATCCGGGGCTCTTTCCGACGGTCTTCTATTTGTTTTTCTTCGGACCGGCACCACTTATATCATTAGCGCTCGCGAGACGACTGAAAGGTGCCACCCTCTGGCTCGTGCGCCATGCGGTGTTCACGATCATGATGGTCGTCGCCGTGATCATCGTCGGCATCGATGCCGTGATCGCGCCGCCAGAAGGGATCGGCGTCGTCTTGCTCTGGATCCTCCTGATCGCTTTTTTTCAGGCGTTTTTGGTCGCCTACGAATACTTGCTCAGAGCGTTTTCCCGGTTATGGGTCGATCGGATCCGCCCCGGTACATCATTTCACTGATTTCTTGTCTTTTTTCGAACCGGAACCGCCGAGACGATAGAAATACACGGCGCGGAAGATATTTCGCACGATGCCAAACAGCATGATCAGAAACAGTAAGACGATACTGCCGAACAGGATGTAGGTCAGGTTCGCATTGTTTTGGAGCGCTGCGAGAAAACGAGAAAACGTGCTGCTCTCGGATAAAATCGCCCGGTCGGGACCGACGTTCACGGTCACCCGGTAGCCGTTTTGCAGCTCGAATGCGACCTGTCCCGTCGCGATGCCCGGCTGCAGCGGCAGACGGTACGGCGGATTTCCCTGATAGGAAAACGACTGTTTTAAAAACGGATCGTTTTTCGGGTGCGTGTAAGAGACGTTGTCCAGATAGACGAGACCGAATGTTTCGCCGTTTTCAGCTGTCTCGACGATGTTTTGTACGACGTCACCGCGATTGACGAGCCTCGATCGTTCGTACTGGCCTTCGATCGCATCGAACAAGGTGATGATGTCGGCCCGGTCGGCCGTTTCCAGCGGAGAGACGAGGAGGAACGCGACATCGATACCGTCCGCCGTGCGTCCGAACGCAAAAGCCAGATCGTACTGGTCGTCGGCCGCGCGGTAGGCGGCCGTGATCTTGTCCTCACTTCTCAGTCTCATATCGGTCAGAGGCGAGCGCAAGGCGACGATGCGTCGTCCGCCGGCGTCGATCTGCAGATAGGCGTCGCCTCGCGACAGATAGGCCGATCCTTTGGGATTGTTCAAGATGGCGAGTGCGATGCGTGTCATATCGTTTGCTGAGGTGAACGCAGAGTACGGTAAAAAATGATATTCCGACGCTTCCGGATTGTTTTTCTTCTCGAATGTCGTCTGCTGCAATTCGAGATTTCTCGCCCGAAGTTCCATCAGTTGCGTCAACTGGTCGACGCTTTTGTCGAACAGTTCGGCCAGCGCCGCGATCGCGCCTTTGGAATCGGAGTAAAGGAAACGTAAGGTCAGAAATTCAACCGAGACGCGCTCTCCGGTCAAAAGCACCACCTGATCCGGCGTCGGCTGTTCGGCTTCGACTCTCGCGACTTCACTCGAGATCGTGACCGACTGCTCCGGTTCGAAGTTTTCCGAGACAAGTAAGAGAAGCATCAGGCGCGAGGCGAGCGTTAAAGGCAACTGTGACTGCCGGTCGAGATCGTAGAGCACGCTTCTGCTTCCCATATCGACGGCGGCACCGGCGAGCGCGTTCGTCTCGACAAAGAAACCGTTATAGAGCTGACGTTGTTGCGTCGCACCAAGCACGGGGGCACTAACCGACAGGCAGAGTATGACGACAAGCAACCAAAGCGTGACTTTCGTCAGTCTCGCTTTTCGTGAATCTCTTGGTCGCTTTACCGTCTCGCTTCTCATCGCCTCATAGTATAGCGAAACAGACCACTTTATGGCGTACACGCGTCACTGCCACGCGGCTCATGAAGGTTTCATGAGTTAAAGAGGAGGAAGGAGGCCAAAGGCACCTCTTATCATCCTTTTGTACGGCGTATTTTTTTCTCTTTCTCCTTTGTTTCGGTTTGTTATTTACGCGCAGAACGACTAAAATGGCACGGTGATGAAAGTGCTTTCGAAAAGTGTACGACTGCTTGGCGTATTTCTTGCCGCGCTTATGATGCTCGCCGCCTGCGGTGGCGACAACGCACCGGTACGCATCGCCGCTTACGGCGAGTACGGGGCGGAGCTTGCGCGCACGGTCGCCCGTCACTTTCCGTACAGAAGCCCGGGGTCGGGGCAAGAAGAGCGCACAGCCGACTATCTCGTCTCGGTGTTGGAGACGCTCGGACTCGAGCCGAAGGTTCAGACCTTCCAGTTTCAAGACAGCACCGGTCAGACGCTCACGTCGCGGAACGTCAGCGCCGAGATTAAAGGGCGCGGCTTCAAACTGTCGGAAGAAGAAGGCGGCGGGGTCGATAATTCGGGCCGCATCATCATCGGCGCGAATTATGACGTGCCGGTCAGCGGCCCCGACTATGTTTACCCGGATCTTGAAGAAGGACAGGTACTAAGTCGTTCCTACGCGCAGTACAACGGCATCCATGACAATGCGTCGGGACTGTCCGCGGTCATGCTGACGGCGTTTCAGATGACCCGCGAGCAGCCGGGCTACAACGTATCGATCGTCTTTTTCGGTGCCGGCAACGCCGGCTTCGCCGGAGCCAGAGCGTATCTGGGCGCGCTGAGCGAGCAGGAGAAAGAAAAGCTGGTCTGTATGTACAATATCGGGCCGGTCTACGCCGGTGACAAAGTCTACGCACACGCCGGTCAGAACTCGCTCGAAGACGGTACACACAAGTCGTACCACATGCGGCGAAAACTCTACGAGGCGACCGACATCTTTTTTCAATATGAATTGAACACGAACAACCGCTACGCGCTCTACACGAATCAATCGACGTTCTTTGTGACCAAGCCGACGGAGCCGCGGCAGGTCATATTCCGGGAATGGACGACGAAGCGAAGCAGCCATACGCCGTTCGACGAAGCCGGCATACCGATCGTCTTCTTCGAATCGGGCGACTATAATATCGAGTCTCTCGATGAAGTCGGCAGAGAGAACCAGAATCCGGAGTTTAGAGAGACGGCAGGCCGTATTTCGGGGACGCCGTTCGACGAAGAACAGTATCTTTTCAACGTCTTCAGACGGATCGATGAAGCGCGCCAGACTGAAGGATTTCAGATCTCACCGGCACCGGAAGCGCCGGTCATCGGACCGACCTTGCCGGAAGAAGATGATACGACGTCTCAAGACGAGATCGATCAGTTGACGAGAAGAATCAATAACACGGCATTTATTCTGGTCAAGGCGGCCGAACGTGGACCGGACGGCAGCTCTCTGGCCGGTCGTTAACGTGTTACATAATCGGAAAAATCTTTTTATACACGGTATTCGTTTGTTATACTTGACGCTGTAGTAAGAAAGCGGCTTTGCTTTGGCCGGTCGCGTTAGGAGGCTCTATGTTGCCACTCATACTTTCACAGCAACTGCTCGGCATCCCTGCCTGGGTGCTCTGGCTGATTGTGCTCGTCGTCGCGATGGCGTCGGAACTGCTGACCGTCAATATGACGACGATCTGGTTTGCGCTCGGTGCGCTGGCTGCCTTGATCATGTCGATGTTCAATGTCGATACGACGTTGCAGATCATCGCCTTTATCGCCGTGTCCTTGCTCGGTATCGCCATATTTATCTTGATCGTCAAACCGCGCCTGTCGCGTCGCCTGTCGAGTGACCGCGCGACGAACGCCGACCGTATCGTCGGCAAGGAAGGCATCGTCACGGTACGTATCGATCCCTTGCAGGGAACCGGTCAGATCCTGGTCATCGGTCAGCACTGGAGTGCGAGAACGGCCGATGAGTCGGTGATCGGTGTCGGTGAAAAAGTGATCGTACGGACGTTTCAGAGCGTCTACGCGATCGTGGAAAAGTTAAACTAAGCTGGCTTTCCGGTTTAAGGAGGATATTATGCACTACATTATGCTCGCAGGTTTAAACACGGGCAATATTACATCCTACGTGGTCATCGGCATCGTCGCTCTGATCATCTTCTTGCTCTTAATCCGGAATATCCGGATCGTGCCGCAGGCGACGACCTTTGTCATCGAGCGTCTCGGTGCCTATCAGGCGACCTGGACGACCGGTATCCATATCAAAATGCCGTTTGTCGACCGCATCGCGAAGGTCATCTCGATGAAAGAGCGTGTCGCCGACTTCCCGCCGCAGGGCGTGATCACGGCGGACAACGTCACAATGCAGATCGACACCGTCTTGTTCTATCAGATCCTCGATCCGAAACTGTATACGTACGGTATCGAAAACCCGATCCTGGCGATCGAGAATCTGACGACGACGACGCTGCGTAACATCATCGGTGATCTCGAACTCGACGAGACGTTGACCTCGAGAGACATCATCAATACGAGAATGAGAGATATTCTCGACGTGGCAACCGATCCCTGGGGCATCAAGGTGAACCGGGTCGAGTTGAAAAACATCATCCCGCCGAAAGAGATCCAGAACGCGATGGAACGCCAGATGAAGGCGGAACGTGACAAGCGTGAACAGATCCTCGTGGCCGAAGGTCGAAAAGAGTCGGCGATCCGCGTCGCTGAAGGTGAAAAGATGGCGATGGTCCTGCGCGCTGAAGCGACGAAGGAAAAAGCGATTCGCGAAGCCGAAGGTGAAGCCGAAGCGATCCTCAAGGTGCAAAGCGCACGTGCTGAAGGTTTGAAGATGATCAAATCGGTGTCGGCCGACCAGCCGCTCATCACGCTCCGCTCGCTGGAAGCGATGGAGAAGGTGGCGGACGGCAGAGCGACTAAGATTATTATCCCGTCGGAACTGCAGGGACTCGCCGGCATGGCGACGACGCTCAAGGAGTTGTTCGTCGATCCGGTAGACGACGGACCGAAGCCGGAAGTCGAAGACGAGCCGCTGGCAAAAGACGTCATGTACCCGTCCTAAACGAACGAAGACAAAATCTAAGCGCCCGCTTCGGCGGGCGTTTTCCATGAGGGCAATACGATGTTAATCGGTCTCGAACTAACCAATTACGCTTTATTTTCTCACCTCTCACTCGGCCTGACTGCCCCTGATGTAGCGGCACTCGACGATCTATCGGCCGTCGGAGAATTTTATCCGCTCGGTCAGTTGAGCGCGATCGTCGGGAAAAACGACAGCGGTAAGAGCGCGCTCTTTGCCGCGCTCGGTTTTCTTTCCGACTGCCTGATCCATGACGTGCCGTTCGCCTCCGCAACCGGGACGAGAGGCGGCTTCGCCGCTTTGAAAACGCACGGCAGCGAAGGGCCGATGCGACTGTCGATGACGTTTCGCAAAGATCGTGAGACGTTTTTGACGTACAGCGTCGGACTCGACTCCGACGTCCACAACAGGCCGTACGTCAAAGACGAAGACGTGCTGTTGACGACGTTTAAAGACGGTAAAAAAGAAACGCGCACGCTTTTGCAGGTCGCCGGCGGTGAAGGGAAGGTCGTCGCCCGAAACGGTGAAGAGTCGGTCGCCATGGTCGACCGGCGCCATCTCTCGCTCGGCGCGTACGGGCGTCTTTTGAATTACGCCGATCTATGTTGGATCTATGCACAGATCACGCGCTGGTTCATCGCCTCCGACGATACGGAGGAGGAACCGCTGACCGGACACACGAAGGGCGGTCACCGTCACGTGTCGCCGCGCTTTGACAATATTCGAAACGTCCTCGAATACATGGAGAGAGAAGACCCGCGCCGCTATGAGGAAACGCTCGCTTACATCAGGGAGCGTGTACCGGACTTTAAGCGGATTGGCGACGCGTTCCTGGACCATGGTCAGCGTTCCGGTAGCAAGCGCCTGTTTTCGTTGCTCCTTCTGTTGACCGATCCGAAACCGCGGCCGCTGCTCTGCCTCGATTATCCGGATCAGCAGATGTATCACGACGCGATCGACGTCCTGATGTTCGAGATCAGAGAGTATCTGAGACGACATCCGACTTGCCAGATCTTCCTGACGACGTATAACCCGAACACGATCGAAGCGCTGCGCCCCGGTGAGGTGTATCTCTTCGAGCGTCCCGAGGAAAACAGTTCCGTCAAGGTGCATGCCGTAGGCAGATCGGAGAAGGTGCGCGCGATGCTGAAAGAAGGCATCGGCATGGCCTCGATCTGGTACGGTGGGTATTTCGAGCCGGAACCGAAGTAATGCACATCGAAGTACTGACCGAGGATCGTTCCGGCGTGCCGGTTGCCCGCGCCTTGATTCCGGCGTTGCTGAAGGAGGCCAAAAGCGATGCGTCGTTTAGTGTACGGCCGCATCGCGGCAAAGGCTATCTGCCGAAAGATTTGACCTCACGCCCGGCAAAATTTGCCTCCGGTTTGCTGGAGCTTTTGCCGGCCAAATGCCGTGCCTATGAAAAGGCCGGCGGCGTCGATGTCCTGGTCGTCGTGATCGATGCCGACCACGATGATCCGAGCTGGCTCTACCGCTCGCTCGAGATGACGGTCAGGCAGTTTGCGCCGTCGATCTCGTTCGTCTTCGGGATCGCCGTCGAAGAGATGGAGAGTTGGCTTTTAGGCGACAAGGAGGCGGTGCTCGCAGCCTATCCGAAAGCCGACCAAAAGGTGATCGATCGCTATGAGCAAGACAGTCTGGTCGGCACCTGGGAGGTGCTCTGCCGCGCGATATACAAGGACAAAGCGAAAGACATCATCGCTGAAGGCTATCCGACGACCGGTCAATACAAGCATGAATGGGCGACCATGATCGCGCCGCATCTTGACCCCAAGAGAAATAAAAGTGAGAGCTTTCAGCGTTTTCGTCAGACGTTCCTGCGCATCGTCGGCGGTAGAAAAGAAAGATGAATAACGCTCCGAGATCCGTCTACATCCATGTACCGTTTTGCCGCTCGCGTTGCACGTACTGCGATTTTTTCACCGCAGTCTGTCCGCCTGAGACGTGGCACACGTGGCACGAAGGGCTTTTGCGAGAGATCGATCTGACTGAGAAGCTTGGCTCAAAAGAAAAGCTTGCTACCGTCTATTTTGGCGGCGGCACACCGAGCCTCGTCGACGCCGGGATGATCGCTTCCATCATTGAAAGACTTAAAGAACGTTTCGGTTTCGAGCGGGAGATCGAGATCACACTGGAGGCGAATCCGGAGAGTGTGACTAAAGGGAAAGCCTTGATCTGGCAAAAGGCCGGGATCAACCGGGTGTCGCTCGGGCTGCAGTCGGTCGATGAACAGATGTTGAAACTTCTCGGTCGACCGCATACGGTCGAGACGTTTAAAGAAGCCGTCGCTATCTTGCGCAGTGTGGGAATCTTAAATCTGTCGGCCGATCTGATGTTCGGCCTCCCGACCGAGACGTTTTCCATGGCCGACAAGGCGCTCGATCTTCTGGCCGAGTTCGATATACCGCACGTGTCCTTCTACGCGCTCAGCCTCGAACCTGGAACGCCGCTTTTTAATCAGTTCAAAGACAAAGAGATGAGCGATGAAGAAGAGAAACTAGAGCGCGCGATCTACTGGCAGATCAGGGAACGGCTCGAACGACAAGGCCTCATCGTCTATGAGATCTCGAATGCCGGAAAACCGGACTATTTTTCAAAGCACAATCTAGTCTACTGGCGGCAAAAGTCGTACTTTGGATTCGGACCGGCCGCCGCCTCTTTTGCGTTTTCCGTAAGGCGATCAAACGCCGCGAACATCGATCAATGGCTGGAGGATATAGAGGGTGCCCGTAACGACGGTTCGTATACGCCGTCATCTCTGGAAGAAGTCATCGATGAAGAAGAAGCGATGAAAGAGACGATGCTTTTGGGGCTTCGCTTGACGGAAGGTATCGATATCGGCTCCTTTCATCAGCGGTTTGGACGCTCGCCAAGAGACGTGTTTTCGGCCAAGATCAAGGGGCTCGAAGCTGACGGCCTGCTGGAAGAGGTGGCGGGGCGGATCCGGCTGACAAAACACGGTATCGATTTTGCCAATCTCGCGTTTGCCGCATTTATTTAGGGTGATCGTTTATTTCGATGTGTTTAGGCGCAGGCCTCATTCCGCGCGATGATATAATTTTTGCACTACGATTTAGGCAGGTTAGTCATGATTTTTGAAACGATCGAAAGCAAGGGACTTGCACACTTTTCATATCTCGTCGGCTCCGAGGGCGAAGCGTTCGTCATCGATCCGCGGCGCGACGTTCAGATCTATCTCGATCTGGCGATGGAGCACGGCTTGAAGATCACGCATATATTTGAGACCCACCGAAATGAAGATTATGTCGTCGGATCAATGGAACTTTCCGCCTTGACCGGTGCGACGATCCATATCTCGGGGCATGAGGATTTAGGTTATGTCTACGGCGAGAAGATCTCGGACGGCGAGGTGTTTCAGATCGGGGAACTCTCCTTGAAAGCGCTGCATACGCCGGGTCATACACTGGGGCATCTTTGTTATGCGCTCTATGAGAAAGATCAGGAGGCTCCGTATCTCGTATTCACGGGCGACACGCTCTTTATGGGTGATTTAGGCCGTACCGACTTTTACGGTGAAGAAAACCTCGACAAGATGACCGGGCTTTTGTACGACAGTGTCGTCAACAAGCTGTTGCCTTTGGGCGACCACGTGCTTTTGTTTCCGGCGCATGGCGCCGGCTCCGCCTGCGGTGAATCGATGGATGACCGTCCGTTCTCGACACTCGGCTATGAGCGTCTGACGAACGAGCATCTGCAGGCAGCATCGAAAGAAGCCTTCATTGAGTCGTTTGCCAGGATGCGGATCAAGCCGCGGTATTTCGAGCGGATGGAAAAACTGAACGTCAAAGGCGCGCCGTTCATCGGGGATACAGCCAGTGTGCCTGCGATCAAGGCGGATGACCTGAAAGACGACCAGGTATTACTCGACGTGCGGTCGAAGGAAGCGTTCATGGGCGGTCACATCGAAGGCTCCTACTTTTTGTCACCGGCGAATCTGTCGACGTTTCTCGGCACGCTCTTTGACGAGAAGACGAGATTCGTGTTGGTGACCGACGAACCGGATCCGGCCTTTTTGTTGGAGATCAGAAGCCAGATGCTTCGGATCGGCTTCGACTGCCTCGACGGTTACCTGGAAGGCGGCGTGAACAGTCTTATAGAGGCGGAAAAATCGCCGCTGTCGCTGCCGACCATCCGCGGTGAAGCGCTTCGGGAATTGGCGGGCGAGTTTTTGGTGCTCGATATCCGTGACAATGAACCGGTGCCGGACTGGCTCGAAGCGAAGACGGTCAGAATACCGCTTCAGATGCTCTATAAACGCTACGCTGAACTCGATCCGGAGCGAGACATCTATGTGCTTTGTGCATCCGGCAATCGCTCGACGACAGCCGCCTCGTTTTTACTAAACCACGGGTATAGACCGGCCGTCATACTGGGCGGCATCCATACGATTTAGGGGGCGTGTCGCAGCGACTTCATAATTGTTCATCTTCTAGCCACCACTCGGTCGCGACCTACCGTTGACATGCTCGGAGGTCGGTGATAAATTGACGTTAGCACTCGCGGATAGTGAGTGCTAATTTTCTGAAGGGACGAACCGGTGTTGGACGATAGAAAAAAACAGATACTTAAAGCCGTTGTCGAAGACTACGTGCTCTCGGCTGAGCCGGTTGGCTCCAAAAGCCTGATCAACAGACATCGTCTGAAAGTGTCTTCGGCCACGATCAGAAACGAGATGGCCGAACTCGAAGAGCAGGGCTTTTTGGAAAAGCCGTATACGTCGGCCGGCAGAATTCCCTCGGATAAAGGGTATCGATCCTATGTCGAAGATCTGTTGGAGATCGGCGAGATGAGTGAATCGCAGGCGATCGCCATCCGTTCCGTCTTTTCCGACAGCATCATCGAGTTGACCGATCTGATCAAGAAAGCGGCGACCGTATTGAGTCAGCAAAACGACTATGTGTCGGTGGCACTGACGCCGCGCTACGCGGACAGTCGTCTAAAGCAGGTCAAACTGCTCATGATCGAGCCGGGACGCGCGCTCGTCGTCGTCGTTTTGGCCGCCGGTCTGGTCAAAGACCGTCTGGTCAGAATCCCGGATCAGATCTCGGGCGAAGAACTCGGTCGACTAGGCGAAGCAATCGAAGAAGGGCTGGCCGGCAAGAAGCTCGCTGATATCACGCTGGTCGCCGTCGCCGGCGCCGCCGCCGATCAGGCGATTCCGGATGCCGTCTTGAATCAGGTCGTGTACGAAGCGTATATCTCGATTAAGCAGGCGGAGCATCTCGAATTTTATATCGAGGGCACGCATCGCCTGTTGAAACAGCCGGAGTACAAGGATGTCGATAAAGCGCATCGCTTTTTACAGGCGCTGGGTGAGGAGAAGACGGTCGCCGGCTATATCTCGGATCTGCATGAAGGCGGAGGCGAAGGGTGCGGCGAATACATGGTCAGAATCGGCCAGGAGATCGCGCTCGAAGGCTTTGAAGACACGAGCTTTATCACCTCCAGCTACTGTGTGAACGGTGATGTATACGGACAGATCGGTGTGATCGGGCCGAGGCGCATGGATTACGGCAAGATCATCTCGCAGATTCGCTTTATCAACCGCGCGATTAACGAAGCGTCGAGTGACGCAGCGCGCTGAACATATAGGTAGAAACGATAGACGAGGAGCAAGGCATGGCAAAAGATGAGAAGAAAAAGAAGGCACACGAAGATCAGGTGCCGATACCGGAGACAGAGGAGAGCGTCAGCGAACTGACGGAGGAAGAAGCCTCGCCGGAAGATGACAACAGAGCTAAATTCGAAGAGATGCAGGATCGCTATCTTCGCCTGATGGCTGAGTACGATAACTTCCGTAAGCGAAGCCAGAAGGAGAAGGGAAAGCTGTACGAAGATGCGACCGTCGATTGCGTCAAGACGCTGCTCCCTTTGATCGATAGTCTCGAGCGCTCGGCAGAGCAGGCGAAGGGAGTGACAGGTGATGGCAAAGCGTTCGCCGAAGGCATCCCGATCATGATGGATCTTTGCACCGACATTTTAAAGAAGATGGATGTCAGTCGGATCGAGGCGATCGGACAGCCGTTCGACCCGGAACTGCATCATGCGGTGCAGCAGATGGAAAAAGACGGCGTCGAATCGAACATCGTGATTGAGGAACTGCAGCCGGGATACGTCCTGGGCGAGCGCCTGATACGTGCCTCACTCGTCGTCGTATCCGCCTGATTGAGTGGGCTGAATCAATAACAAAAGGTTTAAAGACAATCAACGATTGTCTTTGGATAAATACAAAAACAGCGAACAAGCGAACATAAAAAAAATAACAATTGCTAAAAAGAAACAGAGGTAATGAACATATGGCAAAAATCATCGGAATAGATCTCGGAACGACGAACTCCTGTGTCGCAGTGCTCGAAGGCGGCGAACCGGTAGTTATCCCGAACGCGGAAGGTGGTCGCACGACGCCGTCTGTCGTCGCGTTCACAAAAGACGGTGAACGTCTCGTCGGTCAGATCGCTAAACGTCAGGCCGTGACGAACCCGGACCGCACGGTCAGCTCGATCAAACGTGAAATGGGCTCGAACCACAAAGTCACGATCGACGGCAAAGATTACACACCGCAGGAAATCTCCGCGATGATCCTGCGCAAGATGAAAGAGGATGCAGAAAGCTACCTCGGCGAAACGGTCAGCCAGGCCGTTATCACGGTGCCGGCTTACTTCTCCGACTCGCAGCGGCAGGCGACCAAGGACGCCGGTCAGATCGCCGGTCTCGAAGTCCTGCGCATCATCAACGAGCCGACGGCAGCAGCGCTCGCCTACGGCCTCGATAAAGAACAAGATCAAAAGATCCTGGTCTTCGACCTCGGCGGCGGCACGTTCGACGTCTCGGTCCTGGAGATTGGCGACGGCGTCTTCGAAGTGCAGGCTACGTCCGGCAACAACCGCTTGGGCGGTGACGACTTCGACCAACGCGTCGTCGACTGGATGGTCGCCGAGATGAAGCGCGATCAGGGGATCGACATCAGCAGCGACAAGATGGCGATGCAGCGCCTCAGAGAGGCGGCGGAAAAAGCGAAGATCGAATTGTCCGGCGTGACCACGACGAACATCAATCTGCCGTACGTCACGGCCGACCAGACAGGTCCGAAGCACTTGGAATTGACTTTGTCTCGCGCCAAGTTTGACGACTTGACGAGCGACCTCGTCGAAAAGACGATGGTGCCGCTGAAGACGGCCATGAAAGACGCCGGTCTGCAGCCGTCCGATATCAAGAAGATTCTCTTGGTCGGTGGGGCCACCCGTATACCGTCGGTGCAAAACGCCGTGAAAAACTATTTCAATCAGGAGCCGTTCAAGGGCATCAACCCGGATGAGAGTGTGGCTATGGGTGCCGCAATTCAGGCCGGTGTGCTCTCCGGAGACTTGAAAGACATGGTGCTCCTCGACGTCACGCCGCTCTCGCTCGGTATTGAGACGCTCGGTGAAGTGATGACCAAGATCATCGATCGGAACACGACGATTCCGACGAAGAAGAGCCAGGTGTTCTCGACGGCCGCGGACGGCCAGAGCTCGGTCGAAGTCCACGTCCTGCAAGGTGAACGTGAATTCGCCAGAGACAATAAGACGCTCGGCCGCTTCATCCTGGACGGCATCGCACCGGCACCGCGCGGCGTACCGCAGATCGAAGTCACCTTCGACATCGACGCCAACGGTATCGTCAATGTGACGGCCGTCGATAAAGGCACGAACCGTAAGCAGCACATCACGATCACGGCCAGCACGAACCTGACGGACGATGAGATCGACCGTGCCGTGCGTGAAGCGGAACAGCATGCGGAAGAAGACAAGAAACGAAAAGAATCGATCGATGCGAAAAACCAGGCGGACAGCTTGATCTATCAGGCGGAAAAACTGCTGAAAGAAAACGAAGCACTCCTGGCCGATCAGAAACCGGAGATCGAAGAGAAGATCTCACTTCTGAAAAAGAGCATCGAAGCCGACAACCTGGAAGGCATCAAGAGTGACACGGAGAACCTGCAGCAGGCGCTTTATAAAGCCGGCGAGAAGGTGTATCAACAGTCACAACCGGAGGCTGGCCAGGCGGCACCGGAAGACGATCAGGGGCATCACCCGGACGGCGGCGCGTATGAAGCCGACTTCAAAGATGCCGGCTCGGATCCGGAATAAGCAACATAATTTTGCCGGAGCGTGGAACGTTTCTTCCACCTCCGTTACAATAACGACGTAAGATAAGCCGATGCCCGCGTGTCGTATCTGACATGCGGGCTTCGACAGGTCAAGGGAAGGGTTAGCGTTTTGGCTGAAAAACGTGATTATTACGAAGTGCTCGGCGTCGATAAGAACGCCGACGAGCAACAGATCAAGAAGGCTTACTGGAAGCTCGCCAAGAAGTATCACCCGGATGTGAATCCGGGGGATAAGGCGGCCGAGGAGAGCTTTAAAGAAGCGAACGAAGCGTACGAAGTTTTGTCCGATAAGGAAAAGCGTCAGCGCTACGACACGATGGGACACGCCGGTGTCGATCCGAGTGCCGGATTCGGCGGCTTCCAAGGCGGCTTCAATCTCGATCTCGATGATCTGTTCTCGTCGATTTTCGGAGGGTTCGGTGGATTCGGCGGCTACGGTACACAGACCGGCAGACGTCAGGGTCCAGCCCGCGGCGCCAATCTGCGCTACCGCATGAATCTCGATTTCATGGAAGCGGCGTTCGGTACGGAACGAGAGATCACGATCAGAAAGAACGACCGTTGCCAGACCTGTGACGGACAGGGCACAGCCGACAAGTCGAAACCGGCGACCTGCGGCACCTGTCATGGCACGGGACAGGTACAGACACGTCAACAGACGATGTTCGGTCAGATGATGACGACGAGACCTTGTCCCGAATGTCACGGTGCCGGCACGAAGATCACCAACCCGTGCTCCGACTGCGGCGGCAGTGGTATCAAAGAGAAGACGAAACGACTTCAGGTCACAGTGCCGGCCGGCATCAATGAAGGTGAAATGCTGACCTTGAGAGGCGAAGGCGAACCGGGACAAAACGGCGGCAGCTACGGCGATCTCTATATCGAGATCGGTATCCGGCCGCATCCCGTTTTTACCCGTTTGGGTTACACGACGATGTGCGACGTACCGATCACCTTCGTCCAAGCGGCGGTCGGCGCCGAGATTTCGGTCCCGACGATCGACGGCACGGAGACCTTCAAACTAAGAGAAGGGACGCAGCCGGGCGAGCAGTTCGTGCTGAAGAACAAAGGCATCCCGGTCATCGGTCGACAAAACCAGCGCGGCGACCATCGCTTTACGGTGACGCTCGAAGTGCCGAAACGACTGAACAGCCAGCAAAAAGATATGTTGAAGGCGTTTGAAGAGACGACGTCGGATGAAAACTATCAGATGCGCAAGAGCTTTATCGACAAGGTCAAAGGGATTTTTACGAAATGAGTGATTTCGAGGTCGTTGAACTGACGTTTCACACGACGCATGACGCGAGCGAGATTTTGGCTTTCTGGTTGCATGAGTCCGGTGCACTCGGTGTGACGATCGTCGATCCGGAAGAGATTCGCGCCGACCTGATGCGCCCCGATTCCCTCGATTACGCCGGTAAAGACTTTCTCGATTCGTTGCCTGAGACGGTCGTCCTCACGGCCTGGTTCTACAAAGACGGCGAAGATATGCTGATCCGCGAAGAAGCCGGCTCCGGCATGGTCTACGCGGAAAAAGCACCGGTCAGAATGAACGCGTTGGCGTTCATCGCCTCGATCGGGGACCGCCTGCAGATGCTGCACGAAGAAAGCGGCGAAAAAGACATCAATCTCGGCTTCCAATCGGTGTTGGTCGTCAAACCGGAGGACTGGGAAGACAACTGGAAAAAGTATCAAAAACCGCTCCGCATCGGCGAGCGCTTTGTCGTCGTGCCGACCTGGTATGAAGGCGAGGTCGAAGGGAAAAAAGACGACGACTTGGAAATCCTGCTCGATGCCGGCATGGCTTTCGGCAGTGGTAGCCATGAGACGACGAAGCTCTGTCTCGAGCTGATGGAAAAGACAATTAAGCCGGGCGACGAGGTGCTCGATCTCGGAACCGGCAGCGGTATTTTGGCGATCGGTGCAAAAAAGCTAGGTGCATCCCGTGTGCTTGCGGTCGATATCGATCCGCAGGCGGTGAAGACGGCAAAAGAAAACGCAGAGACGAATAAGGTCGAGATCGCGTTTCACACCGGCACCCTCGATGACATCGACGACACATTTGATCTCGTCGTCGCAAACATCGTGTTCGACGTGTTGAGTAAGCTGAGATCTGATTTCCTGTCCAAGGTGAAACCTGGCGGTAAGTTAATCTGTTCCGGCATCTTGTCCGATGATGTCGAGCAATTCGCAAGCCTCATGGCGGAGTCGGGATTTCAGTGTGAAAAAGAGACGTCGGACAACGATTGGCACGCCTTGCTCTTTCACAGAGAGGATAAGTCCGCTTGAATCTTATCGTCTTCGATCTCGAATGGAATCAGCCGCTGCCTCATGCCAGCGTCGATGACGAACTGCAGCGCTCGCTCCCGTTTGAAGTGATTGAGATCGGAGCGGTACGTTTCGACCGTGGCTTGAACAAAACGGGCGAGTTTTCGGCTCAGATCAAGCCGCAGTATTACACTAAGATCAATCCATTTATCGCCAAGGTGACGGGGCTCAAAACGGCCGATTTGAAAAGAGGCGAACCGTTTAATCAGGCGGTCGACCGTTTTCTCGCATTCTGCGGTGATGATCCGCTTTTTTTGTCGTGGTCTCCGTCCGATCCGTTTGTCTTTTTGCAAAACCTGCAGCATTTCAAAGCGGAAAAAACCGAGTCGATCGAGGCGCTCGATCTTCAGATGTTTTTTCAGATGAAGATCGAACCGGATAAGCTGGGACAGCAGCGTTCACTCGAAAGTACGCTTGAGCTCTTGGATCTGAAAAAACCGGAGGCTTTTCATACGGCGTTCGACGATGCCGTCGGTACGGCAGACGTGTTGACCTATCTTAAAAAAGAACATCTGACTGCTGACCTGCTCGACTACAAGGTCTCGATCACGACAGTGCAAAGCGTCAGTGAACCGTTCCCGGCGCAACTGATCGATAAATCGCTGAAGAAAGCACTCGACCAATACGCGTCACATTGTCCGTTATGCGACAGAGCATTGACCGTTCTGCCTGTCCACCGCGCGAGTCGCTATCAGGCGAGGCGTATGTCTGCCTGCGAGGTGCACGGCCTGATCCGTGAGACGATATCACGTCCGAATCTAGATGAACCGGCGCAGCACAATATCCGGTTCATGTTCGTCGGTGCGAAGTTTCTCGCTTTGCGCAAGAAAAAAAAGACGCCGCAGGCGGCGTCTGATCAACTACCGGCCGAGTAGCCGGATTTACTGCGTTATTTTTTTATTTGATCTTTTTTCACTAGATCTTTTATCACTAGATCATTTCTGATCAGAGTGTGAGGACGACTCGTACGTCGTAGCCGTCAAGTTTTTTCATGCCCTTCAAAAAATCGAGTTCGATGAAAAACAATAGACCGGAGACGACTCCGCCCAGTGCTTCCACGAGTTCACAGTTGGCTTTGGCCGTGC
>MTKW01028065.1_pt1 | contig 24757 bp, 19 predicted proteins | sample 1042761 | NCBI WGS metagenome assembly MTKW01 (sample SAMN06205366, study PRJNA360243) | anaerobic digester metagenome | biome: Wastewater treatment plant; feature: Anaerobic digester sludge; material: sludge; isolation source: anaerobic digester fed with sludge from wastewater treatment plant ...
CAGCGAGCCCCCAGGGCATAGATATCCATAAAAATACTGCGTCCTCCGCTGCTTTCGGCCTCTTCCGGTATCTCCAGGGGCATCTTTTCAACCTGCTGCATCAGCTCGCCAATCTTATTAGGGAACTCTTCAACATCGAGGCAGGAGGCATAAGAGCGGAAAGAGAGCATCTTGTCAGTGTGGCTAATCTTTTCGGCACCCAGGGCCAGGACCAGGTCAAATTGCCCGGCTTTGATGGCCGTGTAAGCTAGGTTCAGCGCGGTCGAGGCTCCGGCACAGGCGTTTTCAGTATTGACTATGGGGATCTCCTTGATGCCGAGCGGGTGCAACATCACCTGGCCGCGTATGGAATGCTGCTCGCTAAACATGCCCCAAAAAGAGTTGGAGACATAAGCGGCCTCCAGCTCTTTACTCTCTACCCCGGCATCCTTTAAAGCATTCTCAAAGGCCTCTGCAGCGAGCTCCTTGACGGAGCTTTCTATGAACTTGCCGAACCTGGTCATCCCCACGCCGATTATATAGACATTACTCATCTACTATCCCTCCGACAAAGATAATTATAATTTTTCGCTGGCAAAAATGGCCAGGCTGTCGTTGGACCCATCTTCAATCATCGCGGCGCGAGCATCACGGAAGAACTTCTCGATGACATACTCTTTGGCCACGCCATTGCCGCCAAAAATTTGGATGGCATCACTGGCAATCTGGAAAGCAGCATCGGTACAGAATATCTTGGCCGCGATGGAGTACTCGGTAGCCGGGGGCGTGTTGCTGAGATTGTAATTAAGAGCGGTTCGCGAGAGGGCACGACAGGCTTCAATTGTTTTAAACATGTGGAAGAGTTTATAGCGCACATGCTGATGTTCGAACAGCAGCTTGCCGCCCTGGACTCTCTCCTTAGAGTATTTTAGTGCTTCTTCGTAGGCCGCCCGGGCCGTTCCGGTAAAGGTAGCCGACATGTAGGCATTGCATGTAGCCAGAGTGATGTCGGTAATCGCTTCGTAACTTTCCTGATCTACAAACATGTACTCCTGGGGCACCCTGACATTATCAAAATATATTTCTCCCTGGTTCAACTCTCTTTGGCCCATTTTGTTCAGGGGTTTCCCCCGGGAGACGCCGGGCAGGTCGAGGGGAACCATGCAGATACCGCCGCCGGCCATGCCCATGGAGGGATCGATGGTCAGGTAAACCATTGCGTGGGTGGCAATACTGCCCAGCGAGACCCAGGCAGATTTCTGCCCGTTGATCACCCATTCGTCACCTTCCAGGCGAGCCCGGCACAACCCGGCGATATTGGGGTCTTTGAACTGGGCGCTGCCTACGGCGAGGGTATCGGAGCCGTGGTCCGGTTCGGTTATCGCCCAGCAGCCAATGATCTTTGCTTCAGTATCCTCGCAGAAAGGNNAGGCTTACTTCGAGGGGAGAAAGTCCCAGCCCCCCGTATTCTTCGGGTATGAGAACCTTATGTAGCCCCAGTTCGTATGACTTTTTCAAAGCATCCCACAAGATAGAATCAGGAGCGATCACCTCTTCGGGGCTCATCGCATCCAGCTTGATGCTGGCCGGGCGCAGGGTCTCGAGGGCAAACTTGCGGACAGTATCTTTAAACATGGTTTGCTCTTCGGTAACATTCATATCCAACTCCAGGTAACTCATGAGATCTTATCACTCCTTTTTTATGATAACCGACTTAAGCAGGAACCAAGATTCTGCAGGCTGTGTTATAACAAGAGGCGTCCTGCGTGTTTTCCCTTTCCCCTTTCTCCTGGAGGGAGCGGGTTAATGAAAGGAGAAGTTACAATTACCGGTTAATCGATTTGGGTGACAGGGAATCATCCCCTGTCACTTTTTAGCCCCGAGTTTCAGATATAATCTTCTGCCGCGTAGATAGTTCCTTGACCTTTATTGAACATCTCCCTCAGGACCCGTTCTAACGGTTTTTCAGATATTGTTTTCGGCAGATCATCCAGTATATGGAGGTAAGAGGGGATGAAATTTGCGCTGAGCTCTTTTTTACATTTTTCGTAGATCGCTGCAGGCTCGATTGTTTTTCCTTCGAATGGGCTGATTGCGGCTACGAGATCACTTTCTCCGGGAGCTCCGGAAGCGGCCGGTATACCGAAGACGCATACTTCGCTGACAGCGGGATGTTCGCCGATGATCTTTTCAATATGATCGGGTTGGATAAAATCGCCAGCCCGGCGCAGCTCGGTACCTTTACGGTAATCGAAGTAAAACCAGCCCTTTTCATCCCGGTGGACCATATCCCCGCTTCTAAGCCAGCCGCCCGCTGTTTTCTTTTTCGATTCCTCCGGCAAACCGAGATAATCAACCTTTGTTTCTCCTCTGAGCATCCGGAAAATCAGCTCACCGGTAACACCTGCCTTAACTTCATTGTCGTTTTCGTCAACTACTTTCAGCTCCATCACGCCGGGTATCCCTTTACCGAAAGAGCCAATTGGCCCCTTACCAGGGGGTTTATAAGCAAAACCGCCTTCTACCGAGCCGTACCATTCCAGGATCTGGACATTGAAGCGCTCCTCAAAAGATTCCCAAATTGCCTTGGGGGTTCCGGCGCTGATCACCGTTTTAACCGGGTTGTCTCCGTCATCGGGCCTGGGGGGTTCGTTGTAGATAGCAGCCATCATGCCACCCAGCAGAGAGAACGAGGTGCAGCCGTACTTGCGGCAGATATCCCAGATTCTACTTTTGGTAAAGCGCTGGCTGAAGACTGCCTTGGTTCCCGAATAAAGCGCCGGGAATAGCGTTACCGCCTGGGCGTTGCCATGTGAAAAAGAAAGTCCCGAATAGAGAATATCGTGCGGCTTATACTGCCAGACAATTTGCGTAAGAATGCTGTAGAGGCCGGTACGGTTATTTCGAATCAGCACCCCTTTCGGGTCGCCGGTGGTCCCGGAGGTGTAAATAATCTGCATCGGGTGCCGGACATCCATAATTTGCTGATCGACTGTTTCCCAGGTATCCTGCTCCAGGATTTCATTTAAGGTTTCATATTTAGGGGAGGGGGAGATCTCTTGCTCCGGATAATAAGAGACGATGACGGTTTTTACTTGGGGCAGTTCGTTGGCGATCTCTTCAAGATCGGCGAGGCATTCTCCGGAGCAGAGCACCGCTTTGGCGGTGCTGTGGTTAATGATAAACTTTAAACGATCCCCCTTGTAGCGGGGATCAACCGGCACGGCAATTGCCCCGACGACAATGCCCCCTAACAGGGCATAGATAAATTCGGGATGGTTGCGCATATAGATAGCAAAATGATCTCCCTTGCCGATACCCTGCTCAACAAACCAGCGGGCGATCTTGTTTGATTTTTCATGGAGCTCTTGATACGTGACCACATCTTCCCCGAAGTTGCCTTTCTCAAAGATAAAGATCGGTTTACCGGGTGTTTCGTTTGCTTTTATCTCCACAAAATGGGAAGCGATGACCTGGTTTAAGTGGGCCTTACCCATTTTGATCCTCCTTTCTACTTTTGCTCAGTCTTCAATGGCACCGATAAAGCCCCTGGTATATGTGGGGAACTCTTTTTCAAAAATTTCATCCCAATAGTCATCAGTCCAGAACTGGTGACGGTCGAAATAGGGGTCCCTCTTTGCGGCGCTGACGGAAAGGGTGACCACGATATCAACATCCTCGATTATCTCCAGGGCCCGGGCTCCAAAAGCCAGTGTGCTAAAGACGCGGTTATAGAGCCCCAGGCGCCAGGCCATCGCCGCCGCAGCGTTAACAGCAATATTCAGGTTGAGATTTTTAAACTGGCAACTAGGTCCTTCTGCCATCAGTGACTCGGTTGGCTCGGATCGGTTAAGTTCGGCGCAGGTACGAAAGCCGCAGGCTCCGCAATTGTAGTTAAAGGGAGACTTCCTGGTATCTCCGAAGATAATCAGGGCGCATGGTTCTTTAATGAGCTCGATAACATGTCGTCCGTCCCTTGCAGCCAGGGGTGACATGTCGGCCATTGAATAGGCAAACTGGGCGATCTGTTCCATCTCTTCTTTGCCAGCCACGATTATCTTTAAAGTATTGCGGGCGGCAAAACGGTAGCTGTTATGAGCAGCCAGGACTATTAACTCGATAGCCCGGTCCAATCCATTTTGGACCAGCTCTTCCATTTTACGGATAGCCATACTATTCCTCCTTTTAGGGGCGAATTTCTCTCCTTAACTGTAGATCGATCTAAACTGCGGCCAGAGACGCTTAATAATCCGATCGCTCATGGTGCGCTCGTTGATTTCGTCATAATTTTTAGGGATGTCCCTGAACGGGCTCTTTTCGGTAATGGAAATAGCTACCGCCAGGGCCAGGCCGGTTTCCCGGGGCAGCAGCTTCATCCTCATGGCTGCTGCTCCGGCCGACCAGAAGACGCCGTAATCGATTCCTAAGTTTCTGGCCAGTGAAATAATTCCATCGACAGCGTAGGCGATATTGTTGGCCCGGAAAATGCAAAGCGGTCCGGGGAAGGCGATGCTCTTTTCGTGCGGTAGTCCTTCAACTTTACGCAGATTGTCGCAGGTCAGCTGGCCGCACATATTGCAGTTTATATCTGCCGGGTCGTTCTTGCTGCGCAAAGAGGTGATCAGCAGCAGGGCATCGGCGTCCCGTAGCATCATGGCATCTCGCTTAAAAAAGTGCCAGCTTTTGTTGTCCCCGGCCATATCTTCTACAGCCTGGCAGAGATCTTCGATCTCGCACTGATCGTCGATAATATGGATGGTGCACTCGCCGACACCGCCGACTCGCGGTGTGGTTGTCGCCGAAGCCAGTAGCAGCCGGGCGGCGATTTTAGCCGCTGCTCTGCGATCCTTTTCAAACTGTTTCAAGGGTCTTTCCATATTTTTGTCCTCCTTTACCGGGGGTCATCTACAGAACTCCGTGTTTTTTAGCAATATCAGGGTACATTTCAAAAGCAGGCTTGAGCAGCGGCAGCAAGTTCAGCACTTTGGGCATCGGTCCCTTGGCTTTGATCGCTCCTTTGGCCAGGGCCACCGGCATCTTAATCTCCTGCAGCCAGAACTGGTGGCAGGTATCCCCGCTCAGGGTCATTTCCACGGTAGGTTTATCATCGTTTTCCCCGCAGATAATATTACCGTCCCGGCATAACCAGATGTAGCCATCAGGCTGATCGATAGTAAACTTGATGGTGATTTCCGATTCGAGAAACTTCGGTCCGACATCCGGGTGCTCCAGTAAAGACTGGAAAAGCTCTCCCAGAACCTCATACATTTTTTGCGTGCTTTCAAAGACAGCCATTTTCTCTTCTCCTTTCAATTTGGTTTAAATTCAGTTTAAAAAAACTGTAGCAAACACCTCCCTAGGATAAATTAAGGCGCTTATCCTGGTAACACTGTGCAACCGTTCGAAATTCCATCGATGATAAAGGTAACTACTAGTTTTTATATTAATAGATAACTGAAAATAGAAGCAGATCAATTTAAAGGGAGACTTAAATCGGCTTTGAAGAGTAAAAAAAGCAGCAAAGAAAGGTTAAATAACTTTATTTAATCCATGTGCCTGTTTGGGTCTTAGCCGTGTCTTTCCACATATCTTCGTCAAAACGGGCTGGTATCATCAGAACCAAAATTCCTTTCCCCGTTGATCATCCAGTAGTTCTGGTTATACCCACATGTTGACCATCTCTACTAAAGTCTCCTTTGGCAAGTCCATTAACTCATTTTGTAAAAGTTCTAAAGTACCTTGCCTAGCGTTGTCGGCTTAGGTGCTGTCTTTATCTTACCACCTTTCATAATATTTATAATAATCTTTTTATTTTTAGCATTTTATCATTTATTGTAATTAGTGTCAAGGCTTAGCAGTGTTTATTGGGAAACTTACGCTGTATGTGCCAACGGGGGAAAATACGGGCTGAAAAGGTAGGTTGGGCGTGGTTGCTTACCACTAAGGCCTTAGCAGATTTATATTGACCGACCATGGATCCGCGATAAATAATGGAAAGGTTTTGAGTGTGGAAGAAAAGTCGGTAAAAAAGAGGAAGCGTGGAAATATTAAATATGTATCCATTGAGTAGGGAAATCAGCAGTTAACAGGTAATTATTTTACAACTTTCCTACAACCTCTTCGCAGCTTTTCACAACTTTTTATGGCTATTATTGGTATTATATCCAGTAATTAGATGCCATATGTTATGACATAAAACAAGCAAAAGCCCCGGAGTGTCAGGCTTTTTCCGGGGTTTTTGTTGGTGGGCCATCCAGGTTTCGAACCCGGGACACCCTGATTAAGAGTCAGGTGCTCTGCCAGCTGAGCTAATGGCCCCGCATTTAGGATTTTACTACAAGAAGAGGCCGAAGACAAGTCTTTTTTTTGGAAAAGAAACTGCCTCCTTTAAGGTTTGACCATGTGAAATGCGTGTTGCAAGCCCAGCGAACCTGGCGAAAGTAATTATAAAGATTTAGCTGCCCGGGCTGGTCAAGCTCTAATCATCCGCAGCGGGTTTCGTGACGGGTTTGATATGCTCTGCTTTATACTGGTAGTATCGTTTCAGCACGTCAGGATTAGCTTTAAGAAATTTGTAGAGAAATTTAATTTGTTGAAATGCATCCATGCTAAGGTGGTGCTCGATCATCTCTGTATCCTGCAACAAGTAAGGCTCTTTTACTCCAATCAACTTTAAAAAATTTTCGATAACGATGTGCCTTTTTAGAAGAAAGTTGCCCAGTTTTTCTCCTTTTTCGGTAAGGCGGATTAGGCCGTACTTTTCATAGTTTAACAGCCCCAGCCGGGTCAGCTTCTGGACCGTTTTAGTAACTGAAGAAGCTCGCACATTCAGCCGGGCTGCCAGTTGGGTTGTGCGAGCGTAGCCCTCCTTAAGGTGGAGGCGATAAATCATTTCCAGGTAGTCCTCCATGCTCGGGGTCATCTGTTGCCGAGTGGGCATCGTCAGGTAACCACGAAAAGTATAAAACTCCCGCTCTTCAGTCATTATAACTGTTTCACTCCTTTCCATCGTTTTAGTTACTTACTGGTGGCGTGGCTGTAGCATCAGCGAAGTGCCAGCATATATTAGCCAAGAGAAAATTTTTTNNTAAACGATGAGTCAAGGGTTAATCCCGCTGCACAGGCTGCCGGTAGGCTCCCGTGGCCGGGTCAGGCAGATCAATATTACCGGTGCTGTTAGAAGAAGAATGCTTGATCTGGGGCTGACTTTTAGCACGGAGGTAGCTGTGCTTCAGAAGAGCCCTTCTGGGGACCCGACAGCTTATTTTATTCGCGGAGCGGTAGTTGCCCTGCGCTCGCAGGAAGCTTCGCAGATATTGGTCGCCCCGGTAGATTAAAATTAAAAAAGGAAAATCGCACCATGTTTTTAACAAGGCAGTCGACCGGCAGTAGCGGAGCCAAAGGATACCTACCGGATGGGCTGGTAGTTGCCCTGGCCGGCAATCCCAATACTGGGAAAAGCACAGTTTTTAACAGCCTTACCGGGATGAAGCAGCATACTGGAAACTGGACCGGAAAAACGGTAGCTTATGCTCGGGGAAGATACCGCTACCGCGGGCTCGATTATATTCTGGTGGACTTGCCGGGCAGCTACTCTCTGCTTGCCTCTTCGGTGGAAGAAGAGGTGGCGCGGGACTTCATCTGTTTCGAGCATCCCGCTGTTACCGTAGTAGTTGTCGATGCTACCTGTCTGGAGCGAAACCTGAACCTGGTGCTGCAGATTCTCGAGATCACGGCTCACGTGGTCGTCTGCGTTAATTTACTCGATGAGGCGAAGAGAAAAAAGATCCGGTTGGATCTGTCTGCACTCTCCCGGATCCTTGGCATTCCCGTGGTCGGGACAAATGCCCGCGAAGGGCAGGGGTTGGAACAGTTACAGGAGGCGGTTAGCCGGGTTGCCAGCGGAAAGCTGCTGGCGGACTCGCTAAAAATTACTTACAGCCGCCCGGTTGAAGAGGCGGTGGCACTGCTCGAGCCTGCCGTGCGCAAGCTGATCCCTGCAGACCTGGATAGCCGGTGGGTTTCTTTGCGACTGCTGGATGGGGATAGTACACTTGACCGATCGTTAAATCGGTTTTTAAATACTTATCTCCATCAAAATGAGGTACTTACAGCAAAAATTGCCGAAGCCAAAGCGCTGCTTAAAAAAGAAAGCGGCGGTAAAACAGCGTCCGATCTTATCGTTACCGCCATCTTCGAGACAGCCGAAAATATAGCCCGGCGGGTTACCGCTGCGGCGGTGGACCAGGCTCGGCAGTGGGACCGTCGCCTTGATCGCCTGTTGACTTCCAAAGGATTTGGCATCCCGGTTATGCTAGCCCTGCTGGGAGTCCTTTTTTGGATCACCATTACCGGAGCAAACTATCCTTCGCAGCTCCTGGCCACGGCCTTATTTTGGATTGAAGGCCGTCTGAGCAATATTATTCTTGCCACCGGGGCACCGCCGTGGCTGCACGGGGCCCTGGTTACAGGTGTTTACCGGACTCTGGCCTGGGTGGTATCGGTAATGCTCCCTCCGATGGCCATCTTTTTCCCGCTGTTTACCTTTCTTGAAGATCTGGGCTATCTGCCCCGGGTCGCTTTTAATCTTGATCATTTTTTTAAAAAAGCCGGCGCTCATGGGAAGCAGGTCCTAACGATGTGCATGGGGTTTGGCTGCAATGCTGCCGGGGTGGTCGCCTGCCGGATAATCGATTCGCCGCGCGAGAGGCTGATCGCCATTCTCACCAACAACTTCGTCCCTTGCAACGGCCGTTTTCCCACCTTGGTTGTCCTGGCGACAATTTTTCTTGGCGGTCCCCGCGGCTTCAGCGGTTCATTGGCTGCTACGGTGGTAATCCTCGGTGTGATCGTGCTTGGGGTGATGGTTACCCTGGTTATCTCGAAGATACTGTCGCAAACCATTTTGAAAGGGTTCTCCTCCACATTTGCTCTCGAGCTGCCCCCTTACCGCAGGCCGCAGTTAGGACGGATCCTGGTGCGCTCTTTTATTGACCGGACCCTTTTTGTTCTCAGCCGTGCCGTAATCGTGGCCGCGCCGGCAGGCCTGGTCATCTGGCTAATGGTTAATCTGAAGATTGGTGCTCTCAGCGTTCTTGACTATAGCGCCCGTTTTCTCCAGCCCTTCGGAGAACTGCTGGGGATGGATGGTTATATCATCATGGCTTTCCTGCTTGGCTTCCCTGCAAATGAGATCGTTATTCCGATCCTGATCATGAGCTATCTGGCGACCGGTTCGCTTATGGATTTGGGCTGCCTTAATCAGTTGCAGATGCTGCTGGTAGAAAACGGTTGGACCTGGCTTACCGCGGTCTGCGTGATGCTTTTTTCGTTGAATCATTTTCCCTGCGGGACGACGCTGCTGACCATTCACCGGGAGACGCGCAGCATCAAGTGGACGGCGGTGGCCTTCCTCATCCCAACATTGACCGGGATTATCATCTGCTTTCTGGTAGCCCAGACCGCTCGGTTGCTGGGGCTGGCGTAGGGAACTTGTAGGGTACTTCAGGTGAGTATATTTTCCCCAGGTCAGCTTAAGATCTATCCCTTGAAAAGGGCTTTTCTTCACGTTATAATTTCGAACAAAGATAGCGTGTTAGAATTCTTTGACTGAAACCGGGGCACTCATACTGAACGAAGCTCGCCCGTAAAGCTCTTGAACTGGTAACAGAGATTATAGGGTAATAAGGTAGGGTGACATCATTGTTTACCTTAAAGGATGTAGGCTACAAAAATATTTTAGAAATTGATGATCTGACAATTCCTGGCCTACAGACTACTTGTATTGTTGGAGAAAGTGGCAGCGGGAAAACTACTTTGTTGAAACTTCTTAATCATTTACTTACTTGTGATCGGGGCGAGCTATTTTTTAAAGGAGAAAATATTAAAAATTTAAATCCGGTAGAGTTGAGGCGAGAGCTAATCATGCTTCCCCAAACACCTCTTATCTTTCCCGGAACCGTCAAAGACAACCTGCTGATCGGGCTCCAGTTTGCAGAGAAACCCCTTGTAAACGATAGTGTGTTGGAAGATATTTTAACAAAGATGAGATTAAATAAAGATTTGGCACAAAGTGCAGCTGTACTTTCCGGAGGGGAAAAACAGCGTCTCGCTATCGGCCGGATTATCCTAATGGAACCAGATGTGTTTCTACTTGACGAGCCCACATCTGCCCTGGACGATGGCACAGAAGAGATAACTATGGATATGCTTACCTCATTTGCTGGTAAACGGCATAAGACAATAATTATGGTAACCCATTCCCAGGAAATAGCCCATAAATATGGTGACACGGTCATTACTTTGCAAAATGGAAAAGTTTTTAAAGTGGAGGAACGGAAAAATAATGGCGAATATTGTGGAAATTGAACTATGGCGCCTGCTATTAGGGTACCTGTTTTTGGTTTTATCATTGTTAATTACATTTCGGCTGGGGGTTAAGCGGGAAAAAGAAATAGTTACTGCCACCTTAAGAATGACAGTACAGTTAATTTTAATGGGCTATGTTCTGGTGGCTGTTTTTCAAGTAAACCACCTGCTTCTTTCCCTTGCTATCTTTACTTTAATGGAGTCTTTTGCCATTTATAACATTCACCAGCGCGTTAAAGTTAAGATAAACGCGAAACTGCGGCGCGTTATTGTTCTTTCTATGCTGATCGGCACCAGCATACCGCTCTTTTTCTTTCTGGCTGTAGTTATTAACGTGAAGCCGTGGTACGAAGCCCGCTATTTTATCCCCATTGCCGGCATGATTGTCGGAAATTCTATGACGGGTATCTCCCTGGGGGTAGAAAGATTGATTAATGGTATGCAAGCCGGCAGGGAGTGGATAGAAGGAGCCTTGATGTTGGGGGCTACACCCTATGATGCTTCAAAGATGGTAGTACATGATGCCTTCAGTGCGGCGATCATGCCTACCATTAATTCCATGGTAGGGATGGGGATCGTTTTTTTGCCGGGGATGATGGTCGGCCAGATTCTTTCTGGTATCTCGCCCCTTGTTGCGATTAATTATCAAATTGCTATTATGCTCGGTATCGTTGGTAGCGTTTTCCTGACCATTTTTATTTTACTTCAATTAGGTTATAAAACATTTTTTAATAAGTGCTGCCAGTTGCTATTGTAAGTGGCAGGGAGATTGTCCTGAACGCCTTAGCTGTTCTTAATGCCAGAGAGAATTCGGAAAAAAATAGCTAAGGAAATAATTATGCCGGTAGGGTTTTGTGGTTTTCCCGTGGAAGTAATGAAATAATGTGGAAGTAATTATGATAACTGTTGTAGTAATCTTAATTCGAGAGGTAAGCGATGGAAGCAATCGGCTGGCAGAAAGAATCTATTATTAACCGGCATGGTTTAAAGCTGGCGGTGCTGCTGCGGGCGGCTGAACCGGTGGAGAAAGGCGGCGGGGCCGGTCTGGCGGAAGAGGCAGTCTCCGGACAGAGCGTCCTTTTACCGCCCCTGGTCATCGTCTGCCACGGATTTACCGGGAGCAAGGAGGGCGGGGGCGGAGCCTTGGCCATGGCCGATCAATTGGCCCGCCGTGGATTTGTCACCCTGCTTTTCGATTTTACAGGTTGCGGCGAGAGCGAGGGGCTCTGGGAAGAGATCACCCTTTCGCGGCAGGTTGATGACCTCGGCGCCGTGGTCGACTGGGCCTGGTCAAAAGGTTACCGGCGGATTATCCTTAACGGGCGCAGCTTCGGCGGGACCACCGTTCTGGCTTATGCCGCCGCTGACCGGCAGATTGCCGCCGTCTGCACCTGGGCCGCCGTGGCGCGGCCGCTGCGGCTTTTCAGCGGATTTACTTCAGAAAAGGGTAACCTTAGCGGCCCCGCAGGTGAAAATATCTCTTTTTTTGACGGGACCGGATCGATCTGCTTGCAGAGACGTTTTTTTCAGGATCTGCAGCGCCACGACCTGCCGGGCTGCGCCGCGCGGATCTCCCCGCGCCCCCTGCTGCTAATCCACGGCAGTGCCGACGAGGTAGTCCCGGTTGAAGATGCGCAGTTGCTCTTTGATTCTGCCGGCGAGCCGAAAGAGCTGGCTTTGGTAAAAGATGCCGACCATCGTTTCACCGACCACAGGCAACAAGTTTGGAATCTCTTCTTCGAATGGCTCTAGCTTAGGACACCGGGCATACACTGCTTCTCCACTCTTACTTTTTATCTCTTGTACAAATCTGCTTTCATTGCGGTAAAAATTGATCTTTTGCTCTGGGGATGCTTTCATCAAAAATAGTTATAATATTCTCATTGACAAGAATATATAGTCAAAGATATAATTATTTACATAAAACAAGTTCGGGGAGGGGTTATTTTGAGAAGACGGGCTGTCTACATAACGCTTACCTTATCGGTGGTTCTCCTTCTTCTCTTTACGGTTAGCGGATGCTCTTCGGAAAAAACAGGGATTTTTGACCTGGCCAACTGGTTTTTACACCAGAAAAGTGGTTTGCCAGTTTACAGCGGCACCGTGCCGGCTAAAGTTAAAGCCCCGGTGGAGATCTATTTTGACGATTACGGCGTGGCGCATATACTGGCTGACAATGAAATTGATTTAATGTACGGCCAGGGATATGTTCAGGCGATGGAGCGGCTGTTCCAGATGGATCTACTCCGTCGTTCCATCGGCGGGCGGCTGGCGGAGATACTAGGCCCCGACCTGGTCGAGTCGGATCGCTTTCACCGGACTATNNATGGAGTGAATGATTATATTGAACAAAACCAAAAGAACCTACCGCCAGAATTTATTCTCTTCGACTATACCCCGGAGCCGTGGGGTCCGGTGGATTCTGTCTCTATCTCTAAGCTGGTAGCCTGGTTCTTGGGGGGTAATATGGATACCGAGCTTTTACTTGCGGCTCTTGTTGATGAGGTCGGCATGGAGAAGGCTGCCGAACTGTTTCCTTCATATCCTGAAGAGGGGCTTACGATTATGGAGCCGGCCTCAGCCGTATTGAGCAGTAAAAGCGCGTTGGATCTGATTGCGCTAAGCGGCGGAGGTAACTTTCCCCAGGGACTTCCGGGGGTCGGCTCGAATAACTGGGTTGTCAGCGGCAGCCGAACTGCATCCGGCGGGGCTATGCTGGCCAGCGATATGCACCTTCAGCTTGATTTACCCCCGATCTGGTACATGAACTACCTCTCATCTCCTGAAATAAAGGTTACCGGGGTAATGTTTCCCGGTATTGCTGGTGTCATTGCCGGATACAATGAACGAATTGCCTGGGGTGAGACCAACCTTGGCCCCGATGTGATGGATCTTTACCAGATTAAATTTAACGAGGCGGATGACACCCTTTATCTCTATAATGATGAGTGGGTCCAGGCCGAGGTGTTTGAAGAGACGATCAAAGTAAGGGGCGGTGAGGACGAGAATTTACGGGTACGGGAGACCTGTTTCGGACCGGTCATCTCCGACGTGGTTGAATTAAGCCCCGGTGATCTGCCGTTGAGCATGCGCTGGACAGCGCTGGACGCTACTCTCGAAGCTGATGCCATGCTGGCCATGACCCGCGCGGCTGATTTTGACGAATTTCGCCAAGCCCTGCAGAAATTTATGGCTCCGGCGCAGAACTTTGTCTATGCTGATGTAGAGGGTAATATCGGCTATCTCGGGAATGGTCTCTTCCCCATTCGTAGCGAAAGCCACCGCCAGAAGGGGAACGGCCTTCTTCCGGTACCGGGTTGGAGTGATGAATATGCCTGGACCGACTGGGTTCCCTGGGACGAGATCCCTTCGCTCTACAACCCTCCGGAGGGGCTGATTGTTACCGCCAATCATAAGGCGGTTGCCGACGANNCGTAATGACCTGACGCTTAAAGATATGCAAGACGGGCAGGCCTGCTTTTACAACAGCCATGCTGAGGAAGTCGTTCCCCACCTGGTCGGTTTGCTTAAAGGAGCGGCGCTGGACGAGCGTGAAGAGGAGGCCTTACGCATCCTGGAACAGTGGGGACACGAACCCGTGGAGACGGCTGATTCAGCTGGTGCGGCCATCTTTCACCGGCTCTATACGCTGCTCATTAATAATATTTTTGAAGGGCAGGTCTCCGGGGAGCTTTTAGAACGACTGCTTAATTATTCATCCCTGGAGATTGACCGGCTGCTGACAACGGAAGAAACGCTGTGGATTGAAGATCATGCTGCGCTGGTCCGAGAAAGCTTCTCGCAAACCGTGGCTGAACTAAGTGAAAAGCTGGGGGATGAGGTTGCCGCCTGGCGGTGGGGCGAGATTCATACTCTTACCTTCAAGCATAGCCTTGGCGATGCGGTTAGTAAAAGTCGTTACAACCGCGGGCCTTTTGAAGTTGGCGGCAGCGGTTCGACCCCGGGAGCGCTGGGTTATAGACGGCAGCTTGAACTGCCCTACGAGGTTTACGCGGGCGCCCCCTGGCGCTATGTAATCGACCTCTCGGATCACACTGCCTTCGATATACTGGCCATCGGCAATTCCGGGCATTTCCGCAGCCCGCATTACGATGACCTGCTGGAGAAATGGCTGCAGATGGAATATAAAGAGCGGCTCTTTGACCAGGATGAAATTAAGAAGCTGCCGCAGAAGCTTCTCCTCGAGCCAGCTGAAGGGGAGCAATAGAGGGGCCCTGGCGTTTGTTTACTTTTCGGTTGCTAACGGGTTTTTGCCACGATGATCTACGGGGCTGCTATCCCAAGCAGCCCCGTAGATTAAAAGCTTGGCTGGGGCGGTAGGATTCGAACCTACGATGCGGGATCCAAAGTCCCGTGCCTTGCCGCTTGGCTACACCCCAGCAGAGATAAAAATGGGGTGAGTGATGGGATTCGAACCCACGACCTCCAGGGCCACAACCTGGCGCTCTAACCAGCTGAGCTACACCCACCTCGCGATGATAATTTTAACATGCACCCGTCCAAAAGTCAACGCACAGCGAAAGATAAGAAGAGTACACCACAAGAGGTTACCTCTTTACTCAAATGCCGGCTACCCGGTTCTGCAGTACCTGGAAAACCTTTTCGCGGTTGAGATGGGGGTACCGGCGATGAATCATTTCAAGGCAGATCCCGGCCCCGTAGTCCATGCCCTGGCAGCCCAGCAGTAGAAGCACATCGCCGGGTTGGGCGCGGGAGAGCCCCGCAGCTATTGCTTCTGGCAGTTCTTGATGAAGCTCGACTTCAATTCCCGCTGCCTCCATTACCTCTGAAAAAACCTGTACCTCCTCGGGCGTAACCAGATCCTTTTCGGTGACATGGCTGCTGCTGGTGGTAGCGATGATCTCCTTAATGCCCAGTTGAGGCGCCCACGCGGCCATTGTTTCGGCGTTTTCGCGGTTTACGGTGACGCCGCGGCTGCCGCGGATAGCATAAACGAGGTGCAGCTGGCGGTATTTCATAAACTTTAACGTCTCCAGGGTGACATTGATATTGCCGCTGTTGGCGAAATGATCGTCGATCACTTTAAAATCACCGTCAAAAATTAGTTCAAAGCGGCGCTCCACCCCGCGAAAATTTTCCAGAGCCCGCTGGATCTCGGCAATGGGAACACCGCAGAGCAGGCCGCAGAGCAATGCGGCCATGGTGTTGTAGACGCTGTGCAGCCCTAAAACTGAAAGTTTAATTGGAAAATTGTGCCGGCCCCGGGCAAGGTTTTTTGCCAGGCCCGGCTTTTTAAATTCAACAATAAAATTGGCTCGCCCGGTTGTCAGGTCGAGATCTTTGACCAGGCAGTCGGCCTCGCTGTTTTTGATTCCGTAGGTTAGTGTCTGGGCAGCGGTCTCTTTACTCAGCGAAGCGGTATAGGGGCAATCCAGGTTAAAGATAGCCCACTGCTCCGGTTTGGCCTGCCGGATTAAGCTAGCTTTGGCCTGAAAATAATTTTCAAAAGAACCATGTAGATCGATATGCTCGCGACTGATATTGTTCAGAACAATGATGTCGAAGTCGACAGAGCCCACCCGGTGGAGCTCGAGACCCGAAGAGGAAACCTCCATGGTTACGTGCGAGACCCCTTGTTCAACCATCTGGTGAAGAAAATAGTGTAGATCAAGCGATTCAGGCGTGGTTAGCACTGCCGGGCGGATCGTGGTGCCAGCTTTGACGATAACAGTACCGATTAGCCCGGTTTTAAGTTGATGCTCCTCCAGTATGGCGTTGGTCATAAAGCTGGTCGTGGTCTTACCGTTGCTAGCGGTTATCCCGATCATCTTTAGTTTCCGCGAAGGGTGGCCGTAGAAACAGTCTGCCAGGGTAGCCAGGGCACGGCGGCTATCTGTGACGCGAAATTGAGGCAGCTTCACCTGTGGTTGAATCTTTTCCACCACGGCGGCGACGGCGCCGTTTTCTTTGGCTTGGTCCAGAAAGCGATGCCCGTCGGTTTTAAAACCCTTGATGCAGACAAAAAGCATCCCCGGCAGCACTTTTTCCGAGTGGTAAGCCAAACCGGTGACAGCCGGGTTAACTTTAGTATTTCCCTCCAGGATTTCGAGATTGCTGAGCAGATCTTGTAGCATGATCATCTGTTTGACGCACCTCTTTCTGACAACGGTGAGCCCTTTCATGTTTCTCGGAACAGCTTTTTAAATCCTGCTGTCCGGAGGGGCCGGTTACAATCTCAATTATTACCAGATGATCGCCGGTCGATGCACCGCCTGGCGAACATCCTTTAAATTCTTTATGCGACTGCCGGGTGAATTAGTCCGTCTTTGTCAAAGAACCCGCTGCAGCGGGTTCTTATCAGGGCTATCCCAGCTTTATCCATGGCGTCTAAAGAAGCGAACTACTCCTCAATTATGATTGACTCGGTGGGACATTCTTCGGCAGCTTCGCGGCATTGTTCTTCGTACTCTGCAGGAACCGGATTTTCTTTTACTTCGGCTTTTTCATCGCCAAGTTCAAAGACCTCCGGGCAGATATCTTCGCAGACACCGCAAGCACTGCACTCATCATCAACTCTAACCTTCATCTCGATCCTCCTCAAACATTTTATCGATTAATCATTCATTATTTCGCTAAATAAGGGGTTATTCCTTTTTTTTAGAGCAAATAAATTAAGTTTACGAATAAAAAAATAGCGGCTGGACGGGAAAAATCAAAATATTCTTGAAGGAATTACCTGGTTTACCGTGAATAAAAAATAAGGCAACCAGTCAGGTTAATAACCTTATTGCTAAGGAGAGAACAATGCAAAGATCGAAACAGCATCGAAAAGGACGCCGGAGACGCCAAGGCGGCGGCGGAAAAACCTTCATAATTTTAGCCCTGGTGGTAATTCTGGGGATATCGCTATGGAGTAGCTTTTGCCGGGTATCCGCTGAGATAGAGGCTGCTGCAGAGAAATTTATGGAGTGTGTTGTTGCCAGTGATACCGCCGCTGCTTCAGCCTTTATCTTCGATGAAGAAGAGCAGGTTTCCAAGTTGGATTTACTCATTGTTCTCTTCCAGGGCGATGATTTTACTTACAGTTCTACCGGTTGCAGCCGCCCGACAGGGCTTTTCAGTGGAACCTCCTTGATCCACTTTTACAGCGACGGCTCTCTCTATACTGTACCGTTGCAGTTGGTTCGCCGCGAGGGGAGCTGGATGATTAAAGCTTTGCCCGATGCGCGGAACATGGACGGGGCCCTAGTCGAAAAATTTGAATCCGGTTCACTACACCTTCTCTGGCAGGGTGAGCGGATTAAGATACCGGTTCCCGACAGATCGACCATTGAACCGGGGAAGGTTGCCCGGGTGCAGACTCTCGGCAGCGCGGTGATTATCAGGCCGCTGGAAGAGCGTTCCCTTTCCCGGCTACTGCGGTACAGTGATTGTGAATGTGAAGGTGAGCTCGAGGGAAACCTGGTTATGGAGAAGCCGCTCTCAGTTTACCTGATCGAGTCGCGAACGGCTCAGGCCCGGTCGGGGTCACTGGCGGACCTGGTTGTCGGCATGACCGATCTTTTACTCTACCTAGCGGAAGGGAAGGTCGTTGCGGTAAAGATTGAGCAAGACTTTTTGCCACAGACGGTTCGGGTCCTGTTAAGGCAAAACCTTAGCCAGCTGAGCAGTGAATCTCTTTTTCACGAACGGCTTTGCCTGAACAGCACCCGGGGATATAATCTTGAGGACAAACAGGGCGGGGCTCTTTTTACCTTTGAGCCCGGGCAAACGTTGGTCGTTGAACCGGCCGGGGATTCGATCAAGGTTACTCCGGAAGGACTGGAGAGCATTATTTTCACAACGCGCATCTTTCTTTCTGCCCATCAGAACGGGATGATCATGATCGAAAACCTGACCCGCGACGGCTGGCCCGGGGGGATTCCGGCTTACCGCGGCACTTTGGAAATTTCAAACCAGGAGGGGCGGCTGATCGCTGTAAATGAGCCGGATCTTGAAAAATACCTCTACACGGTTGTGCCCAGCGAGATGTCTGACCAATTTGGCTTGGAACCACTAAAAACGCAGGCTGTTGCCGCCCGCTCCTATGCTTACCGCTCTATTTTTAGCAGCGGTTACAGCTGTTATGGAGCCCATCTGGACGACAGTGTTGTCTCGCAGGTCTACAACAATATCCCCGAACAGCCGGGTGCGGTTGAAGCGGTGGAGTCAACTGCCGGAATGGTTCTTTTTTACGGGGATCAGGCCGCTGACACCCGTTTTTTTTCAACATCCTGTGGGTTTACCGCTAACTATCATGAAGTTTGGTCCGATCCCGAAACCGGTTCTTTTCCGGCAGAGCCGGTGCCCTATCTAAAGGCAGTTTCCCAGGTTCTGGGTGAGAGTTTTGAACTGGAGCGAGAAGAAGAGCTGGCACGTTTTCTGCAGCACGGAGACTGGCCGGCTTATGACCGCGATTCCCCCTATTTTCGCTGGCAGGTGAAGATGAGCGAAGAGCAGCTTACTGCGGTGATCAATCATAACTTGCCCCAGCGCTACCAGGAGCAGCCTGATTTTATTCTCACGCAAGAGGGCGGTCAGTTCTGTTCGATCGAGATTCCGCGTAACCCTGTTGGACGGCTTAGGGAGATCCGGGTACTTCAGCGGGGCGAGGGAGGCAACATTATGATCCTCGAGGTGGAGGGGACCAACGGCACTTACCGGATCATGAAAGAATATAACATCCGCCATGTGCTTCGCCCGGCGAACTATCTACCTGCCAGCTCCCCGGTAATCCTGTACTGTCATGATGGCAGCAGGGCTTTAAATTATCCGATTCTCCCCAGTGCTTTTGCGTATTTTGACGTCGAGCGGAACGCATCCGGGGAGATAACACAGGTGGTTATCTTTGGCGGAGGCAATGGTCACGGAGTGGGGATGAGCCAGTACGGGGCGCGGGGTCTGGCCGAACAAGGCCATGATTTTAAAGAGATCTTAAACCATTATTATCCTGGTGCAGAGCTGCGCTGCATCTACGCGCCGTAAAGATAGCGGCGCTTTTAAAAACCATCTGTTAAATATTATGTTAACTTTGTGTTGACTCTGTGCATAACCGCTTCGGTTCAGGTAAAAAACAGCCTTTTGACTGTGTATAACTCTGTGGATAGTGTGAATTACTATTAATGGAATATTCAGACGATCCCTTGGTTAATCAGCGATAAAGTGCTTATCGCCGCCTTGTTCTGTCGACATAAGTTATTAACTAAACCTGTTTTTTTCAGGCGTAGAACCATTAATCCAGGGCAGAGCTAATTTATCAGGCAATTACTTATACTGTTTTTCCACCAATTACCCGGTTCGGGTTCTATTGAAAGTAGAGACCGTGCCATAACAGAAAGGTAGAGACAACCCAGAGTTTGCGTGCGTAATCGGATTCCCCCCGGCAGTGTATCGCCAGCATCTGCTCCAGTACGGCCGGATTAAAGAAAATACACGCTGCTTCGCTATGCCAAAGTTCATGTAATTGATCTTGGTAGTGCTCCCGGATCCAGGAGGCCAGGGGCACGGGAAAGCCGAGCTTGGGGCGGTGAGAGACCTCTTCGGGAAGATAACGCGCCGAGGCCATTCTTAGGATATACTTGGTCATCCCGCGGACTATTTTAAAACGGGGCGGGATCGTGGCGGCGAATTCTACCAGTATGTGGTCGAGGTAGGGCAGCCGTAGTTCGAGAGAATGGGCGCTGCTCATCCGGTCTGCCTTGGCCAGGATGTCTCCCGGCAGCCAGGTGTAAAAATCGAGGTGCTGCATCCTGGTCGTGGCATCGGCGCCGGCGCTTTTTCGGTAATAAGGCGCCGTAACCTCCCAGGGCGGCGTCCAGCCTGCCGGGTATAGCTCCGGGTTCAGCAGCGCCTCTTTTTCGNNCCTTTCACCCCCTCGGGGAGCTTAGCGGAGGCCTGGCGAAGAACCGTTTTAAGAGGACGGGGCAGGCATTGCAGCGGGGCGACCGCCGCTGGTTCCCGGTAGATCTCGTATCCGCCGAATACTTCGTCCGCTCCTTCTCCCGATAGCACTGTCTTGACCTCTCCCGCTGCCAGCCCGGCGGCAAAATAGAGGGCTATCGCTGCCGGGTCGGCGACCGGTTCATCCTGGTGCCAGAGAGCGCGGGGCAGTTCGCGCCAGAATTCAGCGGCACTGATCTCGACTTCGTGGTGAGACGTTCCCAAAAAACGCGCAGTTTCTCGTGCCGGGGTTAACTCGTTGTATCTGCCGCCAGCACAGCCTACGGAATAACTGCGCACGTTACCTAGCCGGCTGAGCAAAGCGACAATATTGCTTGAGTCGACACCGCTACTTAAGAAAGCCCCCGGCATAATTCCTTCCCCGCAGTGCAAACGGACTGACTCTTGCAGCAGGTAACCGGCTTTATCAATAAAGAAGCTTAGGGGCTTCGGTTCGGGGCGAAAATGTATCTCCCAGTACCGGCGGATTTTGGTTTCCCAACCGTCCCAGGTTAAGTAGTGCGCCGGGCGGAGGCGGTAGATCTCCCGAAAAGCGGTTTCCGGATCAGGAAAATACTGAAAAGTAAGATAGTGGGGCAGGGCAGCCAGGTTGACTTCGGCCGTGATGCCCGGGTATTTCAGCAGAGCCTTCGCCTCAGAAGCAAAGACCAGGGCCCCGTCAGCAGCCTTAGCGTAATAAAGCGGTTTAATTCCGAAGCGGTCGCGGGCCAAGTAGAGTATTTTCTTCTTGCTATCCCAAATGGCGAAAGCGAATGGACCACGCAGCTTTTCGGGGCATCTTCTACCCATCTCTTCGTAAAGGTGGAGAATTACCTCGAAGTCATTCTTGGTTTTAAAGAGGTGTCCCCGATTCTTAAGCTCCCAGCGCAGATAGGAGTGATTGTATACGGAGCCGTCAAAGATGATCTGGTAACGTCTCTCTTCATCTGTAAGCAGCTCTTCCGAAGCACCGGGCCCCGGCCTCTCTGAAGGGAGCCAGCCTAGGGAAGCCTGGTTATCAAGATAAAAGATATTTTCACCCGAACCGCGGTGCTGCATGACATCGGCCATCGCTTTCAGCACCAATTCCTTCTCCGGTAAAACCTTACCCGGGCCTGCCGTAAAACCGCAAATTCCGCTCACCGGACTCCTCCCTGTAATATGGAAAAAATTAAGTGAACATTACAGCTTATGCATCTCCGGCGTTGATGTTACAAAATTTGCAGAGCATCCTCGAAACGAGTGATCTGCTCGAGGCCGTGGGGGCGGACAACAAAGGTATCTTCGATGCCGACAGTTCCCTGACCCGGAAAAACAAACTTCGGCTCCAGGGCAAAAACCATCCCTTCGGTGAGAGTGAAATCGTAGTTGCGGGCAATTACCGGGAGCTCGTCCAACTCGAGCCCGACCCCGTGCCCGATAAAAGCGACCTTCTCCTCTGCTCCCATAAAGTGATCTCCCAATCCAGATGCACCGGCAATTTCAAAAGCTTCTTGGTAAAGTTCGGCTCCGTTAGCCCCGGCCCGGCCCAGTCCAGTGAGGGTCTCTTTTATCCGCAGCGCGGTTTCATGGGCCTGCAGAAGCTTCGCGGAGGGCTTCCCCAGGCAGAAGATTCGCGTCTGATCGACCATGTAGCCGTTAAGCACGGTGACAAAGTCAATTAACAAAGGCTGTTCAGGCTTGATTTTACAGGTCCCGGCCCCCTGGGGATAAGAAGGGTTCAACCCGTAGCCCCCGGTTGGCCCGTTAAAAAAGCTGGGAGCGGCCGCGCTTTCACCGGCCATAGTATGGCTAAAAAAAAGTTCCTGGTTGAAACCGCGCATGCGGATAGCCCCCTGGTGTCCGCGAGCACGGGCGAATGCTTCAAGTTCTGCCGCCAGCTCGATCTCGGTCATCCCGGCGCGACAGCTGTCCCGAGCATGGGCAAAAATAGCTTCACTTAGCGCTGCTGCTTTCTGAAGCTGTTCTAATTCATAAGGCGATTTAACCGCCCTGAGATTGCGGACCAACGGTGAGATATCTGTAATTTTAAGAGGAGAGAGTAATTTGGTATAGCGCCGGAAGAGATTTACCGGGAGCACGTCCAGCTCCAGGCCGAGGGGTGCTGTTGGCACGGTCCCGGCTTTGATTATCCCTGCAAGATCTTTCCAGCCTGTAAATGGAGCGACTTGGGGGAGGTTACTTTCTGAACGGGCCCGCTGCAGGTTTCGCCTGACCAGAAGCTGTGGACGGCCTTGCGCGGGGATAAAAAGATGGGCATCTTGGGCAGTGCCGCTGAAGTAAAAGAGATCGACTCGCTGCACGATCAGTGCCCCGCCGATCCCTTGCTCCTGCATCTGCTCTTGTAGTTTTTTCCATCGTTTCTCCAGCTCTGGCAGAGGTGTCTTTTTATTTTCCATTATCGTAATACCCCCTGTCTACATAAAAAGGGGCACTCGGCTGAGCCGGTGCCCCTGGTTCTGCTTATTAACGGTTTATTTTAGACCCGTTCGAAGAGGCCGGCGGCGCCCATGCCGCCTCCGATGCACATGGAGACGACTCCGTAGCGCCCGTTGCGCCGGGCCAGTTCATTCAACAAGGTGGCGGTCAGCTTTGATCCGGTGCAGCCGAGAGGGTGCCCCAGGGCGATGGCTCCGCCGTTGACATTGACCTTGTCCATGTCGAGGCCGAGCTCGCGGATGCAGTAGAGCGCCTGCGAGGCAAAGGCTTCGTTCAGCTCAAAAAGATCAATATCCTCAATATTCATCCCGGTTAACTTCATCAACTTGGGGATAGCCACGGACGGACCTACGCCCATGATTTCCGGCGGGCATCCGGCTACGGCATAGCCACGAAATACAGCCATCGGTTTCAGGCCGAGAGCCGCGGCTTTGTCTGCCGACATGACCACTGCGGCGGCTGCTCCGTCGCTGGTCTGTGAAGAGTTGCCGGCGGTGACGCTGCCGTCTCTTTTAAATACGGGGCGCAGCTTCGCCAGCACTTCCAGAGAGGTGTCGTAGCGGACCCCTTCGTCGGTGTCGAAAATAATCTCCTTTTCGACGATCTTGTTGTCAGGACCGGGGAAGCGATCGATTACCTTAATGGGCACAATTTCATCCTTGAAACGGCCTTCTTTAATTGCCGCTGCCGCGTTCTGGTGGCTGCGGAAAGCCAGCTTATCCTGGTCTTCGCGAGAAACATTAAAACGTTCGGCCACGAATTCCGCGGTGATCCCCATCGGAGCATAGGCCTCAATGTTAACTTCGGCCAGGACCGGACTTGGGGAGGTTTTGTTACCCCCCATCGGGACCATGCTCATGCTCTCCACCCCTCCGGCGACAATCACTTCGGCGAAGCCGCACATGATCCGCTCGGCGGCAATAGCGATCGATTGCAGCCCGGAGGAGCAAAAGCGGTTTACCGTTTGCCCGGGCACCGAATCGGGGAGGCCGGCTTCTAGAGCGGCCATTCGGCCGATATTCATACCCTGTTCGCCCTCGGGAAAGGAGCAGCCGAGGATGACATCTTCAATTTCTGCAGGATCCAGCCCCTTGGCGCGGGCGACCGCTTCTTTAATTACTTCGGAGGCCATGTAGTCAGGCCGAGTAAAGCGCAGCGTGCCTCGCGGCGCCCTGCCAATGGCGGTACGAACGCAAGAGACAATAACAGCTTCTTTCATTTGGTTACCTCCTTAGTTCCTTACTGCCTTGCCTGTGGTGAGAAGAGACATGATCCGTTCCTGGGTTTTCTCTTCACCGATGAGGCGCAGGAAAGCTTCGCGCTCAATATCTAGGAGATACTGTTCGCTGACCATAGTTTTTGGTCTAATGTTTCCGCCGCAGAGGACATAGGCGACCTCGAGGGCGATCTTCATATCATGATCACTAATGTAGTTCCCCCAGCGCAGATTCTGCACTCCTGCTTTGAAGGCGGCGATGCCATAATCGCCGAGAGCCGGCACCGCTTTTGTCCGCGGCGGTTCGTATCCTTCTGTAAGCATGCCCAGCACAGTCTGTTTGGCATCGTGAATTAGAAAGTCCTGGTTGATCGAGATCTTATCTGTTTTCCGCATGAACCCGAGTTCTTGGGCATGGCGGGCACTGGTAGATACCGTTGCCATGGCAATAGCTTCAAAAGCTTTCTGTACAAAGGGGAGCAGGTCCACATCTACTCCTTCGGGAACTCCCTCAATGAAGCGGTAGAGAAGCTCTTTGTTGCCGCCGCCTCCGGGGATTAGCCCAACACCCATCTCTACCTGGCCCATATAGGTTTCAGCAGCAGCATGGATTCGGTCGCAGTGCAAGACGATCTCCATTCCGCCGCCCAGGGTCATCTGGAAGGGGGCGCCTACTACCGGAATGCGCGAGTATTTTATAGCCATCATGGCATCCTGAAAATCTTTTACCGATTTTTCAAGCATATCCCACTCGCCGCTTTGGGCTGCCATCAGGAGCAGGCCGACGTTGGCGCC
>MTKW01009179.1_pt1 | contig 24738 bp, 39 predicted proteins | sample 1042761 | NCBI WGS metagenome assembly MTKW01 (sample SAMN06205366, study PRJNA360243) | anaerobic digester metagenome | biome: Wastewater treatment plant; feature: Anaerobic digester sludge; material: sludge; isolation source: anaerobic digester fed with sludge from wastewater treatment plant ...
GCTGAACTGATCACTCCAATCGCCATGGAAGAAGGACTGCGCTTTGCGATTCGTGAAGGCGGCCGCACTGTAGGCGCCGGCGTTGTAACCAAGATTCTTGGCTAAGGAGCTGCTCTGAGGCTGTAAGTGTTTCCGGACGGGAAAAGTAGTCCGCCAGAGATTACTTTTCCCATCCTACTGTCTAAAATGAATTGATGAACGAATAGAGTTCATTACGCGATGACGTGGGAGGTTGCGGGCGAATTGATGTGTTCGCACTCAGCAGCGACCGGGAGAACTGGAAGGCTGGGGCAGCGGACAGGTCACTGGCTCGGGAATTTTCACAGAGTATGTTCGTCTATCGAGCGAAAGGATTGATTTTTCTTGGCTAAACAAAAGGTTAGAATCAGGCTGAAGGCTTTTGATCACAAAATCTTAGACAGTTCTGCGGGGAAGATTGTTGAAACTGCAAAACGGACAGGAGCAACGGTTTCGGGACCCATCCCCTTACCTACTGACAAGAACATCTTTACCGTTTTACGTTCTGTCCACGTTCACAAAGATGCTCGTGAACAGTTCGAAATGAGAACGCATAAGCGTTTAATCGACATTTTGGATCCCAATCCAAAGACTGTAGACGCGTTGATGCGCTTAGATTTACCTGCTGGTGTAGATATTGAAATCAAGATTCAAGACTGACGCGGACCGGCGGGAGTAATATTAGGGGGTGCGAAAGATGGCCAAAGGTATTCTAGGTAGAAAATTGGGTATGACCCAGATATTCAGTCAAGACGGATTGCTAATCCCCGTAACTGTCATCGAAGCCGGCCCTTGTACCGTAGTGCAAAAGAAGAACATGGAAAATGATCAGTATCTTGCAGTGCAACTCGGTTTTGGTGAGCGGCGGGAAAGGCTCTTTAACAAGCCAGAAAGAGGTCACTTTGCCAAGGCAAACGTGAAGCCTCTCAGATATTTGCGGGAAATTAGAATTGATGCTGATGATGATTTTGCCAATTTGAACGTGGGTGACTCTGTAGATGTCGGCATCTTCAACGAAGGTGAAAAGGTTGACGTCACAGCCACGAGCAAGGGTAAGGGTTATCAAGGTTCCATTAAGCGGCACAATCAAAGCCGGGGACCTAGAACTCACGGTTCCCACTACCATCGCAGAGTAGGTTCGCTGAACTCTGTTGATCCAGCGAGAGTCTTTAAAGGACGTAAACTGCCTGGGCGCATGGGTGGGGAGCGAGTAACGATCCAGAACTTGGAGGTCGTGAAAGTAGACAAGGACCGTAACCTTCTGTTGGTGAAAGGTTCTGTGCCTGGTGTCAAGGGCAGTTTAGTTATTGTCAAAGATGCAGTGAAAGCTTAGAGATTGAAGAAGAGAGGAGGCTGCAATCATGCCGAAAGTGGCCGTTTTCAATATGGAAGGCAAGCAGGTTGGTGAACTAGAACTCAATGATGCGATTTTCGGGGTCGAGGTTAACCAAGACCTGATGCATAAAGTAGTTGTGAGCCAGTTGGCCAATGCCAGACAAGGCACCGTGGCCACCAGGAGTAGGGGAATGGTGCGCGGAGGCGGACGCAAACCCTGGAGACAAAAGGGAACAGGGCGTGCACGCCAAGGCAGCATCCGTTCACCGCAGTGGGTCGGCGGCGGAGTGGTTTTCGGACCGCAGCCAAGAGAGTATTCTTACCGCTTACCCAAAAAAGCACGCCGGGCTGCTTTGAAATCTGCCCTCAGTGCAAAAGCCGCTGCTGGCAACATCGTGGTCCTAGATCAGCTTAAAGTGGATGAACCCAAGACCAAAGTGATGGTCAACATGCTGAAAGCTCTCGATGTACAAAAGCCTTTGGTAGTGACTGCAGAATGGGATAGAAATGTGGAGCTGTCCACGCGGAACATTCCAGGTGCAGTGGTTGCCAAGTCAGTCGGCTTGAATGTGTATGACATTCTCAACAGCCAAAAGCTGGTTATGACCAAGGATGCAGTGACTAAGTTAGAGGAGGTGCTTATTTAGTGGAAGCGCGTGATATCCTTATACGACCGATTGTTACTGAAAAAAGCACCGACTTAATGGCCGAAAACAAGTACACCTTTGAGGTCGACATGCGGGCCAACAAGACGCAGATCAAAGATGCAGTAGAAGAAATCTTCAAAGTGGAAGTCGAGAAAGTAAACACCTCTCGAGTCAGGGGCAAGTTACGCAGGATGGGACGCCATGAAGGATATACATCCGACTGGAAGAAGGCTGTGGTCACCCTGAAGCCTGGCCATAGCATCGAGGTACTTGGAGGATTTTAAGGAGGGACGGAAAAATGGCGATTAAAAAGTATAAACCGACCACTCCGGGGCGTCGCAACATGACCGGTTATACCTTCGAGGAAATCACCAAGAAGGAACCGGAGAAATCACTGACAGTTTCTCTCACATCAACCGGTGGACGTAATGCTGAGGGTCGCATTACTGCCCGTCACCGCGGTGGCGGTCATAAACGCAAGTATCGCATTATCGATTTTAAACGCAACAAGGATGGAGTTCCAGCAAAAGTCGCTGCCATCGAATATGATCCGAATCGCTCGGCAAGAATTGCACTGCTGCACTATTTAGACGGGGAGAAACGTTATATTTTGGCCCCTGCAGGTCTTCAGGTGGGCGATATGGTTGAATCAGGGCCGGAAGCTGATATTAAAGTAGGCAACGCTCTGCCCCTGGCAAATATTCCGGTGGGAAGCGTTGTTCACAACATCGAACTGCAGCCTGGCAAAGGTGCTCAGATGGTTCGTTCAGCCGGAACCGCTGCTCAGCTCATGGCTAAAGAAGGCAAGTACGCCACACTCAGGCTGCCTTCCGGCGAGTTCCGCATGGTGCTTCAAGCCTGCCGGGCTACACTTGGTCAGGTTGGCAACGTAGAGCACGAGAACATGGTTGTCGGCAAAGCCGGACGGTCCAGATACCTCGGCAAGAGGCCACATGTTCGCGGCGTAGTCATGAATCCCGTTGATCACCCGCATGGCGGCGGCGAGGGTAAGGCTCCTATCGGCCGTCCTGGTCCGGTTACTCCTTGGGGTAAACCTGCACTGGGAGCACGAACTCGTAAGAAGAAGGCAAGCGACAGTCTGATCGTGAGACGTCGTCGGAAGTAACCAAGGTTTTCTACGGGGAGGTGTAGGAATGGGTAGATCATTGAAAAAAGGTCCCTTCGCTGATGCTCATCTACTAAAGAAGGTCAGGGAGTTGAACGAAAAGGGCGAGAAGCGTGTCATTAAGACTTGGTCGCGGCGCTCTACAATTTTCCCGGATATGGTTGGTCACACCATCGCCGTGCATGATGGTCGCAAACATGTTCCGGTGTATATTACAGAAGAAATGGTCGGTCATAAACTCGGTGAGTTTGCCCCAACACGGGTATTCCGCGGGCATGCCGGTGACAGAACGTCCGGCCGATAAGCAGAACGGGGTGAGAAATAATGGAAGCGAGAGCAGTTGCTAGACATATTAGAATTTCACCACGCAAAGCGCGCCAAGTAATTGACTTAATTCGCGGCAAAGATGTTGAAGAAGCCTTGGCCATTCTCAGGTTTACGCCAAAGGGCGGGTCTCCTATAGTTGAAAAGGTTGTGCGTAGCGCGATCGCAAACGCAGAAAACAACTACGATATGGACGTAGACTCCTTGTACGTGGCCGAGTGCTATGTCGATCAAGGTCCAACTATGAAGAGAATCAGACCTAGAGCGAGAGGCATGGCAAATCGCATCCGTAAACGCACAAGTCATATTACTGTGATTTTGCGGGAAAAGGAGGAATAAGTGCGTGGGTCAAAAAGTACACCCGGTAGGGTTTAGACTTGGTATTGTAAAAGACTGGGATAGCAAATGGTACGCCAACAAGCTGGAATACGCAGACCTGTTGCACGAAGACCTGGAGATTAAGAGCCTGATCAAACAGCGCTTTTACCAGGCCGGCATTTCGAAGACGGAAATCGAAAGAGCCGCCAATCGTGCGAAGGTTACGATTCATACCGGCAGACCCGGAATGGTGATTGGACGCGGCGGCGCAGAAGTTGACAAGCTGCGCAAAGACCTGGAGGCTATGACTGGTCGACAGATTCAAGTTAATATTGTGGAGGTCAAAACTCCTGAAACAAATGCCCAGCTTGTGGCTGAGAGCATTGCCTTTGCCCTGGAAAGACGTATTTCCTTCCGCAGAGCAATGCGCCAGGCTCAAACCAGAGCTATCCGCCTCGGCGCCAAGGGTATTAAGGTGGCCGTTTCCGGTCGTCTTGGCGGCGCAGAAATCGCTCGTACCGAGTGGAGCCCGGAAGGTTCCATTCCGCTGCATACCCTCAGGGCAGACATTGATTACGGGTTCGCAGAAGCGAACACAACATTTGGCAAGATTGGGGTTAAGGTATGGATTTACCATGGCGAGATCCTGCCGGAAACAGCAACCCAGAATAAGGCTAGAGGGGGCGAATAGGGATGCTTATTCCAAAGCGAGTAAAGTATCGTAGAGTTCACCGCGGTCGCATGACCGGCAAAGCTCAGAGGGGCTCTGAAGTCTCTTTTGGCGAATTTGGCCTCCAAGCATTGGAACCAGGGTGGATCAAGAATACACAAATAGAAGCAGCCCGTATTGCTATGACCCGTCACATTCGGAGGGGCGGGAAAGTTTGGATTCGAATTTTCCCCGACAAGCCTGTAACCCAAAAGCCTGCTGAGACTCGGATGGGTTCAGGTAAAGGTGCTCCCGAACATTGGGTAGCAGTGGTTAAGCCAGGGCGAATAATGTTCGAGATTGGCGGTGTACCTGAGGAGCTGGCTCGCGAAGCTATGCGCTTAGCTGCCCACAAGCTGCCTGTCAGGTGCAAGTTCGTATCTCGGGCTGTAGCAGGTGGTGACGCAAATGAAGGCTAAAGAGCTTCGTGATCTTTCTGTAAATGAGTTGGAAGGGAAACTGGATGAGTTAAAGGAGGAACTCTTTAACCTCAGGTTTCAACTGGCTACCGGTCAATTAGATAACCCCATGCGTATCAGTGCAGTGCGGAAAAGCATTGCCCGGGTGAAAACCGTTATGCGTGAACGGGAGTTAAACATTAAGCGAGCTTAAGGTCTCCTAAAGATCCGGGAAGGGAGGAGCACAGATGGTAAGCGAAAGAAATCAGAGACGGACTCGAGTAGGAGTTGTCGTCAGTGATAAAATGGATAAGACTGTCGTGGTTGAAGTTGAGCGCGCAGTGCGCCATCCGCTGTATGGCAAGACGATGCGCAGGAGCGCTAAGTTTCAGGCCCATGATGAGCTCAATGAATGCGGTGTAGGCGACAGGGTGCGAATTATGCAGACCAGACCACTTAGTAAGAATAAGCGCTGGCGGGTAATGGAGATTGTTGAGAAAGCCCGCTAGTTAAAGAATATTGCAGGGAAGGAGGAGCTATGATGATCCAGCAAGAGAGTCGTTTAAAGGTTGCTGATAACACTGGCGCAAGAGAAATTCTCTGCATTCGTGTGCTCGGCGGATCGGGACGACGTTACGCCCGTGTCGGCGATGTGATCATTGCTTCCGTGAAACACGCGACTCCTGGTGGCGTGGTAAAGAAGGGCGAGATTGTCAGAGCTGTGGTTGTGAGAACCAAGAAGCAGTACGGACGCAAGGACGGTTCTTACATTCGTTTTGATGAAAATGCAGCAGTTATTATAAACGACCAGAACAATCCAAGAGGGACTCGTATTTTCGGGCCTGTGGCCAGGGAATTGCGGGAAAAAGATTTCATGAAGATCGTCTCTCTGGCTCCTGAAGTTCTCTAGTAGAAAGGAGGATGGGGAATGGCAAAAATTCATGTCAAACGTGGAGATACGGTGGCCATACTTTCCGGTGACAGTCGCGGCAAGAAGGGCAAAGTCTTGGAGGTTCGTCCCGGGACTGGCAAAGTAATCGTCGAGGGTGTCAACATGCAGAAAAGACACACCAGGCCCACTCAAACCAACCCGCAAGGCGGCATTATTGAGAAGCCGGGACCCATCGATGCATCTAACGTTGCTGTGGTTTGTCCGAGCTGCAAGAACGCTACTAGGGTCAGCAGAGAGAGGCAAGCTAACGGTAAGTTGGAGCGTCACTGCAAGAAGTGTGGCAAGAGCATAGATTAGTGCTGATTGTCAGACAATCGGCCTGGAGTTTGATATTTTCAAACTCCCATGATAGGTGTGTTTGAGAAGGGAGGAGTAGTGCTTGGCACGGTTTAAGGAAAAATACCAGACCGAAGTGGTGCCGGCCATGATGGAACGTTTTGGCTACAAAAATATCATGGAGGTACCTCGGTTCGATAAGATTGTTTTGAATATTGGCGTAGGCGAAGCTGTGCAAGATCCGAAGGCATTGGAAGCAGCCGTTCGTGACCTGGAGATTATTTCCGGTCAAAAGCCGGTCATTAACCATGCGAAAAAGTCTGTAGCCGCATTTAAGCTCCGCGAGGGAATGCCCATTGGCTGTAAAGTGACCTTGCGAGGCGATCGGATGTACGAATTTCTTGATCGGCTGATCAGCATCACGCTGCCTCGCATCCGTGACTTTAGAGGCGTTTCGGAAAAATCCTTTGACGGACGCGGAAACTACAGCATCGGCCTGCGTGAGCAGCTGGTTTTCCCAGAAATTGAGTATGACAAGATTGACAAGGTTAGAGGTCTCATGGTCGTGATCGGCACAACTGCTAAGACCGATGAAGAAGGATACGAACTCTTGAAGCTTATGGGTATGCCATTTAGAAGCTGAAAGGAGAGATACAGTGGCGAAGAAATCAATGATCATCAAGGCGCAGCGTAAGCCGAAGTTTAGCACACGCCAAGTGAATCGTTGCAGAATATGCGGGCGTCCCCGTGGTTACATGCGCCGTTTTCAGATGTGCCGTGTATGCTTCCGGAAATATGCCAATGAAGGGCAGATTCCCGGGGTAACCAAATCCAGCTGGTAGGGGTCCGAAAGGAGGTTTCCTGAATGGTTATGACTGATCCAATTGCGGATATGCTCACACGGATTCGGAATGCCAGTTCCGTGAAGCATGAGTCGGTAGATGTTCCCCGTTCACGCCTTAAGGAAGAGCTGGCTCGGATCCTTAAGGATGAAGGGTTTATTAGAGAGTATAAGGTTTTAGATGATGATAAGCAGGGTACTATCCGAATCTATTTGAAGTATGACTCCAATAAAGGTCAGGTTATTAAAGGCCTGAAGCGCATTAGCAAGCCTGGTTTGCGGGTCTATACCAACAAGGATGAAGTACCGAGAGTGTTAGGTGGCTTAGGTGTAGCTATCCTATCAACCTCAAAAGGAATCATGACAGACCGCGCTGCCCGCAAAGAGGGCATTGGCGGGGAAGTAATTTGCTACGTTTGGTAAGGGAGGGAAAAGCATGTCCAGAATTGGAAGAGCTCCAATCGAGATTCCTGCTGGTGTTGAGGTCACAATCAATGGCAACTCCATTGATGTCAAGGGCCCCAAGGGCAAGCTCAGCCGCGAGTTTCATCCTGAGATGAAGGTTGAGGTGGCTGACGGCTCGATTGTTGTGACCAGACCCAGTGATAATAAAGAACACCGTTCCCTCCACGGACTGACTCGTACATTGATTGCGAATATGGTTCACGGGGTGACGGAAGGATTTACTCGCAACCTGGAAATTGTTGGGGTAGGATACAGGGCGGCAAAGCAGGGCAACAAGCTTGTCTTGTCCCTGGGTTATTCTCACCCGATCGAAGTAGAGCCGGCACCGGGCATCGAAATCGAGGTGCCGACACCGACAAGGATTTCTGTCAAAGGCATTGACAAGGAGCTTGTAGGTCAAACGGCTGCTAACATTCGAGACTTTAGAAGACCTGAACCTTACTTGGGTAAAGGTGTTCGTTACGAAGGCGAAAAAGTACGTAGAAAAGCAGGTAAAGCAGGTAAGGCTTAAAAGGAGGGTAATAGATGGCCAAATTTAGTCGGCGTGAAGCGAGGAAACGTAGGCATAAGCGTGCGAGACAGCGGATCATTGGTACTCCAGAGCGTCCAAGGCTCAATGTCTATCGCAGCCTGAAGCACATCCACGCCCAAATCATAGATGACAGCATCGGACACACTTTGGTTTCTGCCTCCTCTGTCGAGCCTGAACTGCGTGCAAAGTTGGGAAACACAGGAAACAAGGCAGCAGCCAAGGAAGTGGGGCTTGCCCTGGCCGAGCGGGCTAAAGAGGCAGGCATTGAAAAAGTTGTATTTGATCGTGGCGGCTACATCTATCACGGCAGAATTGCTGCTTTAGCAGACGGGGCCCGTGAAGGCGGCCTAGAATTCTAGGTACAAGGGAGGGAAACGAACTTGTCGAAACGAAATGAAACTAGTGGCGTTGAGCTACAAGAACGCTTAGTCAATATTAATCCTGTCTCTAAGACCGTTAAAGGCGGGCGGACACGTTCCTTCAGTGCCTTAGTGGTGGTTGGAGACGGCAACGGCATGGTAGGCATGGGCCTTGGGAAGGCCAAAGAAGTGCCTGAGGCAATCCGCAAGGCTACGGAAGAAGCCAAGAGGAACATGATCCGGGTGCCCATAGTCGGGACTACAATTCCCCATGCAGTCACAGAGACCTACGGCGGAGCCCGGGTGCTTCTGAAGCCAGCTTCCGAAGGTACAGGAGTTATTGCCGGCGGCCCTGTTCGTGCAGTGTTGGAATCTGCCGGTGTGCGCGACGTCTTGACCAAGTCCTTGGGCTCTTCCAACCCCATTAACGTTGTCAGGGCGACACTCAAAGGGCTTAGCAGCCTAAGAACCGTGGAAGAAGTAGCCCGGCTTCGCGGGAAAACTCCCGGAGAGATCTTAGGTTAGGGGGCGAATGTTGTGGCAAAGTTGAAAATAACGTACAAAAAGAGTGTCATCGGTTATGCGCAGGACCAGAAGGACACGGTGGCAGCCCTTGGTTTGAAAAAACTCGGCACGTCCGTTGTCCATGACGATAACCCTGCAATTCGGGGTATGATCCACAAGGTAAGGCATTTACTAGAAGTGGAAGAACTAGATTAGTCAGAGGGGGTGTAAGTGTGCGGATTCATGAACTTAAACCCGCAAAAGGCAGCACGCACAGAAGAAAAAGAGTAGGTCGCGGTATTGCTTCCGGTTGGGGCAAGACTTCTGGAAGGGGTCACAAGGGTCAGGGCCAGCGTTCCGGCGGCGGCAAAGGCCGGTACTTTGAAGGAGGCCAAACGCCTTTGGTAAGGCGGCTGCCCAAACGGGGATTCACCAATGTGTTTCAAAAAGTGTACGCTGAAGTCAAGTTGCATGACCTGAATCGGTTCGCACCGGGTACAGTGATCACTCCCGAGCTCTTGATTGAATCTGGGCTTGTAAAGAAAGTCAACGACGGGATTAAGATTCTCGGCAACGGCGAGATCAATCATGCGTTAACGGTGCAGGCTCACAGTTTCACAAAATCGGCAGCAGCCAAAATTGAAGAGGCTGGCGGAACAGTAGAGGTGATCTAGTTGCTAGCTGCAATGAGAAATGCTATGAAGATCCCCGATTTACGGAGGAAGATTCTCTATACCATTGCCTTGCTCGCGGTCTACAGAATTGGATCCTTTGTACCGGTTCCTGGGGTGGACGCAGTAGGTTTGGCCCAGCAGTTGGGGGTCGACGGTGGCAACATCTTCGGGTTCTTGAACCTTTTCACCGGGGGAGCTTTAGAACGTTTTACAGTATTTGCACAGGGTGTCAGCCCTTACATTACAGCTTCAATTGTCATGAACTTGCTGGGCATCGTTGTGCCTAGTCTCGAAAAGTTGTCCAAGGAAGGACCTGAGGGTCGCAAAGTGATCGCACAGTACACTCGTTACGCAACGGTGGTATTAGCGATAATCCAAGCTGTTGGTACAACAATGATGGCTCGGAACTGGGGTGTTGTCGCTGACAGGGGTTTCTTCACCTTGTCTCTGATCACGCTGACTCTGACTGCAGGTACGATGTTCACGGTTTGGCTCGGAGAAATGATCTCCGATAAGGGGATTGGCAATGGCATTTCGCTGCTCATCTTTGTCAACATTGTGGCTGCAATGCCTACGCAGTATGCCAACGCAATCAGAGCAGTCGGCCAAGGCGGTTTGCACTGGGCGAGTCTGATCGTGTATCTGTTGATTACGATTCTTGTGATTGGCGCTGTAGTCATGATTACCAGAGGTGAACGCAGGGTTCCGGTCCAATACGCAAAGCGCGTGGTAGGCCGCAGGGTCTACGGCGGCCAGTCTACCCACATTCCCTTGAAGGTGAACCAGGCAGGGGTAATTCCAGTCATTTTTGCATCATCTGTACTGACGTTCCCCCTGACTTTGGCGCAGTTCATACCTGCGGTGCAGGGCATTAACCGCTGGGTAGGCTACGGTACGTTCGGATATAATATTCTTTATGTGGTTCTTGTAATCTTCTTCACTTACTTCTACACTGCAGTAACCTTCAACCCGGTTGAGGTTGCTACAAACATGAAGAAGAACGGCGGATACATTCCAGGACTCCGGCCTGGCAAACCCACTTCGGACTTTCTGGATAGGATTCTTTCGAGGATCACACTGCCGGGGGCGTTCTTCCTGGCGGGAATTGCCGTCCTACCATTCGTTGTTGGTGCTGTAACAAGGATTCCTTCCAACATTCTTTCTTTCGGCGGCACTGGGATTTTGATTATTGTAGGTGTGGCACTTGACACAATGCAGCAAATTGAAGCCCACTTGCTCATGAGGCACTACGAAGGTTTCCTGAAATAAAAGGAGGAAGACAGATGCGATTGGTGTTGCTGGGCTTGCCCGGTGCGGGTAAGGGTACCCAGGGAGATAGGATTTCCGAGAAATACGGGATACCGCATATCTCCACAGGTAGCATTATTCGCGAGTCGATAGCTTCAGGGACCAATTTGGGCCAAGAGGCTGACGGATACATCAGCAAGGGTGAATTGATCCCGGATGAGTTAGCCCTTCGAGTAGTCCATGAGCGCATCATTCAACCAGATTGCAAACGGGGGTGGATTCTGGATGGATTCCCCCGAACAGTGCTGCAAGCCCAGGAGCTCGATCGGCGCCTTGCCGAGGGCGGTTTAGGCGTGCAAATGGCCTTTGATATCCGCGTGACGCAGGCAGAAGCCATCGAAAGAATTGCCAAGCGGCGGATGTGCAGCCAGTGCGGGGCGGTGTATCATCTGGAACACTATCGAGCCAAGGGCAAGGGCATATGTGACAAATGCGTCGGTGAACTGTATCGTCGTTCCGATGATACAGAAGAGACCGCCCGCAGACGCCTCTCAGTTTACATGAGGCAGACTCACCCTGTTCTGCACTATTACGGTCAGGACGGCCGTTTGTATAGTATTGACGGTGTGAGGCCCATTGATGAAGTCTTTGCTGATGTGGATCATTATCTCCAGAAGCTTGTCAAAGATGATCACGTTGGTGAAGCTCGATGATTGTACTAAAATCCGCTGAAGAGATTCAAGCCATGCAGAAGGCAGGGAAGGTGGTCGCTCAGGCCCATGAACTAGTCCGTGAGTTGATCAGACCGGGTGTAACTACCCTGGATCTGGACCGGGCTGTTGAGGAGTTTTTACTCAGGCAAAACGCAATTCCGGCTTTCAAAGGATACCAGGGTTATCCCGCATCAATCTGTGCTTCGGTCAACGAAGTGGTTGTGCACGGGATCCCAAGCAAAGACGTGGTCCTCCAAGAAGGATCAATAATCAGCGTAGATATTGGAGCGTTTGTCGATGGTTTTTGCGGCGACAGTGCCTGGACCTATCCAGTTGGTGAAGTCGGCCCCGGGGTTCAGCTCTTGCTGCAAACCACAGAGGAAGCTCTCTTTCAGGGCATCGAGCAGGCTAGGGTCGGTAATCGCCTTTCCGATATCTCCCATGCTGTGCAAAAGTGTGCTGAAGGGCGGGGTTTTTCCGTAGTTCGGGATTTTGTGGGACACGGAATTGGCCGCAACATGCACGAAGCACCACAAATTCCGAATTTCGGACCCCCTGGGAGGGGCCCACGTTTGAAGTCTGGCATGACGTTGGCTGTGGAGCCCATGGTTAATATGGGAAGTTACCATGTGCAGGTGCTGGAAGACAACTGGACAGTTGTGACCCGGGACAGCAAATGGTCGGCTCATTTTGAGCACACCATTGCCATTACTGATGACGGTCCTGTGGTTCTGACTAGTTTGCAGGAGAGGTAAAATGGGACTCTTGAAAATAGGACAGCTGGTGACATCAAGGATGGGCAGGGACTCAGGGAAGAAGTACGTTGTCATTGAGTCCTGCGACGACAATCATGTCGAAGTGGCAGATGGCTTTGTGCGCAAGGTTGATCGTCCGAAGCGCAAGAATGTGAAGCATCTGATCGTCCACGGGGCCGTTCTTGAGGGACCGCTGGATGACAAAGCAATTCGGGATTTTTTGGAAGAGCATAGTCATGCGGAGAACTTAGGAGAGGAGGAATAACCAGTATGGCCAAGGATGATGCCATTGAAGTTGAAGGCATAGTTGTTGAACCATTGCCAAATGCCATGTTTCGTGTAGAATTAGAGAATGGGCACAAAGTCTTAGCCCATATCTCCGGCAAGATGCGGATGAACTTCATTCGGATTCTACCTGGTGATAAAGTTACTGTTGAACTATCTCCTTATGATTTGACCAGGGGAAGAATCACGTATCGGAAAAAATAGACGGCTAAAGGGGGCGCAAAAACGATGAAGGTGAGACCTTCCGTGAAGCCGATTTGTGAGAAATGCAAGATTATCAGGCGCAAAGGCCGTGTCATGGTAATCTGTGAAAATCCAAGGCATAAGCAGAAGCAAGGTTAGAATAGAGGGGGTGTCTAGATAGATGGCACGTATTGCAGGTGTAGATTTGCCTCGCGACAAGCGAGTTGTAATCGGCTTAACTTATATTTACGGTATTGGCCGTAGTACAGCTGAGAAAATCATTGAGATCTGCGGAATCAGTCCTGATACGCGTGTGCGCGACTTAACTGAGGACCAAGCCAACCAAATCCGCGAGATCATTGAGAAACAGTTCCTGGTAGAGGGTGACCTGCGCCGGGAAGTAAACATGAACATCAAGAGATTGCGGGACATCGGTTGCTACCGTGGTATACGTCACCGCCGCGGCCTTCCCGTCAGAGGGCAACGCACGAAGACCAATGCAAGAACTCGCAAAGGTCCCAAGCGCATTGCCGGTAAGCGGAGATAGGTCGTATTGAAAGGAGGAAAACCCAATGGCAAGACCACGTAGGGGTGGACAGCGTACACGCCGCAGAGCGCGTAAGAATATTCCGGTTGGTGTAGCTCACATTCGTTCCACTTTTAACAACACCATCGTCACCATCAGCGATCCCGAGGGAAATGTGATTTCCTGGGCAAGCTCCGGTAATATGGGTTTTAAAGGTTCGCGTAAAGGCACACCATTTGCAGCAGGTATGGCAGCAGAGCAGGCTGCAACCTTGGCTATGGAGCATGGAGTAAGGGAAGTAAGCGTCTATGTGAAAGGCCCTGGAGCCGGAAGAGAAGCTGCAATTCGCTCGCTGCAGGCTGCAGGTATTGACGTGACCACTATCAAAGACGTAACTCCAATACCCTATAACGGCTGTCGTCCACCGAAACGACGCAGAGTTTAACTAGTTCGGCCCACGCGTTCGCAAAGGAGGGTGCAAGAACTATGATTGAAATAGAAAAACCAAGGATTGAGCAAGCAGAGCTAACGGACAGCTATGGCAAGTTCATTGTGGAGCCGTTAGAACGCGGGTATGGTATTACCTTGGGCAATGCCCTGCGCAGAATCCTGCTTTCGTCATTGCCGGGAACCGCGGTGACTTCCGTTCACATCGACGGTGTACTGCACGAGTTTTCCACCATCGATGGAGTGGTGGAAGATACTGTAGACATCGTGCTGAACCTCAAGAAGCTTTTGGTAAAGCTGCACACCGATGAGCCTGTGACGATTCGGGTAGAAGCCGACAAAGAAGGGCCTCTGCTCGCCGGTGATATTATCCCTGATCCTTCCGTGGAGATTCTCAATCCAGACTTGGTTATTGCCACGTTGCAAAAGGGAGCCAAGCTCAATATGGATATTACTGTGGCGAAGGGCCGCGGCTATGTCAGCGCAGAAGGCAACAAGAGCCCAGACCATCCCATTGGCTTGATCCCGGTGGATTCCATTTTCACCCCTGTGACCAAGGCAATTTATCATATCGAGGATACACGGGTTGGGCAAATTACTGACTACGACAGACTCGTTCTTGAGGTCTGGACCAATCGTACCATTGCCCCAGATAGCGCCGTGAGCCTAGCTGCCAAGATTTTGATGGAGCACATCAAGCTGTTCACAGATTTGACAGAGGGTGTGGGCAGCGTGGAGATTATGGTGGAAAAAGAAGAAGAAAGCATCGATCGCCTAATGGAGATGACCGTTGAGGAGTTGGATCTTTCCGTACGTTCGTACAACTGTCTGAAACGGGCTGGAATTAACACCGTTGATGAGTTGATTCGCAAGACAGAAGAGGACATGATGAAGGTACGCAATCTTGGAAAAAAATCTCTTGCGGAAATCAAGGAAAAACTTGGCGAATTGGGGCTTGCCCTGCGCAAATCTGATGAGTGAGGTAGGTGAGCAAGATGAAACTCAGGAAGTTGGGTAGAACTTCTGGCCACCGGAAGATGTTACTCCGGGGACAAGTGACCTCGTTAGTGTTACATGGCCGGATTGAAACTACAGAATCCAAAGCGAAAAGCATCAAACCTTTAGCAGATAAAATGGTAACTTTAGGCAAGCGAGGAGATCTGGCCGCAAGGCGGCAAGCCGCCCAATTTTTGTTGGATCCCGCTGCTGTAAAGAAACTTTTCGATGATATAGCTCCAAGAATGGCGGAGCGGAACGGAGGATACACCAGGATAATCAAGACCGGTGTCCGTCGGGGTGATGCGGCGCCGATGGCGATCATTGAATGGGTGTAGAATGTACAAACAAGGTCGCAGAGGAATCCCCTCTGCGTTTTGTTTTGAGACTCGAGGTGTCCTATGACAGAACCCTTAATTAGATTCAAAGATGTCAGCTTTATCTATGCCAAGACACATGGAGGGGAAGGTCTGCACGCTCTCAAGGAGATCAATTTTGAGGTTTTTGAGGGTGAGTTCGTAGCAGTTCTCGGCCACAACGGTTCAGGAAAATCCACTTTGGCTAAGCACGTCAATGCCCTTCTCACTCCCACTTCGGGTCAAGTAATCGTTGCAGGACTGGATACCGCCGATCAGGAAAAGGTGTGGGAGATCAGGCAGAAGGTGGGCATGGTTTTTCAAAACCCCGACAATCAGCTTGTGGCCACAACTGTGGAAGAAGATGTGGCATTTGGACCTGAGAACCTGGGCATTCCTTCTGCAGAAATTGAGCGGCGCATTACCGAAGCTCTGAAGGCTGTGGACATGCTCTCTTACCGTCTCCATTCACCTCATCAGCTGTCGGGAGGGCAAAAGCAAAGGGTAGCCATTGCCGGCGTTATCAGTATGCTGCCAAAGTGCATCGTCCTGGACGAGCCCACCGCCATGCTGGACCCTGCAGGGCGAAGTGAAGTAATGAGGACTATTCATCGCTTGAACAAGGAGCAGAGGATCACCGTCCTGCACATTACCCATCACATGGATGAGGTGATCGGGGCAGACCGGGTGATCGTAATGGATGAAGGGCGTATTGTACTGCAGGGCACCCCCCGGGAAGTCTTCAGTCAGGTGGAGCTCTTGCGCAGACTCCATTTGGATGTTCCGCAGGTGACTGATTTGGCGGAACGCCTGAGAAATCGCGGCTGTTCAGTTCCTCAGGGAATACTGACTGTAAATGAAATGGTGATGCTGTTATGTCCATCCGATTAGAAAATGTTTCTTTCAGTTACCTTGAGGGTACGCCTATGAGTCAAGCCGCGTTGAGGAATGTCAGCCTCGAGATTGAAGACGGCGAGCTTGTGGGGATTATCGGTCCGACAGGTTCGGGAAAGTCCACGCTGATCCAGCATTTTAACGGTTTGCTGAAGCCCGATTCAGGCAAGGTGTTTGTTGACGGTGTGGACTTGACCTTAAAGGATACGCAGCTGCGCCTGATTCGCCAGAAGGTGGGCATGGTCTTTCAGTACCCTGAACACCAGCTTTTTGGCGAGACTGTACTGGAAGATGTGGGCTTTGGACCGCGCAATATTGGACTGTCAGACGAGGATGTGATTCAGCGGGTACGGGAAGCACTGGCCTATGTCGGTTTGGACTTTGAGGCGATTAAGGACAAATCGCCCTTTGAGCTCAGCGGTGGTCAGAAGCGCAGAGTTGCTATCGCCGGTGTGTTGGCTATGCGTCCCTCGGTCCTGGTCCTTGACGAACCTACAGCCGGCCTGGATCCGGAAGGCAGAGAGGAGATCCTGGCTGAAATCAGCCAGCTCCACAACGACGGCATTACCGTGGTTCTGGTAACGCACAGCATGGAAGATATCGCACGATTGGCTACCCGGTTAATTGTAATGGACCGGGGAACGGTTGCTCTGGACGGCACCCCGGTGGAAGTCTTCAGAGAAGTGGCCAGGCTCAGGGAACTTGGGCTTGGCGTACCTGAGATAACCGAACTGATGCATGAGCTCAAGGCCAGGGGCCTGGATGTGAGAACCGATATCCTGACTGTGCCGGAGGCTGAAGAGGAGATCATAAGAGTAATGGGGTGGCGGAAATGAGGATGTTTCGAAGTGTGACAATCGGTCAGCACATCCCCGGCGATTCCATTATTCATCGCCTTGACCCCAGGACAAAAATCCTGTCTGCCCTGGCCCTCATCGTTCTTCTATTTGTGATTGACGGTTTCGTAGGTTACGGACTGGCAGCCCTGGCCATTGCCCTTGTGGTGCGTGCTTCTAAGATCCCGGGCAGGTTTGTGCTCCGGGGGATCAGGCCCCTGATGGTGATTTTGGTGCTCACTTTGGCGCTGCACCTGTTTATGACCGATGGACGGGTCATTTTCCAATTCCTGTTCCTGAAAGTCACCTGGGAAGGCTTGATCAGGGGGCTTCTGATGGGCACCAGGCTGATTCTCTTGATTATAGGCACATCAATGCTGACGCTGACCACATCTCCAATGCAGCTTACCGACGGGATCGAGACCCTGCTGAGGCCCGGCAAGAGGATTGGAATTCCCGCCCACGAGCTGGCTATGATGATGACGATTGCGCTGCGCTTCATTCCTACTCTCCTGGAAGAGACGGAGAAGATCATGAAAGCCCAGATGGCAAGGGGAGCGGACTTCCAAAGCGGAGGGCTGATGCAGAGGGCAAAAAGCTTGATTCCCCTGTTGGTCCCCCTCTTTGTAAATGCATTTCGCCGAGCAGATGACCTCGCTATCGCCATGGAGGCCAGGGGCTACCGCGGCGGCGAGGGGCGGACCAAGCTCAGGGAGCTGCAGTTCCAGCAGCATGATCGCATTGCCCTGATCCTTGTAGCAGCCTTTTCTATCTTGATGGGCTTACTGTTCTAAGGGGATAGAGATGCAGACCTATGTTTTGATTGTGCAGTATGACGGTACAGACTACGCAGGATTTCAGGTTCAGCCCGGCCAACGCACGATTCAGGGCGAGCTGGAGGCAGCGTTGAGCAGGCTTGGGCCGAACTTCATCCGGATCGCCGGCGCGGGCAGAACTGATGCCGGAGTGCACAGTGAAGGCCAGACGGTGAGTTTCCGGGATGATCGGCTGACAGTGCCTGTAGAGCGGCTTCCATACGCCCTCAACGCCCTGCTTCCCAAAGATATTCGCGTCATCGGCAGCAGGCTGGAAGCTGAAAGCTTCCATGCACGTTACAGTGCTCTGGCGAAGACCTACCGCTATCAGATTTATGAGGATGAATTTCCCAATGTCTTTCTGCAGCGGTATGCCTATTGGAGCAGAGAGCCCCTGAACTGGGAAGCTATCGCGAAATGCAGCAAGCTTTTCATTGGCGAGCATGACTTTGCGGCTTTTGCTTCGAGCGGCAGCAGTGTGAAGACCACAGTTAGGACGATGCATCAGGTAACGGTAGATGCCAGTGGCCCAGTGAAAACGATTCGTTTCACCGCCGATGGCTTTCTCTACAAGATGGTGCGCAATATCGTGGGCACCATGGTTGAAGTGGGCCGGGGCAGCTTGAGCCAGGATGATGTGCATTGCATTTTGGCAAGCAGGGACAGGCGCCTTGCCGGAGCCGCCATTGCGCCCCAGGGGCTGTTCTTGGAAAGCGTAAATTATGGTTGACACGGGACCGAGAGTGCGGTAGAATGAAACTTGGTAATTTTTCTTTAAAAAGCCTTGTGGCAGCGTATAGCCCCGTTCGCCGCCAAAGTAAGGCTTTCTGCTGGACACTCAGTAGTCAGCATATACTTGTTGGATAAAAAGGGGGGAAATCCCGAAATGAAAACCTACACAGCAAAACCACAGGAAGTGGAAAGAAAGTGGTATGTAGTTGATGCCGAAGGACAGACTTTAGGCCGTCTGGCGTCGCAAGTAGCTGCGATCCTGAAGGGTAAGCATAAGCCAATCTATACCCCGCATGTGGATACCGGCGATCACGTCATCGTCATCAACGCGGAGAAAATCCACTTGACTGGCAAGAAGCTGCAGGACAAGAAGTACTATCGTCACAGTGGATATCCAGGTGGGATTAAATCGGTTACTGCAGGCGAAGTGTTGGAACGCCATCCGGAACGAGTTGTGAAAGCGGCTGTCTGGGGTATGATTCCCCATAATAAACTAGGCCGTAAGATGATTAAAAAACTGAAGGTCTACGCCGGTGCTGAACATCCCCACGAGGCACAGCAGCCGGAGACTCTTATTCTGAAGTACTAAACGAATACAGACCCAATAACCCTAAGTGAAGGGAGGCAGTCGGGATGAATGTTGCTCGTAAGGCAGAAATGAATAACGCCACCGGTCGCAGAAAGCATTCCGTGGCTCGTGTAAGGATAATTCCTGGTAATGGCAACATTACCATCAATAAAAGATCAATTGATGAATACTTTGGTCGCGAAGTGCTGAGAACCATCGTACGTCAGCCTTTAGTACTTACCAACACCGAAGGTAAGTACGACATTATTGTCAATGTACATGGTGGAGGTACAACGGGCCAGGCTGGAGCTATCCGTCATGGTATCGCTCGCGCCCTGGTGACTGTTGATGAAGACTTGAGAGGTCCATTGAAGAAGGCGGGATACCTCACAAGAGATTCGCGTATGAAGGAAAGAAAGAAGTACGGTTTGAAGAAAGCTCGGAGAGCGCCTCAATTCTCCAAGCGCTAAGCTCATCTTGCAGACCTGTCAGCCCCCGGCCAGTATGGTATGGGGGTTTTCCTTTATGACAGCCTTGCCATGGCTTCCAGGATATTCTCCCGGCTGCCAAAGGATGAGAATCTGAAAAAGCCTTCCCCCTGTGCCCCAAATCCTGCCCCAGGGGTTCCGACAATCTGGAACGATGACAGCAGGTATTCAAAGTAGTCCCAGGAAGACATGGAGTCCGGGCACTTCAGCCAAATGTAGGGGGCATTTTCACCGCCCACATGCCAGATGCCAAGCTGATCCAACTTTTGTGCAATCAGCCTGGCATTTTCCATGTAGTACGCTATGTTCTCCTTAACCTGTGCCAGGCCTGCATCGGTAAAAACGGCAGCAGCCCCTCTCTGCACGATATAGGACACTCCGTTGAACTTAGTGGTCTGCCTTCTGAGCCAGAGCCTGTTCAGAGAAACGCCATCGCGCACAAGTTCCTGGGGAACCACTGTATACCCGCAGCGCACTCCCGAAAACCCTGCCGTCTTAGACAGGGAGCAAAACTCTATGGCACATTCCTTTGCCCCTTCTACTTGGTAGATGCTGGTGGGCAAGGAGGGATCATGAACAAAGGCTTCATAGGCCGCATCAAACAGGATTACCGCCGAATTGCTGAGGGCATATTCCACCCAGAGTTTCAGTTCCTCCCTGGTATAAACCGCACCTGTAGGGTTGCTGGGAGAACAGAGATAGATGAGATCGGGCCTAATCTCGGGGTCAGGCAAAGGCAAGAAGCCGTTTTCAATGTTTCCCTTGGCAGACACTATGTTTCTTCCGGCCATCATGTTTGAATCTGCATAAACGGGGTAGGATGGGTCGGGAATCAGGACAGTGTTATCTTCCGAGAAAATATCCAAAATATTGCCCAGGTCGCTTTTGGCGCCGTCGCTGATAAAGACTTCGTCCTCGTGGAGGCAGACATTCTTTTTTGCATAATAGCCGCAGATAGCCTGCCGCAAAAAGAGATAGCCCTGTTCATCACCGTAGCCCCGGAAGGTAGAGGCAGCAGCCATTTCCGCCACTGCTTCCTCCATGGACCTAACCACTTCATCTACAAGGGGCCGGGTGACATCTCCAATTCCCAAGCTGATGATTTTGCAGTCAGGATTTTTCAAGCGATATTCCTTCACTTTCTGTCCGATAGCGGAGAACAGGTAGCTGTCGGAGAGATTCAAAAGGTGATCATTTACTTTCAAGCTGTTCCCTCCCTGGATAAAAAATGGGCAGATGCCTCTTATGTTCGGTAGTGTGATGCAGCTTTTCCATAATCTCCCGTTCATGTATACCCGCTTTTCCCCGGAGCAAAAAGGAATCGATGCTGCGGTAGGAAAGGCCAAGTTCCTCTTCGTCTGTCTGGCCGTCGAATAAGCCGGCAGAAGGGGGCTTGGAGAGCAGGAAGTCCGGTGCGCCCAAATAGCGCAGGAAATCCCAGACCTCATTGGCCGTCAAATCCGCAATAACGTTGAAATCACAGGCTCCGTCACCCCACTTGGTGAAATAGCCAAGATAAATCTCGCTGCGGTTTCCGGTGCCGGCCACAAGCCGATTTTCACTTGCCGCCACCGCGTAGAGGGCGGCCATTCTCAGCCTCGGCGCAATATTGGCCAGGGCGGAGGGGGTAAGCTCCGTTGCGGTGTGCAGAGTCCCAGCCAGAGCTGCTTTTGTTTCTGACAGGTCAACCACTCTAGCTTCGATGTTATACTGCCGGGCCACCGCTTCTGCGTCAGCCCTGTCGATTGCGTAGTTTCTTCTGGAGCCGCAGGGCATGATCAGACCAACTGTGTTCTCGCAGGCCATTTTGCAGAGAATACCCACTAAAGCACTGTCCTTGCCTCCGCTGTTTCCATAGACTATGCCTGCAGCCCCGGCAGAGGCAACCAAGTCTTTGATAAACTGAACGCGCTGCTTTGTCTCTAACGCGAAATCTCTCATGCTGTTCACCCCTTAGCGGACTGCCGCCCGCAGCAGCCCTAAGAATAAGGGATGGGGGCTGTTGGGCCTGCTCTTAAACTCGGGATGGAACTGCACACCTGCAAAGAAACGCTTACCGGGCAGTTCCACCGCTTCTACCAGAAGTCCGTCGGGGGATATTCCGCATATGTTTAGGCCCTTTTTGCCAAGGAGCTCTCTATAGCTGTTGTTCACTTCAAAGCGATGGCGATGCCTCTCGCTTATTTGTTCGGTGTTATACAGACTGTGCAACAAGGAGCCCTTCTCGAGCCTGCAGGGGTAAGAGCCCAGGCGCATCGTTCCTCCGCTGCCCAACATGCCGACTTGATTTGGCATGATATCTATCACTTTATGTGGAGAATCCGGATCAAATTCACTGGAGTTCGCTTTCGCCAGTCCGCATACATTGCGGGCGAATTCAATGACCATAATCTGCATGCCTAGGCAAATGCCTAGAAGCGGCAGGTCATGTTCCCGCGCATATCGGCAGGCGGCAATTTTGCCTGTAATTCCCCTGTCGCCAAAGCCCCCGGGAATCACCATGCCGTCTAGACAGCCTAAGAGACTTTCGGCATTGTGCTCCGTCACCGATTCACTGTCTATCCAGATCAGGTTGACCTTGGCCCCAACTTCAAATCCTGCGTGATGAAGGCTTTCAATCACCGACAGGTAGGCGTCGGGAAGCTTGACATACTTGCCGACAATGCCTATGCTCACATCCCGTTTAGGCCCAGTAATTTTGCCTACCAGTTCCCTCCAGCCCGCCAAATCCGGTTCCGGGACAGCCAGTCCCAGTTCGCGGCAGACAACAGTATCCAGTCCGTTTTCATGCAGCATCAGGGGAGCTTCATAGAGGGAATTGAGTGTGACGTTTTCTATAACGCAGTCCGGCTTGACATCGCAGAAGAGGGACAGCTTTTCCTTGATTGACTCGGGCAAAGGCTTGTCCGCCCTGACGACCAGGATGTCTGGGGTAATGCCCATGGAACGCAGTTCCTTAACAGAATGCTGAGTTGGTTTGGACTTGTGTTCGCCGGCCCCTTTCAAGTAGGGTACAAGAGTAACATGGACTGAAAGGCAGTTTTCATGACCCTGTTCATGGACAATCTGCCGGATTGCCTCTATGAAGGGCTGGCCTTCAATATCCCCAACTGTTCCTCCAACTTCAACAATAAGTACATCTGCCCCGCTTGCCTGAGCTCCGGTATAAATGAACTCCTTGATGGCATCGGTAATATGGGGAATAACTTGCACTGTGCCTCCCTGGTAATCACCGGAACGCTCACGCTCCAGCACATTCCAGTATACCTTGCCCGATGTCAGGGTGCTGAACTTGGTCAGGTTTTCATCCATAAAACGTTCGTAGTGGCCTAAATCTAAGTCTGTTTCCGCACCGTCTTCGGTGACAAAGACCTCGCCGTGCTGATATGGGTTCATGGTGCCGGGATCGATGTTCATATACGGATCCAGTTTTTGGACCGCAACTCTCAAACCTCTCTGTTTCAGAAGCCGGCCCAGGGATGCTGCCGTAATCCCTTTGCCAAGCCCGGAGACAACTCCGCCGGTAATAAAAATGTACTTCGTCATAGTTCACTCCCCCTGAATTCAGTGTATTATTTTGGGGGAAGGCTGTCTATTTTTTTCTGAACCAGCCGCCATTTTTTTTGCCGGCTCATTCCTGGGGTTCTTCAGGAGGGGCTTCCTCAGGAGGACTGGGCTGGACTGGCTCTATAGGCGGACTCGGTTCAGGCTCTGGCTCAGGTTCGGGCTCAGGTTCTGGCACAGGCTCAGGCCCTGGCTCCGGTTCAGGCTCTGGCTCAGGTTCCGGCTCAGGTACCGGTTCAGGTTCTGGCACAGGCTCCGGTTCCGGTTCAGGTTCAGGTTCGGGTGCAGGCACCGGTGTTGGCAGCGCAGGTGACGGAGTCACTGAGGGCGGCGCCGGCTGCGGAGGAGGCGGCGGGATGGCACAGGGCGCGAGTTGGGTAGGCTTGGTTCCTTTGATAAAGGAATCCAGCTCGACCTGGGGGCAGCGCTCACTGGCCAAAAGTCCGGTGAAAACGTCAATCAAGATATCAGTCTCCACGTTTTCGGGCACTTCAAACTCTGCATAGTCAGCAGCTGCTGCTTCTTCCTCTGTATCAGCATTATCGCCGCTTTCAGGTGTCAGCGCCGCGGCCTCCGTCATGAACTGTACCCAAAGATCCCCTGCTAAAAGGGATGTTTCCGGCTCTTCGGATTCTGGAATCTCAACGTAGACTCCAACCAGGAGGGATGGGGTGTAGCCAATAGCCCACTGGGCACTGCCGTTCTGAGATGCACTGGCGGTAAGGGCGGCTGGGAAGGGTACATCCAACTCTCTGATACTCCCGTATTCGGTTCCGGGCATCAGCATATCTGTCAGCAGATAAGCCTGTTCTTCCGAAAGGATGCGTTGCGGTGTTACTGAAGGTTGGGCCAGCACGTTTTGGTTTTGTGTGTCTGTGACACTTGCGAAACTGGAGACAGGAATGTAATTGCCTCCGTTCACCGCGGGCAGAAAGGCCGCTGTAAGCTCCAGCAGGGACAGTCCTTCCCGCACCTCGCCTATGGCCAACCGGAGGTGCTGGTCAACCTGTTCTATGGTCAAGCCCACAGACTGGGCAAACTCATTGAATCTGTCAATGCCGAGTGCGTTCAGGGTCCACACCGCAGCATTATTCAGATCCATGACCAAGGCATGTTTCATAGTTACAGGACCCCAATAGCGGTCATCGGCATTGTCGACAGTAAAGTCCCCGAAGTCACGCTGGACATCTTCTACCAGGTGATTCATGGCCCATTCTTCCTGGAGGGCAGTGGCATAGATCAGCGGCCTTAAGCTGCTGCCCAGTTCCTGGAACTTCTTAACGGCCCGGTTTGTGGAGTCCTGGGTAAAGTCCCGGCCTCCCACCATGGCCAGGATGCTGCCGTCCGTGGGATTGAGGGCAACCAATCCCCCTTCCAGCTCCGCCTCTGCAAAGAGATTTTCTGCGAGTTTCTGCAGATCGCGATCCAGGGTGGTAGTGACCCTGAGGCCCCCTTGAAACACGCGCTCCTCGCCCAGTTCATCAATGAGGATGGTGCCGAGGTAGTCTGAGAAATGGTGGGCGTAACCTGGCTCCCGGCGCTGGGATTCGATGGAAGCCTCTTGGGCTTCTCGCTGCTCAGCGCTTGTAATATGTCCTTCGTGGGCCATTTGGACTAACACAGCATTGCGTTTTTCCCGGGCTCTGGCTTGATTGCTGAAGGGCGAAGCATCCGGTTCTTGGGCTAAAGCCGCCAGGAGGGCACTTTGGGCCAGATCGATCTCCGCTGCCGGTTTGGCAAAGTAGGTTTGGCTGGCTGCTTCCACGCCATAGGCTCCTTCGCCAAAATAGGCATGGTTCAGGTACATTTCCAGACGTTCCCGCTCAGAGTAACGTCTCTCGAGAACAGAAGGAA
>MTKW01000043.1_pt1 | contig 24715 bp, 23 predicted proteins | sample 1042761 | NCBI WGS metagenome assembly MTKW01 (sample SAMN06205366, study PRJNA360243) | anaerobic digester metagenome | biome: Wastewater treatment plant; feature: Anaerobic digester sludge; material: sludge; isolation source: anaerobic digester fed with sludge from wastewater treatment plant ...
GCTTATACAAAAGGCGAAGAGTGGCTTGAAGAGCTGCTTTTAGTTCTGGACGGAAACAGAAAGTATGTACTCGACTTTTTTGACAGGGAAATACCGGAAGTTATAGCTCATGATATAGAAGGAACATTTTTGATTTGGTTGGATTTTAGAAGAATGAAAATGTCGGATCCCGACTTGGATGAGTTTTTAGAAAAAGAGGTACAATTATTTTTAACTGATGGAAAGTTCTTTGGAAATGAAGGAAAAGGATTCAAGAGAATTAATATAGGATGCCCTAAGTATGTCTTGGAAGAAGCATTGACGAGACTAAAAGCGGCTATAGATAAGAGGAGGAAAGATGACGAATAATGAGCATAGATCAATAGATGATGTAGTAGTCAATATAGACAGTATTGAAGAGAAAGATGCAAAGACGGAGAAATTTATACCCGAAATAAAATCAAATCTGAGAAATAAAATAATAAAAGTCCCCGAGGCTGTGTATAAAGCAAGCGGGATTAAGGTACTTGGAGTTAGAATAAAATCGCTACTATTTACGACTGATGTAGCTCTTTTAAAGAATCATAATGCGCATTCAATAATTGCAGTATACCCCTTTACTCCTCAATTGTCGATTATGCAAGCCATTATTACAACGGCTTCTGTTCCGGTATTTACCGGTGTGGGTGGAGGGCTTACGACCGGGGTTAGGGCTGTAACCCTTGCACTACAAGCAGAGTTGATGGGTGCATATGGAGTAGTAGTAAATGCACCGATGCAAAATAATGTAATCAAAGATATCACTAAAAATATCGATATTCCATTAATTGCCACAGTTGTTTCATTTGAAGATGACTTTAAAGGGAAAATACATGCAGGCGCTAGAATCTTAAATGTTTCGGGCGGGAAGAACACCGTTGAACTGGTAAAGATGATAAGAAAATCTGTTGGGGATGAGTTTCCAATCATTGCTACCGGAGGAAATACAGAAGACCTCATATCTGCAACAATTGATGCAGGTGCAAATGCTATAACATATACACCGCCTACAAGTGCGGAAATGTTTGCTGAAATTATGATCAGGTATAGAGAGAATATTGGAGATTATAGATAAAAAAAAGAGTTTATAGGTGGGAATAGCTCTATTTAGGGATTCTTTAAGCCTATAAACTTTTTTCAGATATTTTTTAAAAATATTTGCGAATAGTATACTTTTATGATATGATTATTCGGTAAATCTCTGCTCCATTTATATTGGAGCCAAAGTCCATAGGGAGGTGAAATAATGAAAAAATATGAAGGCGTTTTTATATTCAAGCCTGATGTTGAAGAAGCTACTAGAGTTCAACTATTTGAAAGAATCACTGACATTATTAAAGATGGTGGTAGTGTTACTGAAGTTGCTGAATGGGGCAACAGAAAACTTGCTTACGAAATCGACTATATAAAAGAGGGTTACTATTATGTAGTTAGCTTTGAAGCAACCCCTGAGATAGTTGCAGAAGTTGACAGAAGATGTAGAATTACTGACCAAATACTTAGATTCATGATTACCAGAGTTGAGGCGTAAGCCGGGAGGAAATAAATGAATAATGTGGTATTGATCGGAAGATTAACCAGAGATCCAGAAGTAAGATATATGCCTGAAACTACAAATGCAATGTGTACATTTACTTTGGCGGTTGACAGAAACCTATCCAGAGAAAGAAGACAGGAAATGGAGTCTAAAGGTCAACCGACTGCAGATTTTATCAGGATTGTAACTTGGGGAAAAACAGCTGAATTATGCGGAAACTACCTTTCTAAAGGTAAGATGACTGCAATATCAGGTAGGATTCAAACCGGATCTTACATGAATCAGCAAGGACAAAGAGTTTATACAACCGATGTAGTTGCAGATAGAGTTAAATTTCTGGAATGGGGAGAACCAAACAGAACACAAAACCAAGCGGGTTACAATAGCCCATACAGTGAGACTGTAAACAATGTTCCAAATTACGGACAAGGATCACAAAGTAGTAATGAAGGTGGCTTTGATGACGGTCAAGATGATTTCATACCATTTGACGACGATTCAAAGATTCCGTTCTAGTAGAAAGGAGAATATAAAGTGCAAAGAAGATATAGACCAAGAAGAAGAGTCTGTGCATTTTGTGCCGATAAAAAGAAAGTCATTGACTATAAAGATGTTAATACACTAAAAAAATACATTAGTGAAAGAGGTAAGATATTACCTAGAAGAGTTACAGGAAACTGTGCAAAACATCAAAGACAAGTGACTGCTGAAATCAAAAAAGCAAGACAAGTAGTATTATTACCATACTCTGCAGACTAATAAATGACCACGGATAAGCCGTGGTTTTTTTATTTGTTTTGGAATTAAAAAATTAATAGCTTATCTAATTTATAAGGGAAAGCGACTTATTTTATAAAATTACAATTTTGTTGTATAATATAAGGTACAGGTTTTATAAAATAAACCGAAATTTATTTATTTAGGCTTTCATTTTGGAGGTAATATGATTGAAAAATACAATAAGCATAGTTTAAGGGAGCTGTTCATTGCCTCACTATGTGCCTTATTTATATATCTGACAAGTGTTTACTTTATCCCCTTTGCATTCTTTATTTTCCCCACACCTTTTATCGTACTGGGGATAAAAAGGGGTATGCAGCATTCGATACTGTCGATACTGCTTACTAGTGCAGTAATTTATCTATTCGAGGGAATCAGCGGAGCATTACTTATGGCGGGTATTGGGGTACTTGTGGCAATACCCATGATATTCTGCATCAGAAAGAGTTATTCTGCATTTACGACCATTACAGTAGCGACGGGGATAGGTGTTGTATTTGTGTTTCTGTTATCCGCACTGGTTTCGCAAATGAATGGTATAGACATAGTTAAGAGTCTTGAAGCTGCAGTGACGAGAAGTATTAATGAACAGCTTGTAATTATGAATGATATGAACATAATAAAAATGGATGATCTCGACGGAGCTATGAACTCCAGCATTGCAATCATGATGGCGATTATTCCTTCGCTCCTATTTATTATGACCATGCTCATCTCCATGCTGAACTACTACCTTTCAACATCTATGTTAAGGAGAATCGGCTTTGGTATAATAGATGTACCTAAGTTTCGTAACTTCAAGTTACCCTCAGACATAGTAGTAGGTGTATTTATCACCATGGTAGGTACATTTATACTCAGTAAGACAGGCTTTCAATACAGTACAGAACTCTCACTTAATCTTACGCTGGCATTTTCTTTTCTCTTTTTGCTGCAAGGAGTGGCAGTGGCGATCAAATTTTTAAGAAACAAGATCAATCCGGTTCTCTTAAATGTGATAATAATTGTGACCTTAATACTGAATGTAAGAATAGTTTATGTAATAATTGGCGCTATATACTCTGCTTTAAACTCAAGCTTAATTATCAGGAGGGATGATAGTGATAAATAATAAAAAATCTTTTCTCAGCGGTATAGAATTAATCGGTGCAATAATTGTATTATTTATCTTATCAATGATAGTTTTCATATACAATAAACCCTTGGGTGCAATTGCATTTGTTTCGAGTGCCTATTTGGCATATACACTGAATAGTTTTGTAAAAAAGAAAAATCAGCAGTACGTCGACGATATCGAATTATTGGATGAGCATTTCAGCGATGTCACCAGATGTGCTGTATTCAGCATGCCCTTTCCGATTGCAATACTTACAGAAAACGGGGAGATTAACTGGTACAATACCAGGTTTAAAACTCTATTCAAAGAAAGAGAATTGCTGGGTGAAAAAATAGATAAATTAGTACCTAAAATTGATATTAAAGAAATTGTAGGTAAAGAAGTCGGTAAAAAGGAAGTGGAAGTTGATGGTAAAAACTATCAGCTCTACTTTAATTTAGCGGATACATATGAGCAGGACAATAATAATCTGGTCCTCATATATGCAGTTGACAACTCTGAGAATGCACTCATTAATAAGGCCTATCAAGATGAGGCACTAGTTATCATGGTGATTCAAATAGACAATTTTGAAGAGCTTGCCGGTGCTACCGATGAAAATAATAGACCGATAGTATTCGCCGAAGTTGACAAAGAAATCAACACCTTTGCAATAAATTATAACGGATTTGCAAGAAAATACGAGAGTGACAAATACCTTTGTATTTTTAGAAAATCAGATTTTAAGAAGATGATGGAAGACAAATTCCCTATTGTCGAAAAAGTAAAAGAAATTGAAGTATACAGTAGTCTACCACCTACACTTTCCATAGGAGTAGGAGCAAATCCTGATAATCCGCTGGAGATTTATAAAACAGCCAGACTTTCAGTCGATGTTGCCCTTGGTAGAGGTGGAGACCAGATAGTTGTAAACGATGGTGAAAACTTGAGCTTCTATGGAGGTAAGAAAAAGGCGATTGAAAAGCACAACAAGGTTAAATCGAGAGTTATATCGCTTGCCTTAAATCAGCTGGTAGATCAATCAAGTGGCGTATATATAATGGGACATAAAAACCCCGATATGGATTCATTCGGATCTTGCTTGGGAGTATATGCCTTTATAAAACAGATAGGTGGCAATTGTAGGATAGTCCTAAAAGAAGTTACTGCTCCTATTCAAAGTCTGTACAATCAAGTTGCTCTGCATATGCCTGAAGTATTGGGGGATATAATTACACCTGAACAAGCATTGGAAGAAGCGAATTCAAACTCATTGATTATAGTACTGGACAATCACAGAAAGAACTCGACTGAAGCTCCGGGATTATTGGATATCTCCGATCAAGTGGTTTTGATAGATCATCATAGAAGGGGTGCCAACTATATAGAAGATCCTACACTAACCTATTTAGAGCCTTACGCTTCATCTACAGCCGAATTGGTAACTGAGTTGATACAATATAATGAAGCGGACATTGAAATACCGAAGATAGTTGCCGATGCACTCTTAGCAGGGATAACTGTAGACACTAAGTCATTCTCATTCCAGACCGGAGTTAGAACCTTTGAAGCTGCTTCAGTCCTTAAGAGATATGGAGCAGACAGTATCAGCGTTAAGAAACTGTTTAGAGAACCGGCAGACACTGTTAAATACAGATCTGAAGTAATTTCCGAAGCGGAAATATACATGGATGTAGTAGCTATATCAAGATTTGACAATAAAATGGATAATGCAGTATTAATAGCAGCTCAGGCTGCAGATGGAATGTTAGATATGCGTGGAGTAGAGGCTTCCTTCGTACTAACCTATTATGAGGATAAAATTCATATTAGCGGTAGAAGTGTAGGAAAGCTCTCTGTTCAGTTGATATTAGAGAAAATAGGCGGAGGAGGACATCAAACTTCCGCAGGAGTACAGCTTACCGGAGTAAGTATAAATAGTGCCGAAGCCATACTCAAAAGAGCGATTAAAGATTATATATTGGAGGATAATGCAGATGAAAGTAATACTAAATAGTGATGTAAAAGGATTGGGAAAAGCAGGAGAACTAGTAGATGCTAAAANNGAAGAACTAAAACAAAAAAGAGCAGAAGAAAAAGCAGAAGCTGAAGCATTAAAAGAAAAACTTGAGAGTATAGAGCTGAAAATTTCAGCAAAAGGCGGTAAAGGTGACAGAATATTCGGTTCTATTACTGCAGGTGATGTAGCTGAAGCTCTTCAAAAGTCAAATGGCATAGAAATTGATAAAAAGAAAATAGAACTTAAAGACAATATTAAAGAAATTGGGGCACATGTTGTACAAGTTAGGGTATATCCTGAATTAACAGCTTCATTAAAGGTTTTGGTAGATAAGGAGTAAAATATGGATACCGCTATCAGGACTCTACCACATGACGAGGACGCAGAAAGATCCGTCCTCGGTTCTATGATGATAGATAGATCGGCAATTGGAGTGGCTGAAGAGATGCTTACAGCATCCGACTTCTACAATCCAAAAAACCTCGAAATATTCAAAGCCATAACGAATTTATCAAATATGGGAGAAAATCCCGACATACTTTTGATTTCGAATGATTTGAAAAAGAGAGGTCAATTAGATAATATTGGAGGAATAGACTATCTTTTAAACCTGACCGAAAATGTAGGTCTTGTTTCAAATATCAGATCTTATTGTAAAATTGTATCTGATAAATCCACCCTTAGAGATTTAATAAAAGTCAGCGACAATATCATGGCCACAGCTTACGAAGATAAAGAAAAAACTTCAGAGATTGTGGAACTTGCTGAAAAAAGTATATTTGATATCACTCAAAAAAGTCATACTGACGGACTTACTAAGATTAAGGACTCACTTATTGAAACCATAGATATTATGGAAAAAATGTCTGCAATTGAGGGGGGACTTACAGGAGTGACCACCGGGTTAGTCGATTTGGATGCACATCTTTCGGGATTGCAGAAATCAGACCTGGTACTACTTGCTGCAAGACCGTCCATGGGAAAGACCGCCTTGGGCATCAATATAGCTGTAAACGCATCCCTAAAAGGTCATGTAGTTGCCGTGTTCTCGCTTGAAATGAGTAAGACTCAGCTTGTACAGAGAATCATGAGCTCACTTTCACTGATAAACTTGGGCGATATTATTGCAGGAAATATCAATGACTGGGGTATGATTTCCCAGGCAGTTGGAGTTATAGAAAAGCTTAATCTCTACATAGATGATACTGCAAGTATTTCTTTAACAGAACTTAGAGCAAAATGTAGAAGATTGAAAGCCGAAGAAGGACTAGACCTAATAGTTATAGATTATTTACAGCTAATGACCACAGGTGGACCGGCTGAAAACAGACAGCTTGAAATCTCCGCTATATCCAGAGGGTTAAAAGCACTTGCGAAAGAACTTAGATGTCCGGTGCTGGCTCTTGCGCAGCTATCACGTGCACCTGAACTTAGAACTAATAAAAGGCCGATACTTTCGGACCTTAGAGAATCGGGAGCTATAGAACAGGACGCCGATGTCGTAATGATGCTCTATAGAGATGATTATTACAATGAGGATAGCGAAAGACCGAATACCGGAGATGTAATTATCGCTAAACACAGAAATGGAGCTACAGGAACAGTAGAGCTGTTTTATCATAAAGAGTATACAAAATTTGCAGATTTGACCAGGAGTTTTGATGTTAACAATTGATAGAGATAAAATACCGGAACTAATAGGAGAGAAGACCAGACTTACTCCCTTATTACCTGAGCATTTAGTCAATATTAAACAGTGGGGAGTTCATAAAAATAAGCTTTTTTTGGATTATAATATATCGGAACTCAGCCTCAAACAATTAAGTATATGGTATTCATATAGAAAGAAAACCATAAGAACGAGTTATTTTGCTGTCTATAATAGTGAAGATGTGATGGTAGGTTATATTGGTCTAAAGGATATAAACATTCTTAAAAGGACGGCGCTACTCGGAATTGCATTCGATCCCAATTATTTGGAGAATGGTTACGGTACAGATGCATTAAAAGTTCTAATAAAACACTTTTTTAATGATCTTAATATGAAAACCATGTTCTTGGAGGTCAATGCATTTAACGACAGAGCGATAGCTCTTTATAAAAGAGCCGGCTTTAGAAATGAAGGAGAATTCTTAGTTGAATTTGAGGTGGAACCTGAAGAGTTGAAAGACCTCGATATAATAAATGATACCGATTATTTTGTGTTTTCTGACGGGAAACTCCTAAGTAGAATTCTTAGAATGAGACTCGACAGAATTAACTATGAATCAAAAATGTATTGAACCAAATGATATAGGTGATATTTTGAAATATAAAATAAAAGATTTAAAAATTGATTTAGGCACAACGCCTATTGAAAATATATTTATTAATAATTACCTGCAGATTGCCGATGGTGATGATGTTAAGGTGTATTTATATGCCTATAAACTTGCATATGAGGGCAAGGTCAATGAGATGCCTTCAGAAGAGGAGCTTGCAAGTGAGCTTGGTATGGACACCGAAAGACTTCTGGATGCTTTCAATTACTGGCAAGATCAAGGTTTAATTAGTATTGAAGAAGAAGGAGATTCAAAATCTTACCATTTCATAAGTCTTAGAGAGCTTTTCTTGGGCATCAGAGAACCGGCTAAACCCGTCGAGGATAGCGAAATATTATCAAATGACGAGGATGCCACTATGACGAATAGAGAGATGTTCGCCGAGATAGAAGAGGTACTAGGTACCGTCCTCACACCTAATGAAATTGAAAGAATTCTAGATTTGAAAAAAGAATTCAGGCAGGATAGAAATCTCATAGTGCACGGATTCACATATAGTGAAAAGACCACAGGTAAGAGAAATGTCAACTATGTACTTTCGATTATAAGAAACTGGGCAATTGATGGGATATTCACTATGGCTGATTTTGAAAAATTTGAAACAGAAAACGAAAAACGTAAAGAGACTAAAAGTCCTAAGAAAAAGAGAAGCACCAAGAAAAAACAGGGAAGAACCGATGACAGACTTTCCAGTGAAGAGCTCAAAAGTATTTTAGACAGAAAACTGCGCGCTGATGTTGAGAAGGCTATGGGAGGAGACATTGAAGATAAATAGAAAAGTGAATAGAAGACTTGAGGAGATAAGGCGAAACAATGAACTTATTCACCAAAACAGATTAAGAGAAGTCTACAGAGCTATCCCCAGAGTCGAAGAGATAGTAAATCAGAAAAAGATCATAGGCTACAAACTAGTAAAAGCAGTTATTCATTCCAAAGATATCTTAGGAGAACTCGAAACTGAATCCAAAGCTCTCGATAGCGAGAAAGATAAATTATTACTGTCAAATGGGTATCCTGTTGATTATTTAGAGCCCATCTACAGTTGTAGTATATGTAAAGACACAGGAGTTGTGGAGACTTCTTATTGCAGCTGTAAAAAGAGGATGATAACAGAAGAACTATATGCCATAAGTGGAATAGATAAAGTCATCCAAGTTGAAAACTTTAAAAATTTTGATTTAAAACTATTTAGGGCAAACAGAAATCAATCTGAGACCTTAAGTCCCAGAGAAATGATGAAAATCTATCTGGATGATGCTCTGAACTATGTAAATAATTTTCCGTATAATAAAAACAAGAACAGAATATACTACGGACCCGTCGGTACCGGAAAGACTTATTTATGCAATTGTATTGCAAAAGGATTGCTCGACAACGGTTATTTGGTTGTTTATCAAACGGCTACAAAACTTATGAACTTTATTTCGGACTATAACTTTTCAAGAGCCGAAGACAAGGGTATATTAATATCAAGATACGAACTTCTCAGAGATTGCGAATTATTGATAATTGATGATTTGGGAACCGAGATATCGACGAGCATTAACACGACTCACCTATTTGAACTTATAAATGATAGAATTATTAAAGAAAAAGCAACAATTATATCTACAAATCTAAATTTGGAAAACATCAGAGATGATTACGATGATCGTATATTTTCCAGAATACTGGGTGAGTATGAGGTGTTTAATGTATTTGGAGACGATTTGAGAATCAAAAAGTTTTCCGGAATATAGAAAGGGTGATTGAATGAGAAGAGTAACCGGAGATGAAATGGCTGCAATAGACAGATATTGTATTAGAGGATTGGAGATTCCCGGTATCCTGTTAATGGAGAATGCAGCACTTAAACTACTGAAGAATATTGACATCGTTATGAATACCGATATAGCGATAGTTTGTGGTACCGGAAATAATGGAGCTGATGGACTTGCGCTGGCAAGGCATCTAATCAATCTAGATCATAATGTCAAGATTTATATCATTGGTGAGATTAATCGAGAAAATGCAGATTACATGACCTATTACAATATCCTCCTAAATCTTGGAGTTCGATTCGAAACCATTCACACCATAGAAGATCTGGAAAACTTCGAAGCTACCATTTCTAAGATGGACTTGGTAGTGGATGCCATTTTTGGAACTGGATTAACTGCTCAAGTCAGAGGTATACAGGAATACGTAATCGATATGATGAACCACTGCGGTGTAGACATCTTATCCGTTGACATCCCATCCGGACTGGATGCAAATACCGGAAAGATTATGGGAATTTGTGTAAATCCCAAAAAAGTAGTCACATTTCAACTGATGAAAGAGGGGATTGCGAAAAATCCACTAATATGTAATGACGTAGTTGTCGAATCAATCAGTATTCCGAAAAAAGCAATAGATAGAATATTGGGTAAACAAGTAATCTTTTAATTTAGTGAGGTCATCTGATAATTTGTAAAATTAGAACCTTTATGCTATAATATATTAAAATCAAAAAAGGCCATGACCTGAGAATAGTAGGGTATTGAGTTCGCAAAGAGAAGCGGTGGTTGGTGAAAACCGTAAGAATAAATATCTGAATCCACTCACGAGCCTGTGTGTTAAAGTGAACTCTTAGTTAAATTGGGTGGCAACGCGGGAAATACTCTCGTCCCTTTGGGATGGGAGTTTTTTTATTAAACAGGAGGTATTTATGTTAGATTTAAGAAGAATTAGAAGTGATTTGGAAGGCGTAAAAAAAGCATTGGCAAGAAGAGGTGGAGAATATCCAATAGACAAAATTGTCGAGCTTGACGAGAAGAGAAGAAAGATACTTGTAGATGTTGAAGCAAAAAAAGCTAAACAAAATCAAGTATCCAAGGAAATCCCAATCTTAAAGAAAAAGGGTGAAGACATATCTGCAATACTTGAAGAGATGAAGGTATTGTCAGATGATGTAACAGAACTTGACAAAAAAGTAAAAGAAGTAGATGAAGAGATAAAGAGCATCCTACTCGGAATCCCCAACACACCAAACGAAGATGTAGCTGTTGGAGAAACAGATGAGGATAATGTCGAGGTAAGAGTAGTTGGAGAACCGACTGCATTTGACTTTGAGCCTAAAGCCCACTGGGATCTTGGAACCGATCTGGACATACTTGACTTTGAAAGAGCAACCAAAATTTCCGGAACCAGATTTACCGTATTCAAAGGTCTGGGAGCGAGACTTGAAAGAGCCATCATCAACTTTATGCTGGATCTTCACACTACAGAGCATGGATATACTGAAATACTGCCACCTGTACTGGTAAACAGAAATGCCATGATAGGAACCGGACAGCTTCCAAAGTTTGAGCAGGATATGTTCCATGTACCAAGCAAGGATTTCTTCCTAGTACCTACAGCTGAAGTTCCTGTAACGAATCTATTGGCTGGAGAAGTGCTGGAATTTGATAAACTACCGGTTCTTTATACTGCATACACTCCATGCTTTAGACAAGAAGCAGGTTCTGCAGGTAGAGATACCAGAGGATTAATAAGAAATCACCAATTCGATAAAGTAGAATTGGTAAAATTCACCGATTCCAAGACTAGCTATGAAGAATTGGAAAAACTTACAAATAATGCAGAAGAAATCCTAAAACAACTAAAAATACCTTATAGAGTTGTAATGCTATGTACCGGAGACTTGGGATTCTCATCAGCAAAAACCTATGATATCGAAGTTTGGATGCCAAGCTATAATAGATATGTTGAAATCTCAAGCTGTAGTAACTTTGAGGCTTTCCAAGCCAGAAGAGCCAATGTAAGATACAGAAATGAAGAAGGAAAAATAGAATTTGTGCATACTCTAAACGGATCAGGACTTGCAGTTGGTAGAACCACAGCAGCTGTGCTTGAAAATTACCAAAACGAAGACGGAAGTATCACAATACCCGATGTATTGGTTAAGTATATGGGAGTAGAAAAGATTGATAAATAAGTGAAAGTAATGTAATATAATATTGTGAATATCCTACCTGGATATTCACAAATATATTGCACTGCTCCTAGGTGCGCTGAGGTGTTTTTTTGAAAAGAAGAATTAAGTCATTATTATTTTTAACGATAGCTATACTTATTATAACGATTAACGCAAGCGCTGATCTTGGCATCGAAGATCGTGTTCAGAGCTATCTAATAGGTGATTTTGATTCCGGAAGAGTCTTAGAGTCGTATAATATAGATAAACCACTTCAAGCAGCCTCCGTATCAAAACTTATGACCTATTTAGTAGTTAAAGATGCCGTAAAAGAAGGAAAATTAAATCTAAATGATAGAGTCACCGTAACTCCGGAAATAGAAGCGGTCGGCGGATCCAGCTTAAACCTATTAGAAGGTGAAGTACTTACCATTGACGAGTTATTGGCCGGTCTTATGGTAGTAAGCGGAAATGATGCTGCATATGCCCTTGCAGTCAAAACAGCCGGAAGTGAGAAGGCATTTACGGATTTGATGAATGCAAAAGCACAGGAACTTGAGCTTAAATCATCCAAATTCTACAATTCCTCCGGACTTCAGGAAGGTGCCAATCAAAATACCATGTCTACAGAGGATATATTTAAACTGTCCAGACATATAATTGAAAAGTATCCGGAAGTGCTGGAATATTCAAAAATTAAAATCTTGAATATGCCTAAGAGAAATTTTACCGGTGAGTCGACAATTCCTCTTGTAGGTGAGATTCCCGGTGTAGACGGTTTGAAAACCGGTTTTACAGAAGAAGCCGGCTACTGTTTAGTTTCGACAATTGATGCGAGAAAAAGTCCTCAATCAGGGGAGTTTAGACTTATAACAATTGTAATGGGGACTGCGGATATCTCGGAAAGAAGTGAGTTGTCTAAATTCTTAATAAATTATGGTTTGGAAAACTATGGTATGAGGACGATAATAGATGATAAAGCTCCTTATAGTGAAGTTACTATAAACTCTGCAGTAAATCCTAGAGTGCCGCTTTATCCAACGGAATCATATAGAATATTGACTCCAAAAGCCAAGAGATATGTCTATAAATCTGAAATTAACGATGGCTTGAAAGCGCCTATTTCAGCGGGTGAGAAAGTCGGTACGATGACATTGTCATCCGAAGGTGAAGACATCATAACAGTTGATTTGATAGTCAAACATGATGTTGAACAAGCAAACCTGTTTACCAGGATTATAAGAGCCATAGAAAATACTTTTAGAACTATNNATAAAAATAAAGTAATATTAAATGTACACGCCCCCATAGTTAAGTAGGATATAACAGACCCCTCCTAAGGGTCAGTCACTGGTTCGAATCCGGTTGGGGGTGCCAAATTAATAACCATAATCAAGACGATTTTTCTAACCATGGTTTATTTAAATTAAACATAACACGCTAACTATTAATTTTGATGATTAGCGTGTTTTTTATTGATATAAAAGCATTCTAAAAAGTATATTAGCAGTTTATAATCCTATAAAAATGTATAATATAATAAACTTAGAATATTGAGTTACAAACATGATATACTTGATGTAATATTAAAAATAAATTGAGGTTTTAAGATATAATTATGTGCATTTAGAAGGGTGAAGTATGAAGAGGAAAAGAGAAGAGTGTTTTGATCAATTTTATAGAAATAATCAAAAAAACCGGATAATAACTTTGACTTGTGTGGTGCTCACAACTATGATGTGGGTTGGCATGGCAGTCGTATTTAAATATTTTATTGAGTCGATTGAACATTCAGATGAAAATATACTGAAAAGAGCTGTAACCATAACGATGGTTGCGATTGCAGCTTTCTTTATCATAAGCATACTACTTAGAAAATACAAGAATAGATATCTTATGAAGGCACTTTCACAATTTAAGGACTATGTATTTAGAAAACTTTTGGATAAGTCCATTTCCGAATTCAGACATGAGTCGGGAGCCAGATTTATCTCTGCATTTTCGAATGACCTAAACAGCATAGAGCAAAATTATCTCGCAGGGAGTATACAACTCTTTGATGTGGTAGTAAGCTTTTTTATAGCTTCTGCAGCCATGATATATTTTAATTGGAAATTAGGACTACCGACGATAATTGCATCGATAATTTGTATAATACTATCCATAAAATACGGCGAAGCCTTGATAGAAAAAGAAACGCAAACCTCTGACAGCAATCGTGAATTCGTAGCCCAGGTCAATGATCTGGTGAGTGGATTTATCGTAATTAAAAGCTTTAGAGCGGAAAAAGAAGCGCTGGATTTATTTCAACATGACAATTTAGAGCTGGAATCAGTCAAGAGAAAAAGACGTGTAACTTCCGATACAATCAGTCTATACAGCAATATATCCACCTTTTTGGTCAATGGTATTATCATCGGAGGAGGATTCCTATATGCGATAAATGGAGAGATGACCATAGGAGCTGTAATTGCGTTTGTCCAATTAGGATTTTACTTATACGATCCCGTTCGAAAACTGGCACCTCTTATCAGTAATCGTAAGGCTGCCATTAAATTGGTAGAAAAAATCGCCAGAGAGATTGAAGGCGATGGAATTGACCGCAGCGATGAAGACAAATTGCTTGGTATAAATGAGGGAATACACTTCCAGGAAGTAGGATTTAAGTATTCGGAGGAAGATGAAGCTGTACATGACTTTAACTTTTTCTTCGAAAAGGGGAAAAGATATGCAATTGCAGGCGGAAGTGGAAGTGGAAAATCAACCGTTCTAAAATTGATGTTAGGATATTTCAGAGGATATACAGGTTCAATAAAGATAGATTCACTTGAGCTCAGAAATATCCAATTGGATAGCTTGTTTGAACACTTATCAGTTATACAGCAAGAAGTATTTCTTTTCAACAGCAGTCTTAAGAACAATATCACCATGTTCCAAGAAGTTGATGAGGTGGTATTTTGGGATGCGGTTAAGAACTCGGGATTGGAAAAACTTATAGAAAATAAAGGATTGGATTATCCCTGTGGTGAAAACGGGAAAAATCTATCAGGTGGAGAAAAACAAAGAGTTGCAATTGCCAGAAGTCTTATTCGTAAAACTCCATTCCTACTTATGGATGAGTCCACAGCCGCTCTAGATAATAAAACCGCTGAGGAAGTCGAAAGCGCAGTAATACAGCTTGATGATATTACTAAAATAGTAGTAACCCATAGATTAAATAGAAAAATTCTTAGGATGTATGACGAAATACTGGTCATGAACCATGCCCGACTCGTAGAGCATGGTAGTTTCGATGATTTAATTCATAGGAAAGGATATTTTTACTCGCTTTACAATGTTATGGGAGAGTAGAACTGGTACTATAGATGAATAAAACCACAAAATTTGGGAGCTACCTCGGAACAATAGGTGCCATCCTGATGATATTAATTTTGATTTTTAAACTTTCTTCTCCAAATATACTCTTTACAATATTTTTATTATCAGGATTAATATTTTTGGTGGTGGGGTCTATTGTTATGGTAATTGGTCAATTAATAGAAATAGGTGATGCAATTAAAACAAGAAGTTATTTTCTTGTGTTAATTTTAATATCCTCTTTAATATTTAGTATTTATAAGATATTCTTAAGTTAAGATTTAAATAGAAGTAATTTGAAGAAAATAAGCTCGTCAAGTGATGGCGAGTTTTTTTGTTTGGAAAATATTTCCTAAAAGGAAAAATATTCCCAAGCTTATTAGCCTCTCCTAACTCGTGTAAAACACTGAACTTCTTGAAATGCTAAGAAAATGAGGAAATGTTTTCCGTTAAAACTATGTAAAAAATATGTAAAATTTATATAAAGCATGAAAAGGATTTCTTCTAAGATGCTTGATAAATGGACATCCTATTAAAAATTTTGAATAAAACTATAATTTGGCACAGCTATTGCATAATATAAATACAACATAAGCATGGCGAAATTTTCTAGCCGATTATTTTTCTTTAAACTTTTACGGAGTTTAGAAAATCTATAAACATGCAAAAAAATAATAAGGAGTGTTAGAATTGAATTTTAATCAAAAGTACAAAATTTTAGACTTGTCACAAGAAATTTACCAAGGAATGCCAGTATTTGGTATGCATCAGAAAACATTTATCATGGTTAACCAAACTCATGAGCAGAACATGAAGAATACCGGATCAGCAACTCTAGGTTTTTCAGCCAGAAACCTATTAATCAGTGAACACGGACCTACTCATAGTGATGCTGTTTGGGAATTCTTACCATCAGGACCTACCATTGAAAACATGGATTTTGAATTATTCTATGGCGATGCTATTTGCTTAGACTTTACTCATATTAGATATCCTGACTATATCGAAGTTAAAGATATCGAAGAGGCACTTGAGAAACCAAATCTTGAGATTAAAAAGGGCGATGTGTTCTTAATGTACACAGGACATTATGAAAGAACTCACCCAACACTTCATTCAGATGACGACATGGTGGATCCATTAAACTATGGTGGTCTTGAAAGTAGACACTCAGGGGTGTCATATGAATCAGCTAAATGGCTTGCTGAGCAAGGTGTAGTGAATATAGGTTGTGACGCACCGGCAATAGACCTTACACCGGACGATTTAGACTATTCAGGACACTTGGTATGTGGAGAGTATGGAATCACTAATACTGAAAACCTTATGAATCTTGATAAAGTTGCAGGAACAAGATTTATCTACATGGGCCTACCTCTAAGAATAAGAGGCGGTAGTGGATCTCCAATCAGAGCAGTTGCATTACTGGAAAGATAAATTTAATATTTTAGCTAGAGCAGTACTGCTCTAGCTAAAATTGGTATTATAAAAGATTATACGGAGTTATGATTTAAAGAATAAATTAGGAGAGTGCTATAATGAAAAAGTATTTGGGTATGTCACTGGCTATTGGAATAACGGCTGCTGCATGGTTTTTTGTTGCTAATGCCGTCGGATTACAGCCATGGCCTGCATACATAGGTTGGTCCATTTTCTTTTGGGAGGGCGGAGATGTAAGAGCGATGAAGAGAGGTTTCCCTGCTATTGTCTTAGGGGCTGTACTTGGGGTTATCACCTTTAGATGTATAGGCTTATTAGGAGCTATTCCGGGACCCGGAATGTTGTTATTATTTGCTTCATTGATGGTAGGGTGTTTAGCTTTTACGATGGCAATCGCTCAAACATGGGAGATATTTACAGTTGCTTCTGCGACTTTTATCGGAGCTTCACATTACTTTGCGCTTAGAGGATATCTACCTGAACTGGAAGGCTTTATAAATGCTGCAGGAACTACCTCAGTAGGTTTAATCCTGGGAATTATTTCTGTTAGCATCGGTGCTCCACTTACCAAGATGATAATGGGAGAGGTAATGGGAACGGCTGAAAGCCAAAATGAATAATTGACTTTAAAATAATGATGGAATAGAAAATGTTTTACTATACTGCTCTTATGAAACCGGAGTTAATTTAGGAGCATAGTTAATATTTGGAATGGGCCTATAAAATGACTAGCATTTTATAGGCTTTAATTCTAATTACATATAATTTAGCCAATAATAGAAATGAATTAGGCTTAAGCTATTAATAATTACATATGTATAATATAATTAAGGTAAACAGAATTAAATCTAATGCGCAATGGGGGCAATATGAAAACTATAAAAGTATGTGGTGATAAAGCACATCCACCTTATGAATATCTAGATGAAAACAAAAAGAATCAAGGTTTTGCATATGAAATTAGTATGGCCATTGCCAAGGAACTGGACTTGGAAATGGACATCAGTTTACTCAACTGGAAAGATGCATTAAATGCATTTGAGAATGATGAGTACGATATTATGCAGTTTTTTGCTTATGAGGCAGGAAGAGCCGAACATTATTTATTTACAACCCCTATTTTGACGACCTTTCAAACGGTTTTCAGTTTAGTTGAAAGAGATGATATAGAAGACTTCTATAACGGACTGAGCTATAGAATTGCCGTTCAAGAATATGATGCTGCGCATGTAATGATGATGGTAAATAACCATCAATACAAAGAACTAAAGGTAACCAAAAGCCAAGGAGAAGCGCTGGAACTACTCATAAACAAGGAAGTGGATATAATAATAGGGAATAGACAGACTGTTAGTTATATCTCATCCAGCTTAGGTTATGGAGATAAGATTAAGATTGTGGGTAAGCCGCTTAATATGACAAAGTACTGCATGGCTACCAAGCCCGGCAATTACGAATTATTAAATCTGTTGAATCAAGGCATAGAAAATATAAAGAAAAACGGCGAATTCGAGAAAATATATGAAAAGTGGTTTATCGATAGATCCGCCTCATTTGGTTATGAATTATTAAGCAGGATGGATAGTGGTGCAATTTACATCGATGCACTTGGGAAAATAAAGGCTGTTAATGAAAATGCAGAGAGAATACTCTCGATAAAAGAAGAGGACTTAAAATATAAAAAATTTTACGAAACTGACTATACCAATGTTTTTAAACCTATTATAATCCAGGAGATACTCGATGGTCGTAGTGAAATCCTTCATACAGAACTTGAAACCGTCATAAACGGTGAAGAAAAAATACTTGAAATTCACTACAATAGGATGGCCGATGAAGAATACAAGACGATAGGTGTAGTGGTATCTCTAATAGATGTCACTGAAAAAAAGATGTTCCAAGAAATGCTGGCAGAAAAGGATAAAATGGAGCCTCTGGGTTTTCTACTACTAAATATTGCTCATGAGATACGAAATCCGCTCACCAGTATAAAAAATTTCATAGAATTACTTCCTACTGAATACGATGATGTGGAATTTAGAGAGTCACTATTCTATCATGTTCCAAATCAAATAAAACAAATAGATGAGATGCTGACTAATCTACTTGAGTATTCAAGGCCTGTAAAGGGGGAGAGAATAACATGCAGTGTCAGCGAGATACTGAAAGGCCTCATTATTGAATCGATAATCAAGACCACCAATACAAAAGATGTAAGAATAGATTATGATTTAGAAGAGGACATGTATTTGGAATGTGACAAAAATCATATCAAGCAGATACTTATAAATTTACTCTTAAATGCAGCTCAAGCAGTTCCTAAAGGTGGTAATATAAAGATAAAAGCTAAGAAGAAAAAACAGTACTGTATTATTTCTATTATTAATGACATTCCCAAGGGGACGGTACTTGACAAGGACAAACTATTTGAACCTTTCTACACAACAAAAGCTAAAGGGACGGGACTGGGTTTATTTATAACCTATCAATTGGTAAAAGAAAACGGTGGAGAAATCAAAGTAGTCCAGACCAATGATAATGTTAGAATATCACTAATTTTTGAGGGGGTGAAACCTACAGTTGAAAGATAAAGTATTGATTATAGATGACGATATTGCCATAGCTGAATCGTTAAGATTTGCACTTAGAAAGGATTATGACCTCTATTTTGCGACCAATATTGCTGATGCATTATCTATATATGAGGCAGAGGAAATATCTGTCATAGTACTTGATTTAAAGCTTGGCAATGAAAACGGCATGGATTTATATTACAAATTAAAAGAAATAAATCCTGAAGTTGTAGTGATAATAATAACTGCATTTGGAACCATAGAGTCCTCCGTTGAAGCAATAAAATCGGGAATATTTCAGTATTTGACAAAACCGATTGACCTTGAAGATTTAAGATTCTCGCTGTCAAAAGCCGTAGAAATGGATAAACTCCATAGAAGAGTTAAATTTGCCGAAGATGATAAAATAAAATCTTTAGAAAATTTCGGCTTGATTTTTTATTCTGATAAAATGAATCAGATTATGCATACGGTAAATAAGGTTAAGAATATAGACTCGATTATTCTAATAACAGGAGAGAGTGGGACAGGAAAGAGTCTTATCGCAAAAGTCATACACAGGACAGGTCATAGACGTGAAAACCCGTTTTATAGTATCAACTGTGCTGCAATACCTCAAAATCTACTAGAAAGTGAATTATTCGGTTACAAAAGAGGTGCGTTTACAGGAGCCAATGCCGATAAGAAAGGATTTTTTCAATTGGCGGATAAAGGAACACTATTTTTAGATGAAATAGGGGATCTCGATTTAAACCTACAAGGGAAACTTCTTCAAGTCATCCAAGAAAAGAAGGTAACACCTCTTGGAGCTGAATCAGCCGAAAATGTAGATGTCAGAATAATAACCGCTACCAATAAAGATCTAAAAGAGATGATCGATCAGGGAAAATTTAGAGAAGATCTATATTATAGATTAAATGTAATCAATATACTTATGCCTTCATTAAGAGACAGGAAGGAAGATATCCCTCATTTGGCTCAATATTTTATAGATAAGTACTCGCTGCTATTGGATAAACCGGTTCATAGGATTAATGGTGATTTTTTTGACACCCTTGTGAATATGGAGTTAAGAGGTAATATAAGGGAACTTGAGAATATCATAGAAAGGGCAATAGCACTTAATGATGACGATGAACTTAGTGCCAGAGATATAGGCATAATTAACAAGTCTGAGAATATATTAAATGGAGTTAAGAGTGATTTGATTCCTATTTTCATAGGGGAAAAATTAGAGGATATCGAACAAAAAGTAATAATGGCGACCTTGAATCAGGTCGATAATAATCAGACTAAAGCAGCTGAAATACTCGGTATAACAGATAGAACTATAAGAAATAAACTAAAGAAGTATAGAGAGTAGGAAAAAAATTCCGAACAGGAAAAATATTCCAAAATATCATACAAAGTCTATTTCAACGGCTAATTATACCTGAGATTTAGCAATTGACCAGAAAGAGAAAAAAATTCCTAATTCTTTGAGGGTAGATTGATTCGCATTCAATAAATATTAAAATAATATAAAAAATAAATAATAAATCCATGAATAATTAAACAAAAGCACATACCTATTATATCGGCATGTGCTTTTATTTTTATAAAAGCAAGCAGTCTAAAACCGTTAGATAGCTAATCATATGGATTACGGTGTAGCAGTTTAAATTTTAGTCAGAGCACATATGTCTACAATATGAGGATATATATTCAATATGTTACATATTTTTAAAATAAAAAATCGTTATCCTGAAATCTGGTATGCTAATTGCATAATATTAAGACATAAGAATCTGTGAATGAATTCTAAATGGAAACATTTACAGAAATATATATTAGGGGTGTATCATGAGTAATGGTTTAAAAAGCAGTAAGTACGACTTATCCAGAGTCGACTTAAATGATCCTAAGAGCTTGGATTATTTTGAATTAGATAAAACCGACTGGGGAATCAATGTCTTAAAGTTTGCAATTATTTCAGCGATAGCAATTTTTGTATTCTTCATACCTTTAAGCGATGGTAGTATACTGTTCGGTGTTATCTACAATAAACTTATCAGTCTTGTAGATATGTTGGTTACTATCAATGGAGTAAAAGTTGGATCTCTCCTCATATGTACTATAATTCTTTGTTTGACGGGAATTTTAAGTGTATATGGTAAGTATTTCGCTAAAAAGGAGAGCAAGGTATACAAGTACTTTGAAGCCGATTCAATAGTTCATCCAATCTTTTATATGATTGGCGGTTTCTTTATACTTATGTATTTCTTAGATCAAATAGGAGTTTATCATGCTAGTGAAGTAATCGTAGGACCGGCAACTGCAGGTATGGTAATCCCAGGAGTAGTAATAGGGGTTGCTGCAATAATACCGGTAGGTGCATTCTTTATACCATTCCTTACAGATTATGGACTGATAGACTTTATAGGAGTTATACTTGAGCCGATTATGAGACCTGTATTCAAAGTTCCCGGAAAAGCAGCAGTTGACGCGACTGCATCTTTTGTAGGTTCTACTACAATGGGAATTATAATAACAGGTAGGATGTACAGATCAAATAACTATTCAGCAAAGGAAGCTTGTATAGTAGCAACTTGCTTTAGTGCCGTATCCGTAGGTTATGCATATGTAGTTATGGAAGCTGCGCAGATTTCAGAACACTTTGTTATTACTTATTTTGTATCTTTCTTCTTAGCTTTTGTAATAGCGGCAATCATTGCTAGAATACCGCCCGTATCTTTAAAACAGGACATATTCAGTAATGGTAGAGAGCAAACTGCTGAAGAGAAAAAAGAAGCAACCATGAAATACGGACCTGCAATGTTTAAAACAGGTATAAACAGGGGAGCTAAAAGGGCTTATGTTTCGGGATCAATGCCAAGAAGAATAGTTGCTAGTATCGTAGACGCATTCCCGGTACTGCCAAAAGTTATCACGCTTTTATGTGCATTCGGAATACTTGGAATGATCGCTGCAAAGTACACACCAATTTTCCAGTGGATAGGATATCTATTCCTGCCACTTACAAAAGTTCTGGGTGTACCTGATGCAATGGAAGCTGCTGCAGCTATCCCGACAGGTGTAACAGAGATGTTTATTCCGGTTCTGACAATAGCAGACCAAGCAGCAAACCTACATGTTAAGACCAGATTCTTTGTAACTGTAGTTTCAATGCTACAAATTATCTTCTTAGCAGAGTCTGTAGTTGTAATAATGAACACCGGAATCCCTATGAAGTTTAGAGAACTGATGATCGTATTCTTACAGAGAACTATTATAGCAATGCCACTTGCAGCATTGTTTATGCATATCATTTTTAGATAAAAAAAGATTAAAATACTTGGAGGTATAAAATGGAAAAAAAATTTATTTTAGCGGTACCAAATTTTAGTGAAGGTAGAAGAGAAGACGTTATTGAGAAGGTTGCAAATACGATTAGGAACAAAGAAGGAGTCAAATTAGTTACTTGTGAACCTGAATACGACTTTAACAGAACGGTTTTAACCATTATCGGTGAGCCTGAGCCACTAAAAGAAGCACTACTTGAGATGGCAAAGACTACTTACGAAAATGTCGACATGAGAGAGCAGGAAGGTACTCATCCAAGGATCGGTTCTCAGGATACAATTCCTCTATTCCCACTTCACAATATTGAACTTGATGAAGTTAAAGCACTTGCTGAAGAAATCGGACAAGAACTATTTGATAAATATCAAGTACCAATTTTCTTCTCAGGAGAAAATGCAAGAACTGAAGACAAGAAGTCCATCTCTTATATAAGAAAAGGACAATATGAAGGTCTTAAAGCACTTCTGGAAGACTCTTCAAATCCGGATTATGAAGCTAGAAAACCTGATTTATCAGTTGACGGAAAACTAAGTGATCAGTACGGTGCTACCATCGTTTCTGCTGACTATGAGGGACTGACTGCATACAATATCTTCCTTGATACAGAAGATGTATCAATTGCTAAGAAAATCTCTAAAGCACTTAGAGGACCATCAGGCGGATTCTCAACAATCAGATCAGTTGGAATCAAGTTCCCTGAAAGAGACGGAGTTGTAGTTTCAATGAACCTATTCAACTGTGCAGAAACTCCAATTTACAGAGCATTCGAATTCGTTAAGAGAGAAGCTGAAAGCTACGGAGTAACAGTAACAGGATCAGAACTGGTTGGACCTGTAAAACTTGACTACCTATTAAACAATTTAAGATACTACCTAAGATTAGAAGGATTTGACGTAGAGCAAATCTTAGAATATCACTTAATGGGATAATCTTATCGACCACTTCACTCGAGGTGGTCTTTTTTTATCTAAAAGCTAAACTTTGAGATACCGGCATTTATAGGATATAATATAAGTATAAAAATCCTTAGGCGATGGTGAGATTATGAATAGAATTTTATTATGTGACGAAAATATAGAAACTCTAAAAATACTGAGCTTTATAATAGAACAAAAACAATTAGGTGAAGTAATTGATGAAGTAGAGTATGGTGACAAGGCCATTGAAATAATCTCAACACTTAATCCCGACATAGTCATAACCGACTATTCGCTTATAGGAATAGACGGAAATGAGGTAATCAGAAGGTCTAAGAATAAAGGCTATGAAGGTAAATTTATAATGATATCCGCAGTTACGGATCCTGAGGTTGTATCCAAAGCTTATAGAAATGGCGTGAGTTTTTTTATTAGAAAACCTATCAATATCAATGAGACAATTCATGTTATAGAACAGACGCTAAAACTCAAGAGATTGGAAGCGATGACTTCCAAAATCAGAGAATTAATAGTTACTGAGGAATTGACAGCCAACGAGGAAGATATTAAGAGTATCTCATCTATTGAAAAGGAAGTTGACAGGATACTCGTAAGCTTAGGCCTACAAGGAACCGGGGGTTTTGAAGAACTTAAAGACCTCATACTGCTTTCAAGTGACAGGGAAAATTTAGGGAAAAGCGACTATATATTATCTGAATTATACAATAAAATAAGTCATAGAATAAATGAAAAGCCTAAAACCATTGAGCAGAAAATTAGAAGATCTGCCCAGAGGGCGATGGACTATGTGGCTCTTATCGGTCTCGAAGACTATAATAGTTTGGTCTTTGACAGATATGCCGCTGCACTTTTTGATTTTTATGAACTCAGAAAACAGATGAATTACTTATCGGGGAAATCTACCGAAAGAGGTAGTATACAGATTCGAAAATTTATTGAAGGTGTCAATTCTCTGGCTAAAGACGGAATGTAAATGGACGGAGAATTTTTCCGTCCTTTTCTATTAATAAGCAAAAGAAAAAATATTTAAAACTTATGGTTCTAAAATACTGAGTGATTATTTACCTAATTTTAAAAAATATCATGTGAAACTTAAGAAAAAGAATAAAATATATCAAATTAGCATACTACAAATTGTAGGTAATTGTAGGTAAATGTAGTATAACTGATATGATAATTGTGAAAACGTTTGATAAATTATATAAATGGAGGTAGAAAAGACATGTCAAGGAAGATTAAGTTGGTATTGGGAGTTATCGGATCTGATTGTCATGCAGTTGGAAACAAGATACTGGATTATTCATTAACCGATGCCGGTTATGAGGTAATCAATATTGGGGTATTATCACCTCAAGA
>MTKW01003958.1_pt1 | contig 24697 bp, 26 predicted proteins | sample 1042761 | NCBI WGS metagenome assembly MTKW01 (sample SAMN06205366, study PRJNA360243) | anaerobic digester metagenome | biome: Wastewater treatment plant; feature: Anaerobic digester sludge; material: sludge; isolation source: anaerobic digester fed with sludge from wastewater treatment plant ...
AAGGTGAAGGGCGCACTTGATTGTATGGGCAATATAATAGGCTGGATATCGCTCTGGTGTAACCGGTTCGATTTCCAGCCTTTGACTCTTATGTTATATCATTACTGCGGATAAGACCTGATAATGAGCTGTGCCTCGCGGGGCGCTAACCGTGATGGTGTCTCCCGTTTGGCTTAACAGAAGGGATTTGCCAACCGGGGACAAACAGGAAACACAACCTTTCCCCACCTTGGTTTGAAGAGGCATTACTACTTGCCAGTTAAAGGTCTGCCCATTATCCAGATTCTTCACTTCTACAGCGCAGTCCAAGGTTACAAATGGCACGGAATTGTCCTGGCAGTTTTTCTGGGGTGCTGTACTGGTTACCAGGGATTCGACTCTTTGTAAGTACTTGTCCAGTAAGCGGCAGAATTCCTCACGATCCCGGGAAGGCAACGGGTAAAATTCATCGATTAGTTGGTTTTTACCCTCTTTCAATTCAGTAAGCTGTTTGACAAGCCGACTATGGACTCCAGGTGAAAGCGCAATACCGGGCATATACTCCCCTCCAAATGTGTAATTAATGAAAGATGTTATACAAATAAACGCCATGGGCGCTTCGCCACAGGCGAAGCACCCATTGTATCCAATATACTCCTATAGTAAATGGATGTCAATAATGGTTTTCATTCCCAATTAATTGAAAGGGTTAAAGTTTATGGTTAATATTATGCAGATGATCCTTCAGGCAGAAGTTGATTTCCAAGCATTCGTTATATAGGGTGCTGATGCAGTATTGTCTTGCATAATAGATACTCTTCTATTTAGAATTGAGGGTAATGAAATGCGAGCAAAGGAGGCTTTTTACCATAATTGATTTTCAGCGATTAATGGCTGCAGCCATTTTGGGAGTATTATTAGCTTTGAGCTGCGTACCAGCGGTGAGTGCAGAGGAGCCATTTGAAGAACATTACAGCGAAGCTGTGGTAGTTAATATTATAGAAAGCAGCAGTGAACACATCGATCCTGATAACTGGATCGTTGAACAAGAGATAGAGGTCCGTCTGGTGGACGGAAAGTATCAGGGTGAGACCATTATCGCCAAAAACTCTTTGTCGGGCACTGAAGGGATGGATATCGAAGGATATGAAAGGAATACACCGAAAAAGTTAGGTTTATAAACCAGTGATATTCAAAGGAGGGGGAAGGATATGCCAAATCAAGGTAAAGTACTGGCGGTTAATATCTCGGAGAAAAAAGGGCAAAAGAAACAGAATGTAGGCAAAGCCTATGTGGATAAAGATTGGGGCATAAAGAGCGATGCCCATAGCGGCACCTGGCATCGTCAGATTAGCCTGCTGTCCTGGTCCAGTTTTGAAAAGATGAAAGCCCGGGGAGCGGATGTGTTCTATGGAGATTTTGCGGAAAACATAACCGTGGATGGCCTGGAAGTAGCATCTCTTCCGCTGGGAGCCCGGCTGAAGATAGGGGAGGCCTTGCTGGAAGTAACCCAGATCGGTAAGGAATGTCATAATCAGGGCTGTGCTATAAAAAAACAGACTGGTACCTGTGTGATGCCCTTGGAAGGGATCTTTGCCCGGGTACTGTCTGCGGGTTGGGTGGAAACGGGAGACACCGTAGAAGTAATCCAATAAATATTATGAGCAGTTTTTGGCCTGTGACTATCTGTCTGTAAGGTTTTCGTATGAAATGCATATTATTACCAGAGATAAAAACAGGGAGATGGTAGGATGAATGGAGAACGCGGTCACTGGGTATGGGTAGTGGTCGCGGCTGTGTTGGCTTTGGGTTTGATCATTTCCGCACAGGTTTTTGGCAGCCGCCTGGTGGAGATGAAAACCGCTAATAATGTTATTACTGTAACCGGGTCTGCCAAGCAGCAGATCAAATCTGACCAGGCGGTGTGGACCGGCAGTTTTGCAGCTCAGGCGGCTGAACTTTCCCAGGCTTATGATCAATTAGCCAACAGTCAGAAGTTAGTGCGAGAGTATCTTATCAATCAAGGTTTTGGTGAGAAGGATATAATCTTTTCCTCTATCCACACTGAAACCCGCAACATTATGCTGCCCAGCGGGCAGTACACCAACGAAATCGAAAGTTACCGACTCTACCAGCATGTAGAGATCCGTAGTCAGGACGTAGACAAGATTACAGTGCTCTCCCGGGAGGCTACTGAACTAATTAATCAGGGCGTAGAGTTTCAATCCTATCCTCCGCAATATTTCTATACCAAGATTGCTGATCTGAAAATTGAAATGCTGGCTTTGGCTACCAAAGATGCCCGTACCCGGGCCGAGCAAATCGCTGAGAACACCAACAGTAAAGTTGGAGCTCTGCGGACGGCCAAAATGGGAGTATTCCAAATCACCCCCCTGTATTCTAATGAGATCTCTGACTATGGGATCAATGATACCTCCTCTCTGGTTAAGGAGATAACCGCAGTCATGAACTGTGAGTTTGAGATACGCTAGCTTATTTAATGATTATCTGCAGGCAACCAGGTGACAAACTTACTCGTCCGTAGTATGATGAAGGTGAAAGAATAGAGTTGGTGGATAATTGCATAACAGTTCAGATGGTCCGTTAGGTCAGGTGGGTTTACACATCTGTTTTAGATAAGTGCCTGTTGAACCAGCAGTTATTAGGCTCCCGGGGGAGCCTGTAAGGAGGGTGAGGCATCATGATAAGGGCTTTACTGAACATTCTGAAGATCCATTTCTCTATGTCCCGACCCTGGAAACCAGAAGATGATTGGGATTTCCAGTTCTGGATGGATCAGCACGGTCTGACCATCACCCAGGAGAGAGATTTACTGGAAGAGTAAAGAGAATGCTACTTAACAGAACATGATACTATTGAGCCCGTTATTGACGGGCTTTTTTATGTCGTTAAGCCCGAGTAGAAGAAATATATGCCTAGACCCAGCATAAATAAGCCACAGCCGACCAGCAACCCCTTATATACTCGAGGAGACAACAAGGCTTGGCCTTTACTGACTGCAATGGCTACCAGGGTATACCAGGCCAGATCAGACAGTATGTGACCTGAAAAGAAGGATGTTATTCCAGACAGACCGCTATTTAGGGCAAAGGTCAGATAACCCAGCCCAACGGTTGCCCACCAGATAGACCAGTAGGGATTAAAAAGTGATATGAGTATCCCGGCTAATACAGGATGCATGGATACCGGTGCTGAGGCAGATCCATCAGTGCTGCTAGCCTGGATTGAACTNNACCAATGCAATGACCGTGGTTACTCTGGGTTGAACCAGGAATTGGGCGATTCCAGCCAAAAGGGCTGCTACCAGTGCCAATTCCAACAGAGCGTGCCCCAGGACTATTAGCGGACCGGCTCCCCAGCCTCTTTCTGCACTGGAAACCATGGTGGCAGTCAGCAGTGGCCCGGGCATCATGGCCCCGGATAAGCCCACAACAAAGGCGGTAGTAAATAGAGCGGTTGTTTGCATCAGCCAGCTACCTCGGATGTTAATAATGCTCATAATTATATAAATTAATTGGATTTTGTGCAAACGGGATGGGTAGATCAGTTATAATTCAAGGAATCCTAAGTTTTTTTGATAAAAAAGTCAAACAATTATCGCTAAGTTTTCACGGAACATTCACATTTCTTGGTTATAATTATGAGCAAGGGGACTACCAGAAAGGAGTGGAAATAATAGTGAAGAAATTTACCAAAATTCTGATTTTGTTTGTTATAGCATTCGTTTTGGGGGGCGCGTTTGTGGCTGATCAACAGGGAACCTCTCTGTGGGCAGCTTTTACAGGTAAGGAAGATCCCCAGGTAGTACAAGTAGAAGCAGATACGTCTCCGGATGCTGTAACGGCTTCCCTACCTCTGGCTCAGGGTGCTATGACGGTAGCTGATATCGTAGAAAAAGCTAGCCCGGCAGTAGTGAATGTCAAGGCAAAAGTACAGGTTACAGTCTCGATAGCCGACAATCCGTTTTTTAATGATCCATTTTTCCGTCAGTTCTTTGGCCACCAGTTCCAGTTCGATAACAGTCCGCGCTATGAAACTGGCATTGGTACAGGATTTTTGATAACCAAAGACGGGTATATATTAACCAATCAACATGTTGTTGAAAATGCTGTTTCGGTAACAGTTCAACTTAACGGAAAAACAGAGGAAGTTCCAGCTAAGGTCGTAGGACAGGATAGAGAACTGGATCTGGCGGTACTGAAAATAGAAGGTGACAATTATCCGGTACTTACTCTGGGAGATTCCGATAAGATGAGAGTGGGTGAATGGGTGATCGCCATTGGTCAGCCTTATGGGTTGGATCATACTGTCACTACCGGAGTGATTTCAGCTACCGGCCGTCCTATAACTATTGAGGATCGCAATTACAAGAATCTGATCCAGACAGATGCTGCTATCAACCCCGGTAATTCTGGAGGGCCGCTCCTAAACCTGCGCGGTGAAGTCATAGCCATCAACACGGCTGTTAATGCTCAGGCACAGGGTATTGGGTTTGCCATTCCCACCAGTACAGTCAGTGAGGTCTTAAAGGATCTGATCAGTGGAAACAAAATCGTGCGTCCCTTCCTGGGAATAAGTATGAGTGATATAAATGATGAGGTGAGAGCCGAGGTTGGACTGAGCTCTGATATCCAGGGAGTACTGGTAGTAGATGTGGTCAGCGGCAGTGCTGCGGCCCAAGCTGGTGTAGTGCGGATGGATGTAATAACCGCTATTGACGGAACCAAAATAAAATCAGGTACTCACTTGCAAGAAACAGTATCCAAACACAAAGTAGGCGATAAAATCACCTTGGAAATCATCCGCCAGGGCAACCTAGTCACTCTGCCAGCCACCCTGCAAGCCAAACCATAATTTCTAGTAAGTCTAAAACCCGGGCAAACGCCCGGGTCTTTTATTGGAACGTGGATATATACCAAGTAGTGAGGTGTAATCCAGTAAGATGCCAGATAGCCACCAGACTATACAGCATTGCTACCAGAGCAGATGCCACTAGAGCCCGCTGAAAGTTTATCCGCGCATAGATGCCAACAACAGTTACAAAGAAAGCCGCCACCGTCATCTTTAGCATTACGGCACCAGCAGGACTTTTTTCCAGCAGATACCGCATCAGCGGGTTGCCTTCCACGGCCAGGCCCTCCCGGATAGGCTGCATAGTATGTAAGATATCATACAAGTTGAGATAAATGATGAGGAATAGCAGCATCAATAAATAGAGCCACCCACGGGCTAGATCATGAGGTGAGAATGTCGTTGGTTTATTAAACATAAGGTATCCTCATTGTGAACGCCTCTGGTTTCTCATTGAACTGTATTAATAGAGTCACCAATCCATGATCCAGGTATTCACTTGAATAAAAATAGCGGCATTCATTGTAGAACACCGCTGGCAAAATCACTTGCTTATTTGCCAATTTTCCTAATCAAGGCTCCCACGCCCCCCAGGCAGGATCCAATACCCAGAAAGAGTAGCATGTTTCCTCCTGTAAGCGGCAGTTCATCCAGTGCATCTGCCAAGCTTAGTGCTCCTGCAGGGGGCTCCGGAAGTACGGTAACTTCTTTCTTACTAAATGGATCATCTGGTGGATCATATGGTGGATCATATGGTGGATCATCTGGCGGATCATACGGTGGATCAGGAGGATCATATGGCGGATCAGGAGGATCGTCAGGTGGCCCTCCTCCCGTTTGCTGGTAGATCAGTTTTATTTGGAAGCGATACTCCGATGCTCGATCCGCATTTTGGCGAATGCGAGTGATAACCCTTATGGACTGCTGGCTGTTCTTGTCCAGGGTCTTGTTCTGTAAAGACTGACCGTCTCTATCGGTAACGGCCACCAAGATACACTCAGGCTTATCGATAAGCTCTATACCCACACACTCGACGGGTTTTCCGGAGATGTTGGTCACTTCCGCATCTACCCAGGCCTGGTAACCTGGATAACCGTTCGAAATGGTGAATTCCAGATAGTTTGTCCCGTTTAGGCGGCATTCCAAACTTCCGATATCAGCAGGTGAGTTAGGATTGTCGGGATCCAAGTAGTCATAAGTACCGGGTGGATCACTGGACAGATATTCAGGCATCCAATCCACCAAGTCTTTAGGTTGATCAGCCTGAGCCATGGAAATAGGAGCCAGGCTCAGGAATAGGGTGATCAATAAACAGGCCAGCTTTTTCATCCACTCACCTTCCTTTTTGCATATATATGTAAATTACAGGCAGATAATGCAAAGCCCATAACAAGTCTCAAGATACTGAAAAAGAGTCATTGGTCATTCTGAGACGAAATCGAAGAATCTTGACTGGTCTAAGACGGGAAAGATCCTTCGGACGTTTTTTCCTTGGGATGACAATATACAAAATCTTTCAGGATAATGACTATAGGGTCAAAACAGGACTTTTTCACGATTTCCAAGAGTCATGGTAGCCTGTCAAAAATCCACTTCATCTGTCTTTCTGGCGGAACCAATACTTTCCGAAACATCATGCTCTAACAATAGTGGTGATGGATGATAGGTATAGAGCAAAGGGTCATCAATCACATAGAAGTTGTGGATCTCCTCTGCCACCATTTCATAAAGGATAGGCTGGGAGATCTCGTCTGCAACTGCAACCAAGTTTTCAAAGGAATTTACCTTCAGGAGCAGATTTTTAGAGATTCCCGGTAGGCCTTCGGCAACATGAACAATACGATCGCCATGCTTCTTGAAAATACTGGCCAATTCCCGGAGCAAAGGATCTGGCGTTGTTCCGCGGGTAACCACCCAGGTTCCCACCAGGAGTATCAACATAACACAACTGATGATCAGCCAGGTTAGCCGGGTTTGCTCGATCCCGGGAATCGGTACGGTCTGCATCTCAGTTATACTGCCCTCTTTTTTATCTTCCAGGACTCCTTCTACCATGAAAGAGTTTCCCTTAATAGGAATGAGCATATAAGGAGCGGCCTGTAGCTGGGTTTCTCCCTGCAAAGTTTTTACCGTGCCGACAATATCATAGGTGACCTTCAATTCCACTACATCGGCCGAGAATCTGATTTCCTTGGCCACTGTTTCGGCAAAATTAGTATAGTGTCTAATATTGATGGGGGCTGCAGTACTCAGTTCCAGCCTGTCCTGCTGTCCGGAGAAGGGGGTAGCCGGAACCACGTTGTTGTTTATCTCCCAGGCTTTAACTTTGATTCTTTCTTCGCCTTGTTTCTTTTCGACATAACCGGTCAGCAGAGCGGTGGCGGAATACTGCCCCTGGATATCAGCCGGTTCATCACTGGTCAAAAGGTAATTGAAATGGGCCTCGACATACTCGGTCAGGGGAGTAATGTAGGCCTGCCCTGGGCCAGCCGACTGCTGGGGAAAAAAGTTGTTGGGGCTGAAGAAGACCTGATAATCGATCCCGGCGGTACTTTCGAAGGAATAGACCGGGACTTCCTTTTGTTCCTGGGTAGGCTGCAAGTATTTCAGTACGGTCATGCCACCGGTAATGAGAAGGATTATAGTAAGGCCAGTCAATAAAAACCGGCGGGTATTGTTATTTAAATCAAATCTACCTTTCATGATTAAGGCTGCCCCTTTCGGACTAAGAGTTTATCTATATTTAGCTGAAGTTGCGAATCTGAATGGTCAGCAGGCCNNTTTTTGCCTTCCTCGACCGTTTCATCGACTATACGATGGGTGACTTTCATGTTGTTTAGAGGGAACATGATCACATCGCCCACCTGGACTTCATCGCCTGTGGCTCGTTTAATAATGACCACATCGCCAATATTCATGGTTGGTTGCATGCTGGCACTAACGATCACTCGGGGTGCATAAGCAAACACTCCCATGGAAAACCACAAGATCAGGATGGCTGCCACACCGGTAAAAGCCCAACCCCACAGGCTTTCACCCTCATTTATCCGGCGGGCGATTTTGGCGATATCCTCGTTATACAACTGGTAGACCAGCAATAACCCTAACAGCGGAGCCAGGGTGCCCAGTAGAGTCTGGGCTATCCAGCCTTCATTGGGAAGAATAGGGGACAGGTATTCGATGGCAACTAAAATTCCATTGTATACTATGGCGGGGACAGCCCCACCCAAATAGGCCAAATAGGTTAGGAGCAGGTTCTGGGACAGTTCCGGGAACAGATTGGTTCCTATGAACTTGGTGATAGCTTCGCCGCCCTGCAGGGTACCCAGTTTGGTCAGGGGAATCGCTAAAATAGTAAAAAATGAAGCCAGCAGGGGAATGCCGGTCAGGGGGCGGAGACGAAAGTAGCGGTTTATTAGCCAGGCCCGGCACATTTCGGTGGCAATAAGCACTGCTCCCAAGGTAACGAGGTTTATGGCTATGCCCATTAGGCGGCGGTCATAGGGACTGTTGCCAAAACCGCTCATCCCACCCTGTAGCAATACAGCTAGCAGGCCGATCACTGCACATAACACTGCCAACCAGTTCACAGGGATCCGGTGGCGGATCTTAGCTACCGGCCTTACCCGGGGAATGCGAAGCAGGTAAACTATCAACAGTGCCCAGGTCAGGGAGGGCAGCAGATAGTTTCCGATAAAGCCTCCCCAGCGTGGCCCAAACACCAGGTTATCCAGCAAAAAGGCGGTCAGTAAACCAACCAACAGAACCAGGGAGTATTTATGTGATTGTCGGTTTAGATGCAAAACAGGGCTGTTGATCACTCACCGCTCCTTGTTATGTGCTTATTTACAATAGCCTTCACTCATTGCGAGGTGACAGCATAAATAGGAGGGGACAAAATGTCCCCTCCTAGTAATCTTTATACTTCGGGTTCATCGGGAGGATAGGGGAAATTATCTTTTCTGGGGAACTGAATTTCGTCAACCAGATCAAAATCGTATTCGTTCCACTGTACTCCTTTAAGCGATATGCTGAAGGAAGCTGTAGCATTTTGCGGACAGATGGCACCATCTCCAAGATCTTCAATCACACGGCAAACGATCTTTATCGGCACTTCTTCACCCGGTTCAACCTGCACGGCAGTGAGATCAAACGGAATATAGTCTGCATTGGTCTGTTCACATATATCAACTAACAGCCAAGCAGGTACACCTTCAAATAACGGTTCCTCAAATTTAACCGGGACGGTTCCTACATTCTTTATTTTTACATCCACATACTCTTGGTAGCCAGGATAACCGTTTTTCAGAGACATTTGCAGTTTGTCAAAGCGGGATACTTTATCCTGGTCACCGGCATTTTCTGATTTGGGAGATTTTTTGATTTCAGCCGACAGGCTGCCGATGTTTTTGTTATCATTTTTATTGCCTGGATCCATAGTGTCCAGACCATCTCGATTCTGGTCGGTTCCGTAGACATCGCCATCATAACCGGTGTAATTGGGCTCAGGATCCACAGCCTTCAGTCCAGTCCACTCCAGGTCTACGATACCGGTTTTGGCAGTGGCATTCACATAAAGCTCATCAAACCACAAGGCATATGCTCCGCCCAGAGCGGCAAACGCAAATACCAGAGTTAACGCCAGAACTTTAATCTTTTTCATTCTACAACCTCCTGAATTTCATTGGTTATGGATTGTTCGGTCAATTCTCTCTCAGTGTCTAACCCATCCGTCTCAGATCCACAATTATTTACCTCAGAAACATTGTCCGAAGTGACTAAACCATCAGTTTCTGGTGCCGGGACAGTGATCATACCCTCTACCCGCAGCGGCTGGTTCCACCAGCGCTCCAGCTCATCCAGGTCTCCATTCCACTGGATACAGTTGATGTCCAGATCCAGGTAATATTCGCCGGGTGCTGTTTCGGGTGGGACATAAATTTGAACTAGTCCTTTTACGGTTTGATCCGGGTCGATCACCGCTTCCTCCCCACTCTCAGGATTTATTGTCACCCACAGAGATTCGAAGGGATACTGTGTGGTGACGATCTTGACAGGTACGGTGCCGTGGTTTTTGATCGCAAAAGAATAATTCAATGTACTGCCCGCAACTGCAGTAGCTGCAACGGATATTTTACCTTCCTCCACTGACAGATCGCCAACCTTGAGAACACTAGAGCCCACCAAAAAGCTGTCTATACCGGGATCTCCTATATCTATGACAAATACAGGATCAATGTTGCCGGTTTCCACGGTACTCTGAATGCTGAGCCCTTCATTCCACGCTGCTATAGCCGGTTCGATCAAACCTGTACCAGCCAGCATAACAGCCCCTATGATCAGAGGATATCCCGGGCGGTATTTGGTTTTTTTTCGCGCCGACTTCGCTATGTGTCTTCACCTTCCTTTCCTGTTTGTAAGACCGTTTTGAACTGGTACTCCATTTACGGGCTACCGCAATCGGAGCCCCGATAAAATGATCTCCAATCCCGCCCTGCCTCTTGAGCTGTATATATCCTTGTTAACCATTATTTGTTAATAAAAGGATAAATATACATACACCAAAGCGGATTGGAATCTTCCAAGCCAATAATATCAACGATCATGAACCAACTACTATCGTCCCCAAGGCGGTAAAACAGAGGATAAGGGAAGGGCAAAAGTAGGAGAAAAGAGGACTGGGGGGAGGGATTTTATCATGATAAGGCCAGAAAGGATTAAGCCGGGGGATGAAGCGGAATGAAGCTGGAACTAATCCGATATGTGTCAGAGTCGGTTGGGGAGCCAGGGGGATCATCATAAGCGGTGGAGAAGGATCTACGGGATTTACAAGACTTTTCGCTATTGCTCAGAGTGACTGGCAGGATTTATCGAATTATGAATCATCCTCAGATACCAAGACAAATGGCCAGCATCAAAAATCAAGCCATGCTGGCTTTAACTTGAACATTATGATGGGCATGGTCACAAATGTTTATGGAAAGGCAATTTTACGATTGGGGCCGATGAAGCCCTGTACCTTGTCAGCTAGTCCGGAGTTAAGTACAAAGGAGACGGCTTCACTGCGACCGTGGATATCCAATTTGCGGTAAATATTGCGTAGATGTGATTTGGTGGTGGAAAGAGATATGTATAGAGTATCAGCGATTTCCTGGTTGGAAGCTTGTTTGCCTAGCAACCGTAGGATCTCGATCTCGCGGGGAGTTAGTATTTTAAGAGATTCTGACACTGGACTGGTTTCCTCCTGAAATGATTCCGGAGACATACGCGGCAAGCAAAGCAGTCCAGCGTGAACGGTAAGTTCTATAGCGTGAACGATATGAATGGGTAGCAGACGGGAAGGCAGACAACCTTTGATCCCAGACCTGAGCAGGTAGCTAATGTTAAAGAGGTTGGGATTGTCAACGATAATGATGGGAATAGTGCATAAGCGTGGTAATTCATCCGTCAGGTTATCGGGACAGTTGCTTTCCACTTTCCATATCATCACATCGGGATAAAGACGAGCGGTGGTACCCAAAAGCTCTTCAGTGCTGTGGGAACCCACAACTTCCCCGGTGCTGCCGGCCTTGAATGCCATAGCCAGGCTTTCTCGCCATTGAGGGTTATCTGCGACGATTATTACTCTGAAGCTTCCCATTGTATCACCCCACTGAATTCGTAACCGTATAAATATATGCACGGCAATGAGCACATATAATTATATACTATTTTACATAAAATGGGAATTAAGTAAAGAGTGAGGAGAAGATTGGGTGCCAGGGAGGAAGCTCGAGACTAGATGCAAGTGGGGACGGTTCTTTCTGTCATTTGCATAAGGCAATAGTCTGGTAATAACAACTAACCTGAAATGACAGAAAGAACCGTCCCCGCTTGCATCTGGCAGAAGGGGTCGGGCGACCTTACTGCAGGTGCTTGTATATTTTTTCTAAAACAGTGCCGGTGGTGTTGGTATCGATCTTTATCAAGGCAGCGTGGTCTAAAGAGGTAGGTCCTTTATTGATAATGATCAGATCCTGGGTGAGAGTGGAGAACTCCCTGACAAAACCAGCCAGGGGGTAGACGGTCAGGGAGGAACCGATCACGATCACTAATTGTGATGACATGATCAACTCGCGAGCATCCACATAATTGTAGATATTCTCTCCGAACAGGACTACGTCCGGCTTTAATATATTGTTACAGACCGAACAGCGGGGAACCGTCTCGGGATAATCGAGCACATAACTGGCATCATAACGAGCCTGGCATCTGCTCCCCTGACAAACGAACTGCTCAGCATTGCCGTGAATGGGAATGACCTTTTTACTGCCGGCTTTTTGATGGAGGTTGTCAATATTTTGGGTGACTATTCCTGCCAGATAGCCTTCCTGCTCCATACGGGCCAGCATGTAGTGAGCCTGGCTGGGCTCCACGGCGGGGAAATTAAAATACTGGCGGTAGAACCCGTAGAATTCCTCGGGGTTGTGACGGAAAAAATCAATGTTGATAATGCGCATAACGCGGTCTTCACCTAGTTTTCGATAGATACCATTTTCACCGCGAAAATCGGGTATACCTGCCTCGGTGCTGATACCGGCACCAGTAACCACCACTGTTTGGCGTGAATTTTTGATGACGTCGGCTGTACGCCTGATAAGATCCTGCATATCTCTACCTCCTGAACCAGGGTTTGACTACAATATACACTGGGTATTCAAGGATGTAAACCAAGGTGGGCCTATTCAGGCTCATTGGGTAGGTCTATACCTAGGATCAGCGGGCCTCTATTTGGAAAGCGGCACACTGCCCAATATAACTAAAAGTTATTTATATAATTAGCCATAAAGTGATATAGTGGCATTAGAAGACAGATAATAGGAAGGTTTGAACCACAGATGCTGACATCGACCCCGCCGGGTAATAATCAGGTGGAGGTTGATAGGGCAAAATAATGCTGACTTATTATACGCCAAAGGGGAGTTTGTAATGGAACACATAGTTGATGCACGGGGACTGAACTGTCCACAACCGGTTATTCTTACCAAACGAGTTATGGACAAAGGTGAGGCGGATCGTCTGGTAACCATCGTTAATCAAACCGCTGCTCTGGAGAACGTGACTAAACTGGCCCGCAGCCAGGGATATGAGGTGGAAGTTGAAGACAAAGAGGGAGATTACTATATCACCATGATCCGATCCGAGGAGATCACCTGCGAACCAGCAAGTTTAGAGGACAATGTGACCATTCTTATCACCAACCGATACTTTGGGCAGGGTGAAGAAGAACTGGGCCAGGTTCTGATGAGAAGCTTTTTGTATACTCTTGGTGAAATGAATGGGCGGGTAAAAAGTATCATTTTCATGAACAGTGGTGTATTCCTTACTACGGAAGGGTCGGAAGTGTTGGAAATTTTACAGGGTCTGAGCCAGGAAGGAGTACAAATTCTTTCCTGTGGAACCTGCTTGGATTTCTATGGCATAAAAGATAAGCTGGCCGTAGGNNATATGGTGGAAGTCATTTATATGGATAATGCTGCCACCTCGTATCCCAAACCAGAAACAGTCTATGAGGCTGTAGACAGTTTTAACAGGCATATGGGAGGGAATCCGGGGCGAGGAAGCAACCGGTCAACTTTGCAGGCGGGATCAGTCATCCAACAGACCCGCGAAGCGCTGGCCGATTTATTTAATATAAAGGATAGTTTGCGCATTGCTTTCGCGCATAATGTGACTGACGCGATAAATATTGGCTTAAAGGGGATACTGCGTCCTGGTGATCACGTTATTACCACCAGCATGGAGCATAACGCTGTAGCTCGTCCTCTCTATTTTCTGAGTCAACAGGGAGTGGAATGGACGACTGTACCCTGTGATAGCGAAGGAAAACTGGATCCTGAGGACATGCGTAAGGCCATCAAGTCCAATACGCGCATGATTTGTATGCTGCACGCTTCTAACCTTACCGGTACTATCATGCCGATAGAAGAGGTAGGCCGCCTGGCCCACCAGGAAGATGTCCTGTTTATGGTGGATTGCGCCCAGACAGCCGGAGTGCTGCCCATTGATGTAGAACAGTGTAATATTGATCTGCTGGCTTTTACCGGACACAAAAGCCTGTACGGACTGCAGGGCACCGGGGGACTCTATGTACGTCCGGGTTTGACCGTTAATCCACTCAAGCACGGTGGGACCGGATCGTTTTCGGAACATCTGCAGCATCCGATTTTAATGCCAGACAGTTTGGAAAGCGGCACCCTCAATACCCCGGGGCTGGCTGGTCTGTTGGCGGGTATCCAGTATATCAAAGCCACTGGACTGGCTAATATCCTGCAGAGAGAACAGGTTTTAATGGAACGCCTGGTGGAGGGTTTGTCATCTATCAAGGGAGTAAGCATTTATGGTCCAACGGATCTTAAACAACGTACAGCCGTCTTGGCAATGAACATAGAAGGCATGGATTGTGGCGAATTAAGCGTCAGTTTGGATTATGAGTACGGGATCGTAAATAGATCAGGACTACACTGTGCGCCTCTGGCTCATCAAACCATTGGAACCTTTGAGAGCGGAACCTGCCGCTTCAGCCCGGGATTCTTTACTACTGAAGCGGATATAGATACGGTGATAAGAGCTGTGCATGAGCTGGCGTCCAGGCAGTGACCATGGTTCTATAATAAAGACACGAATGCATACCCATTTCCTATTCGAGAGTTTGTATAATAAGCTTTTTTTTATTTTCATGTAACTCTTAATAATGTCATCCTGAGCGGTAGCGAAAGATCTACGGCATTTACAAGACTCTTCGTTTTCGCTCAGAGTGACATTGTTGAAAAACTAATTGAATCATGCCAATCCTCATTCAACAAAAAACTGAAAAAAGGGATTGCCAAAAGCAGTTTAATAAAATATCATTGATGTAGACAAAGGAGACAAAATTGATCCAAATAGGAAAGAGGCCATCTGAATGCAGATCACCAGACAAAGCGAATATGCCATACGCACCATGCTGGAATTAGCCCGCGCTCCCGAAGGAGAACTGCTGTCCACCCGCTTTATTTCCGAGCAGCAGGATATCCCTGAAGATTTTTTGAAAAAGACCATCAAATTGTTGGCACTAGCCGATTTGGTCAGTACCCAGCGGGGCACCGGCGGAGGAGTAAGGTTAGCGAAACCAGCAGAGCAGATCACTATGTTTGACATCATTACTGCTATTGAAGGCCCCATTTCCCTGAATGTGTGTCTATCACCTGCCTACAACTGTCCTAATCAACCTACCTGTCCATCCAACCGGGTTTTGCGAAAGGCTCAGGAGGCTTTGGTTAGTGAGTTGAAGCGAGAGTCACTGGCTGATATGCTCCAGTTAATATAAACTGCGCAGCAGGACTCAGTTTGCCCCCAAAGAAGACCAAAAAGGTAGAATATGTCACGTTATTAAAAGCAATCAGAGGAGGAAGAATCATGTATTGTAACCAGTGTGAACAGGCTACTAAAGGATTGGCTTGCACGACGGTTGGTGTCTGCGGCAAAAAGCCAGAGGTAGCCGCATTGCAGGATTTGCTTCTGCATAGTCTTCAGGGATTGAGCAAATATGCACAGGCTGCCCGGGCGCAAAATATCCAGGTCAGTCAGGAAATCAATCAGTTCACCATGGAAGCCTTGTTTGCTACTCTTACCAATGTCAATTTTGATCCGGAAAGGTTGCAAGCTTACATTTATCGGGGTGAGCAGTACCAGCAAGATCTGCAGCAGGCTGGCGCTGAGATCGGAGAAACGGGCCAAAAGATAAATGGCCAGACGGTAGCCGCTCTGGTGGATGAAGGTGAGCAGAGAGGACATTTGGTCAATATGGATCAACCCGAAGACATTTGCTCCCTGCAGCAGATCTTAGTTTATGGACTCAAGGGAGTTGCAGCTTATGCCCACCATGCTGAGGTATTGGGTCAACGGGATGAACGCATTTATGAGTTTACTCACGAAGCTTTGGCAGCAATAAATGACCCCAACAAGGATCTATCCTTCTGGTTGGAAATGGTTCTTAAATGTGGAGAGATCAATCTAATCACCATGGAACTTCTGGATGCGGCCAATACCGGAGCTTATGGTCATCCGGTGCCTACCTCTGTTCCTCTGGGACATATTAAGGGTAAAGCTATCCTGGTATCTGGGCATGACTTGCATGACCTGGCAGGCTTGCTGCAAGCTACCCAAGGAAAAGGCATAAATATCTACACCCATGGGGAAATGCTTCCTGCACACGGTTATCCGGAGCTGAAAAAGTATTCTCATCTGGTGGGTAATTACGGAACTGCCTGGCAGAATCAGCGCAACGAGTTCAACCAATTTCCGGGACCGATCTTAATGACGACCAACTGCATCCAGGAGCCACGGGAAACCTATAAAGCAAATATCTTTACTACTGGGCCAGTAGCATGGCCGGGAGTAACTCATGTACCCCATGGCGAGTATGATCTGCTTATAGAGAAAGCCCTGGAAATGCCTGGGTTTACAGAGGATCTAGACGCCGGGTCGGTTATGGTAGGATTTGCTCACCATACGGTTATCGGAGTTGCAGACACTATAATAGAAGCTGTGCAATCGAAAGACATTCGTCATTTTATGGTGGTCGGAGGATGTGATGGGGCTAAGTCAGGCCGTAACTACTACACTGACCTGGTAGACCATGCGCCCCAAGATACGGTCATATTGACTCTGGGATGTGGGAAATATCGTTTCTTCGATCACGACCTTGGTCAGATCGGAGACATCCCGCGGTTGTTGGATTGTGGCCAGTGTAACGATGCTTTCTCAGCGGTGAAAATTGCTATGGCTCTGGCTGATGCCTTCCAATGTGGGGTAAACGATCTGCCGCTGTCCCTGGTGTTGTCCTGGTATGAGCAGAAGGCTGTTTCGGTTCTGCTGAGCCTTCTACACCTGGGGATCAAAGACATTCGGTTGGGGCCGACACTGCCGGCCTTTATTACACCCGGTGTATTGAATGTACTGGTGGAGAACTTTGGTATCAAACCTATAACTACTGTGGAAGAAGACCTGCAAGCTATTCTTCAATAACATGATGATCAGGGGGGCGCTAGTCGCCCCCCGCAGGTAATGATGCTGATTAAATGTTTATGGTGTTACAGAAGATAGAAGAGGAGATGATTATTGGTGGAGTGGACCGAAGAAGCACAGGCTTATTTGGAAAGAGTACCCTCATTTGTTCGCTCCATGGCCAAGCGAGCGGTTGAAAAAGATGTGCGTTCCCAGGGGAGAAATCAGGTAACTGCCGAAGATGTGGCCCGAGGACATAAAAAGCATATCGCTTTCGCCGAGGACAAACCCGAAGATCAAGCTAAAACCCGCATCGCGGTTGTTCGCTGTGAGACCGTTTCGGAAGTCTGTCCGGGGGTGGCCTGTTTCAAAGCCTTCAACAAAAGGCACAGCCATTTCAAGGATTATGATGATAATACTGAAATCATTGGCTTTTTTACCTGTGGAGGCTGCCCGGGAAGACGGGTATCGCGCTTGGTCAACAGCCTGAAAAAACACGGTTTGGATGCGGTGCACCTGTCTTCCTGTATGCTGTTGGAAGGAGATTACCCAGCCTGCCCCCATGTCAAGGAAATCAAGGCTATGATCGAGAGCAAAGGGATCAAAGTGGTGGAGGGAACCCATCACTAATAAAGTAGAAAAGCGGGGTGACAAAAGAATGGTGGCAAGAACGATCGTAAAAATCGATGAAGAACTATGCGATGGCTGTGGGGTCTGTATCAGCCCCTGTGCCGAAGGCGCTCTAGTTTTGGAAAATGGTAAGGCCAAGGTCATAAGGGAAGAATTGTGCGATGGGGCAGGCGTCTGTTTGGCTGTTTGTCCTACCGGGGCACTTTCTTTGGAAGTTCGTGAGGCTGCTGAGTTTTCGGAAATAGCCGTGGAAAAACATCTAGCCAGTCAGCCCCGGACCTATATTCCGCAAAACTGCTCCTTGTGCGGAACCAGCGAAGATGACAGTTGTCTGATCGCTTATAAGCATAAAGGCCAGTCCCAGTGGTGCTGTACCCGCTGTTTGCCCCGGCTCATCCATGGATAAATGGATACTTTTGCCTGCAATAAAAGATTGCCATAATCGGCCTGGCCGGTTATACTATAGGTAGGTGGCGGAGAGCAAGAATGTAAAATCTGTTTCAAGTCCACTAAGTTATTTTCAAGTTGAACGGCCAGGAAGCCGAAAGTCAAAAGTAAAGGCCAGTTAGTTTGACCCAAGTATTTCAAATAGATTCTTAGGCGGTTAATGTTTCGAGAGGTAGGAAGTTTCCCATAAGCAAAGTTAGTAAACCTTTCTCCGCCACCCTAATAGAGACTTAGAAGATCGCTGTAAGAGCGATCTTTTTTTTGACGCGAGAGGGGAGGTTCTTTCCGTCAAGTCAGTTTTGAACAAATTGACCACACTGCTTCTCGCAGATATAACAGAGAGAATCATTTCCCTGGTATCCCTTCATGAATGTTATTCCTCTACGTGATTGAGTAATATAATACATTGAAACATTTTTATGGAAAGCCTGGCGATAGACGCAGGGCAAAAGAGCCTGAGGGCTCATTTTGATGTTTAGGAGAGCAAGATGATCAAGGGAAGTCTGCAGAACAAGGTGTGCCTTATTACCGGTTCCAGCCGAGGCATAGGAGCAGCTATTGCCAGAGCAGCGGCGGCAGAGGGAGCAGCGGTGGCAGTCAACTACCGTGCGTCCCGACAGCAGGCGGAGCTATTGGTAGAGGAACTACGTGACTTAGGAGCCCAGGCCCTAGCGGTTCAAGGGGATGTGGGGTCATCTGGGGAGGTTGAAAACTTGTTTGTCTCAGTGGAACAGGCTTTGGGGCCGGTTTCTCTGCTGGTAAACAATGCTGGTACTTCCTTGCGAGAACTGGTCACTAACATTAGTGATGAACAGTGGGACAGGGTCATGGACACTAATTTAAGAGGGCCCTTTTTATGCTGCCGACGGGCTCTGCCTCATATGATCAGCACCCGTTGGGGAAGGATCGTTAACATAGCCTCCATATGGGGTTTGCTGGGTGCTTCCTGTGAAAGTGCTTACGCGGCCTCCAAAGGTGGNNTTTCTTCTGTCTTCTGGCGCAAACTACATAAATGGTCAGGTTATACCTGTGGATGGCGGCTGGACTGCCTGAGGCAAAGCAATAAATAATATGAAGTAGAAAGGAGCCAATCTATGCAGCAACGTAACTTAGGAACATCGGGATTATCAGCTTCGGTAGTAGCTATTGGCACCTGGGCCATAGGAGGCTGGCGCTGGGGAGGAACGGACGAAGCGGAGTCCATTCGAGCTATCCATGCCGCCCTGGATGCGGGCATCAACTTTCTAGATACGGCCCCTGCCTATGGACTAGGCTTGTCAGAAGAGATCGTAGGCAAAGCCTTAAAAGGGAAGCGCGATCAAGCCGTGATTGCTACTAAATGCGGAATGGTGTGGCATACTGATCAGGGCACTTATTTTCTGGATCAATACAATAAGCCTATTCACAAATACCTGGGGCCGGAATCAATTAGATACGAAGTAGAACTCAGTCTGCAACGATTGCAAACCGATTATATCGATCTATATCAAACCCACTGGCAGGATATTACTACCCCCATAGAGGAGACTATGGGAGAGTTGGTTCGTCTAAAAGAGGAAGGGAAGATTCGGGCTATCGGCGTATGCAACGCTACGGTTGATGAAATGGAACGCTACCGAAAACTGGGAGCGGTGGACAGTGACCAGGAAAAATACAGCATGCTGGATCGCAAACCCGAGGATACCAATTTACCTTGGTGCCGGGAGCAGCAGGTGGCTTTTCTGGCTTACTCGCCTTTAGCCCAGGGATTACTTACTGGCAAGATGGGACCAGACCGGGTTTTCAGTAGTGACGACCAGCGCAGCAGTAATCCCCGTTATGCTGTGGAAAACCGGGTCAGGATCCAGTCTCTGCTTAACGGTATCCAGCCTTATGCTGAAAAATATGGACTTACTCTAGGACAGATGGTAATTGCCTGGACAGTTGCTCAACCCGGAGTAACCCACGCTCTGGTGGGTGCGCGCACTGTGGAGCAGTCTATTGAAAATGCTGGAGCTGGGCGGGTGAAACTGGATCAGGGTGATACAGATGCTATCACTGATTTGGTCAACAAATTCAGTTTATAAACAGGTTATGGGGTCAGGCCGTGAAACGTTTGACCCCAAAGGGAGGATGTTCAATGCCAAATTATGATCTCATTTTATTTGATCTGGACGGGACTTTGACCGATCCCTGGGAAGGTATCACCAAATCGGTTCAATATGCGCTGGATAAAATGGGCCTTAAGGAGCCGGATCGCCACAAGCTGACTGCTTTTATTGGCCCACCACTAGTAGAATCCTTCGAACATTTTTACCATTTAAGCCCAGAGCAGGCCTGGTTGGCTGTACAGTATTATCGAGAGTACTTTTCCGAACATGGACTGTATGAAAACAGGGTGTATGAAGGAATACCAGAACTTTTGCAGGCTCTCAATGATCGCCAAATAGCACTGGGGGTGGCCACCTCCAAGCCAACGTGTTATACGGATACCATTCTGCGCCATTTTGATCTCAACAAATATTTTCGAGTAGTAGTGGGCAGTAATATGGACGGTTCCCGGGTACTAAAGGCTGAGGTGATTGCGTCCAGCATCAAGCCCTTTGACAGAGATAGTCAGGTACTCATGGTCGGGGATCGTCGCCATGATATTGAAGGGGCGCGCAGTAATAAGATCGATTCAGTAGCGGTAGCCTATGGTTATGGAACGGTGGATGAACTCCAGCAAGCACAGCCTACCTATTTGGTACATACGGTGGAGGAATTAGCGCAACTGCTGCTGAAGGATTGAAAGAGAGAATGCAGCTAAGTACACAAGTAGTAATGACCGTTATCGCAGATAACTCGGCGATTGTCGATCAAGTATTCCAGATGGACCATATCCATGACATATTCGTATAGTAGAAACACCTTCTGAGGAGGCGGCAACTTCTGATAGCAGGGTAGGCAACGAGCTATCGCGGGCAGAGTGTGGTGCCCGCGGCGGATACAGTCCAGGATACGTTCTTGCCGATGAAGGATGATATCCCGGTACGCTTTGAGGCGGGCCGGGATTTTTTCCTTTATAATTGCTTGCCCGTGACCGCTGACCACCAAACCAGGTTTCAATTCCAGCAAGCGGTCGATCGAACTGAGCAAATCAGCAATGCTGCTTTTCAGGTTGCCGTACCAGGGGCCAAAAACGGAAAGATCTAAATCAGCCGTAAAAACAAAATCCTGTTCTGGAAAGAAGAAACCACAGTGTCCGGCTGAGTGCCCGGGCAGATGCATGACTTGAACTTGAACATGGCCAAAGTCAAAAACCTGCCCATCCTGAATGTGCCCGGTAATCGTGATGGGATTATAGTGGATGGCATCCATGTATAACTTATGGAGATGCTTGTCGGGAACCAGTAGATGAAAGCCGAATTCCTCCAGATAGGCATCGGCTGATTCGGCCATGGCCTGGTCGGCAGGGTGTATGAGAATCTCAGTGGCGTTGAGACCAGGGGTAAGGAAAAAGTGATCCAGGTGCCCGTGTGATTGCAGCAATACATCTATAGCTCGAGACTTAAGAAACTCGCGGCCATCATCGGGGGGACTGGAATCGATCAAGCCGGTGCGGTCATCGTCTATCCACACACAATTGCAATAAGGAAACTGAAACCGTGGCAACTCCAGTACGGTTATGCGGCGAGATAGCTTATGAATCAATTGGCCTGACCCCTCCCCCCATTTAGACTTCATTATACAATATAATAAAAATCCAAGGGAAAAAGTACCTACTAGGAATATCAGTAGGCGCTAGCCAGAGGTTGATCGGCTCCGTTAACTGGTGTAGGGGCGTTGCTCTGCAGCATTTTTCGTTCTATATAGAAGCGATCTGACAGAGGATCATATTTAATAGTATCAGCGGCGGTGGGGCCTTGCCCGGGACGTATATACAGGATAATAGCTGAATAAGGAACCACCTGATCAGTATATAGACCCCGCACTCCCGCTGCTCCAGATGAACCGGGATTCAGTAGAACTGCATCCTCAGTGAACTCAATGCTCTGTTGGTGAGTATGGCCGGTAACTATCAATGGGTAGGTGCCGGCTAACTTCCTGGCTACGCGGGGATTATGAACTACTACCAGATCCACTTCCTGTTGGGGAGGGTTTTGTAATAATCCTTGGGCCTGTTGGTCTAAGAGTCGATTCCATTCGGTTGGGTCAGTGGAAACTTCTGTTCTGGAAGAAAGGGGATCAGCACTGCCGAATATATTCAATCCGTTTACCTTAACCACTTGTCCATCAAGTATGATGCTGTTATTCATACTATCCACAAACGCAATCGTCTCGGCCGAGTCATGATTGCCGGGAACAAAAACGTAAGGCAGATCGATATTGGCTAAACCTTCGGTCAGCTGAGTTTCCAAAGGCGTTCCCAAATCAGTCAGATCACCGGCATCGATAACCAGATCGACCCGGAAATGGCGTGCCAGGGCTTGAATAAATTCAACTCCTACCGGGTTCGATTGAAGATCGCTGACCAGCAATACTTTAACGGTGTCATCTTCCTGTTCGGGGTTTCCCAGNNGGAATTATTTCGGTAGCCAAGGATATTACTCCCGTATAATGGGGCTCGCGAAAAGCCTGAAAATCATAGGTCTTAAGGCCACATCCCAGTAGCGCCGCAAAGACCAGGGTTCCGAACACCGCTGCCCCTATTGCATGACGGAACCGGGGTCTCCATAGAACAATCACCAATGCCAATGCACCGGCAAAGGCCACTCCCAATTGTCGCCAGACAAAACCATGGAGGTGGCGAGGCAAGTTTTCCCGCAGGTTGGTTAAAAAACTGAGGCCGTCTCCTTGGGGGGATAAGATTTTTTCAGCCAGATCGGTTCCAATATATTGAAGCTGTATACGAAAAACCAGAGGTGTCGCATGGGTAGCAGCAGAAATGGTACCCAGTGGAGCCAGATGTATGATCGTCTCACCGTGCCAGCCAGGTTTAATAGACATGTTTAATGATAGCCCTTCTACATCGTAGGACGCGGTGCCCAGCAGGTGAACACCTAAAAATGCGCCCGCCATTGCCGTGGCAAGAACCATGCTTATTAGCAGAATGCGTAGATGGGGTTGGTTAGGCCGTTGCAAAATCTTCAGCATGAATATCTCCCTCAGGTTATTTATGTATGGCCTGACCAAACGTACAGATTTATTGTATCATCTGTCTGCTGTAATATTTGCTGACATCTTATTCCAGAGGCCTTTTGGGTACGGCCAGACAAAGAATTGGCAGATCATTTACTTCGCATAGATTCAATTGACCCTTCGATACTGTCACTCGGAGAGAGAACGAAGAGTCCTGTAAGTGCAGTAGATCCTTCACTACCGCTCAGGAATGACATTTGCAAAGTTACCTGATCGTTAAAGGTAGATTATATGAAAATTTTCCCCAACAAAATTAGCCGTCGTTACGATAGCCAATTTTTTTGCGGGGAAGGAATATTGTTCCTAGATGACGAAGCTATTTTGGAGAAATATTTATTAAATTTACTTTTGCGCCACAATTCGCAGAAGTCAATATCTTGGGGGGATAAAAGGTGTATCAACAAGAGTACAAGCGTAAACTGGTCTCAGCGGAGGAAGCAGTGAAAGTTGTTAAATCAGGGGATATTGTGGATTATGGCTTTTTCAATGGCAAGCCAACTGTCTGTGATGTTGCCCTGGCAAAGCGCAAGGACGAATTGCAAGATGTTCAAGTGTTTTGTGCGGTGACCTTGCCGCCAGTACCAGAAGTGGCCAAGTTAAGAGGGAATTTCATTTACATGGACTGGCAGTTCAGCAAAGTTGCTCGGGTACTGCAGTCAAATTACGAACTGTGTTATTACTCACCTATTCTATACCATCAGGCACCCAGCTTATATCGTGACGCAATTGCACCCCATCGCAATGTGGTTATCTCCCGAGTATGTCCCATGGATAAATGGGGGTATTTCAATCTGGGGCCGCAGAACTCTGAAACTATGGCTAATATGGAAGTAGCCGACTATGTGATAGTTGAGGTCAACAAAAACATGCCGGTCTGTTTGGGTGGAGCAGAGGAATCAGTGCATATTTCTCAGGTAGACTATATAGTTGAGGCTCCCGATGATGATGTTTTAATAGACGTTCCTGGAGCGGAACCTACTGAAGTTGATAAACAGATCGCTAATCATGTGATGGGATTTATCCAGGACGGTTCTTGCATCCAATTGGGCATAGGGGGTATGCCCAACGCAGTGGGCAAGGCCATAGCCGCCTCGGACTTGAAAAACCTGGGTGGTCATACGGAGATGTTTGTCGATGCCTATGTAGACATGATGGAATCAGGCCGCATGAATGGTTCAGTTAAGAGAATTGATCGGCATCGAGTGGGTTATACGTTCGCTATCGGCAGCCAGCGCATGTACGATTTTATGCATATGAATCCGGCTTTGGCTTCTTACCCAGTGAATTATACCAATGATCCCCGGGTGATCCAGCAGCTTGATAATTTTGTTTCTATCAATAATGCGGTGGAAGTGGATCTGTATACGCAGGTAAATGCAGAAAGCAACGATACCACCCAGATTTCTGGTAACGGAGGTATGTGGGATTTCGTTCTGGGAGCCCAGTGGTCCAACAACGGCAAGAGTTTTATATGCTTGACTTCTACCTTCACTGACAGTGAAGGTCGCATGCAGTCACGTATAGTGCCTACGTTTGCACCAGCTTCCATCACCACCATTCCCAGACAGATGGTGGACTATAT